>Ga0207695_10000230_pt1 | contig 149260 bp, 271 predicted proteins | sample KBSC54metaG_FD_184354 | JGI IMG/M metagenome (GOLD analysis project Ga0207695, IMG submission 184354) | Corn rhizosphere microbial communities from Kellogg Biological Station, Michigan, USA - KBS C5-4 metaG (SPAdes) (version 2) | ecosystem: Host-associated > Plants > Roots > Rhizosphere >... | reverse complement strand
CGTTGGTGGCCGACGCTGCCGACCAGGACGACACCCCGGGGCAGCAGCAGTTGCTCATGTCGGCCTGGCAGGCACTGGCGATGTACCTGGCCACGTGCGACGACGAGGACAAGGACCAGGCGGCGACCGCGCTCAAGGTCGTCTCGGACCTCATGTCCGGCGCGGGCGAAGGCGTCGGCCCGTTCCCCACGGGAACGTTCGGCAAGACGGTCCAGACGGCCGCTGCCGCACCGGGACCGAACAAGACGGTCTACGAGTGCGCCGTGGACAAGCGGACCTTCTCCACACAGCAGGGCCTCATCAACCACCTCCAGGTCGCGCACAACATGAACCCGGTCAAGGCGCGGGCCACCGCGATGAAGGCAGGTAGCTGATGGCAGGCGGTGAGGGCACCTTCATGGTGCCGAGCGGTTATCCCGACCCGCACAAGCAGAACGTCAACTCGCTGCCGTTCGGCTTCGCGTACGGCGAGGGCAACGAGGTGACCGACCTCAACGCGCCGACCCCGCCGAGCGGCCTCAAGGTCACTGGCCACACGGCCACCACGGTCAGCCTGGCCTGGGACGACAAGGCCGGGGACAGCGGCAGCTACAACATCTACAACGGCTCGACCAAGCTGGGTTCGACCAGGAACAGCACGGCCACGGTCAGCGGGCTCACGACCGGCCAGCAGGTCAACCTCTCGGTCAGCTACGTGGACGAGGCGGGCGTCGAGTCGGCCAAGAGCGCGTCGCAGGCGGTCACGCCGTCCTAAGTCCGGGCTCGATCACGACCGATCCAGCACGTATGGACACGCTCGTGATCGAGACCGGTGGGCGGCTCATGTTCACCAACGCCGCCCGCGTGGTGCGCCAGGGCGTCGAGGTCAGCGAGGACTTGGCCGCTGCCAGCAACTTCGCCGTCGAGAAGGCCAACCCCTTCATCAAGTGGATCGTCGGCGACTTCGTGGAGGCCGACAACCCGAACTCGAACACGCAGTTCTGGACGAAGGACGACCTCGCGATCGGCGAGTACAGCATCAAGTACAGCCCGCTGAACATGCTGCACAAGCAACAGACGCCCGTCGGTTTCTTCTCCTCGACCCAGACGATCCCGCTGACCCACTCCGACGGTGCGGCGGCGCAGGGCACGGCGAAGATCGAGGCGCTGGCCGGGATGTGGAGCCACGTGTTCCCGTTCGAGGCCGCGCTGGTCGATCAGGCCGACGAGGCGGGCCAGTTGTTCTACTCGATGGAGTGTCGGGGCTCGCACCTGCACTGCGCGGGCCCGAACGGCTGCGACCAGACCTTCGAGTACATGGCCACCGAGACGCACTGCGCGCACCTGATGGAGCGCTCCAGCATCCGGCACATCGTCAACCCGATCTTCCGTGGCGGCGCGCTGATCATCCCGCCGACCCGGCCCGGCTGGCAGGGCGCGAGCGCGCACGTGTTCGAGGACGCGGTGCGCGAGGAAGCCGCTCGCTACGCCGAGATGACCGAGGACGCCTTCCGCCAGGCCGCGTCGGTCGGCGACATCTCGGCCCGCGAATGGGAGCACCTGATGGCCGCTGTGGTGACCCTCGGACGCCGTTAGTTCAAACGGACGTACGTCGGTTCCGAGCGAATAAGCGTGGAGGTACTCATGTTGGAGACCGCGCTGGATATCCATGACGCGCTCCTTCTTCGGGCTCCGGAAGATGCCCGGCACGACTCTGACGTGTGTCCCTTCTGTGCGGACTGGGCAATGACGGGCGACGGGATCCCCTCCGGTTACGACCGCCTCGAACTCGCCGATGCCAAGAAGCCGTACGGCGATGTGCAGTACGCGGACCCCGGCTACCAGAAGGACGGGAAGAAGCGCTACCCCATCGACACCGAGGCCCACGCACGAGCTGCGTGGTCCTACATCCACCAAGAGGCGAACGCCGCCAACTACTCGGCGGATCAGCTCTCGACCATCCGAACGAAGATCGCCGCCGCACTCAAGAAGTTCGGCGTCGAGGCGGAAAAGAAGGCTGCCGAGGCCAACGCCCCGGCTGCCAAGCCTGCCGCCAAGAAGTCGTCCGAGAAGGCGGAAGTTGATTCACCCGCGAGTGGCTCCGATGTCACTCCTGGGAAGCGGGACGCGACCGGCAACCGCCCTGACGCAGCAGCGAGAGGAGGAACCAAGCACATGGAAACCGACGACGTGAAGTCCATCTCCACGGAGACCCACGAGGCCCTCCTCGCCAAGGCCGTCAGTGACGCGACCGCATCTCTGACCACCGAGCGCGACGATCTGGCCAAGCAGGTCGCGACCCTCACCGAGCAGCTCACCGAGAAGTCGAGCGCGCTCGAAGCGGCGAGCAAGGAGAACGAGCGCATCAACGGCGAACTCGACACCGCGCAGGTGGCTCTCAAGGCTGCGCAGGACGAGGCGACCGCTCTCAAGGCCGAGGCCGAGGAGAAGGCCGCTGCCGCCGCCAAGGCGGAACTCGCCAGCGCTCGCGCGACGCAGGTTCGGAACCTGGGCCTGTTCACCGAGGAGTTCATCACCGAGCGGGCCAGCAAGTGGGCCGAGGCCGACGAGGCCGCTTGGGCGGAACGCCTCGACGAGTGGAAGGTCGCCAAGGGCGGCACCTCCACCGTCACGACCACCGAGACGGCATCCGCCGTCACGGGTACCCGGGACAGCCAGACCGGTCAGCAGCCTTCGGCTCGCCGCGCCGCGCTCGGGCTCGGTCCCGCCGAGTAGGGAAAGGAGGCACGAGACATGAGCTACACCCGTAACTTCGGGTTCCGCGACTTCACCGGCATCATCCGGGACGGCCGCAACAAGGTCCCGGCGAGCGGTCTGTCCGGCGCGGATGCCAGCGGTTTCCGCATCGGCACCGCCGTCGCGGTGGACCCGAGCAACCCCGGCCAGCTCGTCCGGCCGTCCAGCTCTGCCGCGCCGACCGCCCTTTCGGGGATCGTCGTGTACGAGCACATCCAGTTCCAGGGTGTGGACCCGTTCCTCACCACCCAGTACGACCCGCCCTTCCAGGTGGCTCCGCTGGGTCGCATGGCGCAGATGGTCCACGGACCGGGCGTCAAGGTCTGGTTCCGGAACACGCAGGACAAGCCGTTGTACGACGGCCGCGTCCAGGCGGGCGTCAGCATGGTCACCGGCCTCGGGGGCGCTACCCCGAGCATCGCGGTCGGCGACTACCTGACTCCCGGTGCCAACGGCCTCTGGGTCGAGGGCAACGCCTCCAACGGCTGGCTCCAGGTGGAGTTCGTCAACAACGTCACCGGGCTCTGCGAAGCCCGCTTCACCTTCTGAGAGGGGGTGGATTAGCCAATGTCTGACATCACCAAGAAGATGGTGGACGCCTTCGGGCGCACTGCCGAGGACAAGCGCGCGAAGCGCGAGATCACCGAGCGGGCGAACGAGGAGGCGAAGCAGCACTGGAGCAACCCGCAGTGGCGCGCGGAGTTCGCTGCGGAGCTGACGGAATCCATCCTCCTCGGCTTCGAGTACGAGACGCTGGTCGATCGCTGGATCGAGACGGAGACGACCGACTTCAACGGTCGCATCTTCATCCGTGAGGCGACCGGTCTCAAGGCGTTCTGGATGGCTCGCGGTGGTTACATCGAGGCCAGCCAGATGAGCGCCGAGGTGTCCGAGATCCCTCGCGACATGATCGGTGTCCACGTCTCGGACTTCGAGGACAAGTTCCAGAACAACTTCACGGAGTCGGCCTCGACCCTCCGTGATCTCGCCATCCAGCGGATGGACGCGGAGATCAATCGCCGCATCCACACCGTGCTGTCCGAGGCCATCCCGACGGGTTCCCCGTACGAGGTGACCGCGCCGGGCCTGTCCAAGGCAGCGGTGGACAACGCGATCCGCGCGGTCTCCGACGCTTCTCGCACGGGCGAGGTCGTCATCGTGGGTCGCCCCACGATGGTGGACCAGATCGTGGACTTCGAGGGCTACGGCGTCGAGACCCTGGAGGAGATCCGCCAGAAGGGCGTCCTGGGCACGTACCGGGGCGCGACCATCGTCCGGCTCCGCAACTACAAGGACGAGGACGGCTTGCCGTACCTCCCCGGCAACGAGATGTGGATCATGGCCCGCGACACGGGCAAGTTCGCATTCTTCGGCGGGCTCAAGTCCAAGGAGTTCGAGGACCTGGACAACTGGTACTGGCACTACATCGCTCGCCGCGACAGCGGCCTGCTGGTGTACCACCCCGAGCGTGCGCGCCGGATCGTGGACAGCAACCAGGCGGCGTAAGCTGCCCGGGACGGCTCAGTCGGAGCGGCCCCTCACCTTCGGGTGGGGGGCCGCTTCCGTTTGGGTACACATGATCGGCTGTTCGGTCTGTCACAGATCAGGAGAAAGTCGTTGAGAAGGTGGCTTTTGGCCCTACGGCTGTTAGTTCGAGGTAAGGGAAACTGGTATGACTGCCAGGTACAAGCCGCCAGGAAGCAGGCGCGCGGTCACTCTCGGTAGCTGGAACGGGAACTGAAAGCCATCCATCTCACCCACCGGAATGGGGAGTTCCCGTGACCCGCACCGTCCTCGACCGACAGGTCGAGCAGAAGCGCCTGGAGGCCAGCGCGGTCGTCGCCTCGCGCGTCTCTCGGCTCCACCTCCGCGCTGCGATGCACCGCATCACTCGGCGCGAGCTGGCCATCATCGCGATCTTCGCCGTGGCCCTCGTGCTCGTCGTGCTGTGGTTCAACGCGCAGAACGATCACGCTCGGCAGGAGCTGCGTGACCAGCGTGCCGCCGACCGCGAGACCATCAAGACGTTCAGCGACCAGCTCCGCGTCGAGCAGGGCCTCCTTCTCCAGGAGCAGCAGGAGAGCCGGGCCCAGCTCAAGCTGATCAACCAGCTTCGGCGCAAGCTCATCAAGCTCGGCGTGAACCCGAAGTCGATCCCGGCCCTGCCAGCCATACCCACGGTCACGACCTTCCCGGGGTTCACCTCTGGGGCTCCGACTTCGGGTGGCCGCGCGGCAGGCGGTCCCTCGCGGCCTCCGGTCTCGAATCCGTCGTCCAGCGGTTCGGCCGGGCGTCCAAATCCGACGCCCACTCCGACGCCGACGCCGACGCCGAGCCCGACTCCGAAGCCGTCGCACACGCCGATCATCGACGTTCCTCCGATCCGCGTGGGTGGCATCGAGCTGCCTCCGATCAAGGTCGGATGAGTCATGACTTCTACCGTGACCCGCCTCCCGATCGTGCCCGGCCCTGCTCACGAGCATGACGGCAAGATCCTCGTGATGACCCCTCGGCTCTCGTTGCTGGGGACGCAGGTCGTCGGAGATCTTGCCGCGCGGCTGGGGACTGAGCCGCGCCTGGTGATGCGAGCCCTCCTTCACGTGGGCTTGCATCACCAGGGCGAGCTACGCGATGCCGTCGAGTCGATGCGTGAGCTGGACCTGTCCAACTGGTGAGCCGTATGTTCACCATCGTGGCGAAGCTGTTCGGTGTCAGCGATGAGGCGATCGAGGAGTCCCGCAAGCGCGTTGGCGTGCCCGATGACTGGGATGTCGATTGGTGCGCCAACGCCTGCGGGGACTTCGTGTTCTACCCGCCCGGCGCTCGCGAAGCGGCCGAGGAGCAAGGCACTCCGTTCGTGGTGACCTGCACCAGTGAGTGCCTGGAGGAGCTGCTGCATAGGCGGCGGCTCGACGGTCGTCTCGATGGGGAAGATCGTCCCGTGGACCCGTCCAGCGGCTCAGGCGGCTTGCTGCATAGGTTCCGCACCTAACGAACGAACGTCTATAGTCCGAACAGCCGAAGCGCCTCGACCGCGCTCATGGACCTGGGAGAGAGAAGCATGGTTAGTCCACTGGAGCTGCACGGTTCCATCACCGCCGAGGAAAAGACCTTCATCGAGACGTGGGAGAACGTCGGCGCGGGGACGACGTACGTCATCCAGGAGAACCGGCGCGGGGACGAGGTGCACGTCCAGATCACCGGGCGACGCACCTTCCGGCTCTCCACGTACGAGCGGATGATCACCGAGGAGCGGTGCCTCGATCCGCGCAACAACCCCTTCAAGAACGGCACCTTCCGGCCGATCACCGTGCCGGAGGGGGTGAACATCGAGTCCAACCCGAACGCCATGAGCGACGCCGACATCAACCGGCTGTTCACGGCCTCGGACGTGGCCTGGGACGAGTACATGGCCGTGATCGACTCCCCGGCCACGCTCGGTCGGATGCTCGAACTGGCCGAGAACTCGAACCTCTCGCTCAAGCGCTACCGCGAGCTGGAGCGCCGCCACGAGAAGTTCAGCAACATCGGCAAGCGGGTCACGCACAAGGACCCCGAGATCCAGAAGCAGATCGACTCGATCGGCAGCGGTGAGCCGGTCGGCGGTGGCAACCCGGCGCGCAGTGCGCGCTCGGCGATCAAGGCGACCTCGCACACCCAAGCGGCGTCGTAGGTGGGCGCGCCGCTGCTGGATCTGGTGGCGGTCGCGTACGAGGCTCCGGAGGAGACGGCTGCGTTCCTCCGGAGCCTGGCGCATCTGGACGTGCCCTACCGGCTCCTGGTCATCGAGAACTACTCGCCCGGCATGGCGACGCTCGACGCGATCCGCAAGAACATCCCGGACGACGCGCACATCATCACCAACACCGAGAACGTGGGCTACGCCCGTGCGGTGAACCAGGGCATGAGCTTCTGGGCGCACCCCGCGCCGTACGCGGCGATCCTCAACTGCGACGTGCAGTTCATCGAGGGCGAGAAGATCCAACAGATCATCGACGCCTTCGAGACGTTCCCCGACATCGGCGTGATCGGTCCCAGGACGCGGACCAGCAACGGGAAACTGACGCACGCCGGAATCGTCACCACGGACGCCGAGCCGAGGAACCACCATCGCGGCTGGATGGAGCCGGACCTCGGTCAGTACAAGGACGCCCTGGAGGTCAACACCGTCTCCGGCGCGACGTACTTCGTGCGCACGAAGATGTGGCTGGAGCTGACCGAGTGCGCTGACTACCAGCGCGCTGCGAAGGCCGCGTGCGAGGTCGAAGCGACCGGTGCGTTCCTGCCGACCAAGCACTTCTTCGAGGAGACGTTCTGCTCCTACCACGCGCGCCAGCACGGGTGGCGCGTCGTCTACATGGGCAGCGTCGCCATGATCCACGAGTGGCATCGCAGCTCGAAGCCGGGCTCGCAGTCCTTCCTCGTACCGCAGGCGCAGTTCGCCAGGGCCTGCATCATGTGCGGCATCGACATGGCCGGGGAGGTCGAGTGAGGACCGAGGATCTCGACTACGGCGAGGACTACTGGGAGTCGCTCGACGGTGGGGCAGGCTACCGCGACTCGCCGATCTGGGAGGACTTGGCGCACATCCTGGTCGAGGAGCTGCAACCAGCGCGGATGCTCGACGTGGGCTGCGCAGCGGGCTACCTCGTGCACCACATGCGGCGACGCGGCGTGGAGACCTTCGGACTCGACTACTCGGACTACGCGCTCGGGCTCGCGCCGAGCATCATCAAGCCCTTCGTGAACTTCATCGACCTCACCGTGCCGAACAGCATGGTCGGCAAGCCGGGGCTCGTGTTCCAGTTGGTGACGTGCTTCGAGACGATGGAGCACATCCCGGAGGAGCACGTCGGCGTGGCGCTGGAGAACCTGCGCCTGGCGATGGCTCGGCCAGGAGGCACGCTGCTGTTGAGCATCTGCCTGGACAGCGTGCCGGGCTGGGAGTCCGACCCGACGCACGTGACGATCAAGTCGCGGCAGTGGTGGGGCCATCGACTGATGGAGGCCGGGTTCTTCCTGGAGGAGGAGCGGGTGCGCGACTTCCGTCGCTACCGCATGTTCCGGAATCACAACGGGATCTTCGTAGCAAGGGCGAAGCGATGACCATCCATACGATCATGATGGTGCGTAACGAGTCCGGCCGTTACCTGGAGAACGCGCTGCGCACCGCGTGGCAGATCCAGAACCTCGCGGGCGGGTCGATCATCGTCACCGACGACGCCAGCGACGACGACACGGTGGAGATCTGCAAGCGCTGGACCCGGCGCGTGCAGCGCACCGACGAGCCGTTGTTCTGGAAGAACGAGGGCCAGGCGCGGCAGCGGCACCTCAACTACGTGGCGCAGTGGGTCGAGCCGGGTGACTGGGTGCTCAGCCTGGACGCCGACGAGACGATCAACGACGCCGAGAAGCTGGTCCGGGCGACCGAGCGGGTCCGACCGAACGACGTGGCGATCGGACTGCCGCTCTACGAGTTCTGGAGCCCCGACCAGTACCGCACCGATGGCTTCTGGTTCGGCACTTCGGCCACGCGTCTGTTCCGCTGGCAGGAGGGTGCGCGCATCGCCGACAAGGAGATGGCCTGCGGCTCCGAGCCCACCTACGTCCAGGCGGCGGTCCATCGCGGCGACTGGTTCCCGCAGAACGAGGCGCACCTGCTGCACTGGGGGTACCTGCGCATCGCCGATCGGCAGCGCAAGCACGCGCTCTACAGCGAGCGGCTCGGCGGGCACGGCCACAACGACCGGCACATCGCCTCGATCATCCAGCAGCCGAGACTGGAGAGGTACGCAGGGCTGTCATGATCGTCGTTGGGGCACCGGTCCACCAGCGCGGGTGGATCCTCAGAGACTGGTTCGAGCACCTAGGCAAGCAGACGATCGAGCCGCAGCGGCTGCACGTCGTGCTGAACTACGGCCACTCCACGGACGACACCTTGGAGATCATCCAGGGTGCACAGGCCGAGCACGGATTCGGCCGGGTATCGGTTCTGACCGATGAGTCAGATGACCACCGGCCCGACCGGCGCTGGAACGAGGACCGCTACGCCACGATGGTCCGGCTGCGCAATCGGCTGCTGGAGTTCGTGCGCGAGCAGCCGCCGTGCCTCTACCTGAGCCTCGACACGGACATCCTGCTGCCGTCCACAGCCGTGGAGAACCTTGTGGACACGCTCGGCGTCCATTACCAGGCGGTCGCCCCGCTGACGCACATGACGCCGACCGGTCAGTGCCCGAACGCCTTCGATCTCACCGGCAACCGCTGGAGGCTGAGCCAGATTTGGACGGGCGTCCATAGGGCGTATGCGGTGTTCGGGGCCGTCCTCATGTCACCGGAGATGGTCCGGGGCGTCGATTACGCCGTGCACCGGCAGGGCGAGGACATCGGCTGGGCCAAGAACGCGTGGGAGCGCGGGCTCCAGATGGCCATCAACCTCGACGTGAAGGCCAAGCACGTGATGAGCCCGGGGATGCTGGGCGTCATCGACGAGCGCGTCGGCTTCTGAATCGGAACGGTTCAGCGGCCGACGAAGAAGGCATGACCACGCCCGGGCCCGTCTCCGAGGACATCACCGTCATCCAGGGCGCGACGTACAAGATGCGGATCACCTGGAACGACGATCAGGCCACGCCGCAGCCGATCCCACTGACCGGCTGGCGTGCGCACATGCAGATCCGCTCGAAGCGCGGCGGGGCGGGTGTACTGATGGCCAACCTCGCCTCGGACGTGACGGGCACCGACGGTTCGATGACGCTGGAGCCCGAGGGACTGATCGGCGTGATCGACGTGAAGGTCTCGGCGCTGACCACGGCTGGCTTCAAGAAGGGCGGCTTCTACGACGTGTTCGTGATCAAGACGGACGACCCGACCGAGGCGTACCGGCTGGTCTACGGCGCGATGAACATCTCCCAGTCGGCCTCGGTGAATACGTGACCGAGGTCCAGACGCAGGAGGGCCCGAACGTCACCGTCCAGCAGGGGCCGGTGCAGCAGGTCGTCGTCAGCACGCAGGCTCCGAACCAGGTCACGGTCAGCACGCCGGTCGCCACCAACGTCCAGACCCAGAGCCAGCAGCGTGTCGATGTCCAGGAGCTTGGGATCGTCGGACCGCGTGGTCTCCAGGGTCCGCCGGGCACGGCCTTCGCCATCAGCTACGTTCTGACGGCCGTCAGTTCCTGGTCGCAGCCTCACGACCTGCCGTACTACCCGGCCGTCCGGCTGATCGACGAGTTCGGCAACGAGGTCGAGACGGAGGTCGAGTACCCCGACCTCCATACGGTCTACATCGAGTTCCCAACTCCGTTCACGGGCACGGTCATTCTGAGCTAGATCTCGGCCGACGAAGAAGGCATGGCCGCTAAGCAGTTCCTCTCTGGTATCGACAACAAGAACCAGAAGATCATCAACCTGGCTGACGGCACGTCGGCGACCGATGCCGTCACTCTCCAGCAGCTCCAGGCGTACGTCCGGGGTCTGAGCTGGAAGCAGGCGGTCATCGCTGCCTCGACGGCGAACGTCACCATCGCCTCGGGCCTGGCCAACGGCCAGACCCTCGATGGCGTCACGCTGGCCACCGGGCAGCGGGTGCTACTCAAGAACCAGACCACCGCCTCGGAGAACGGCATCTACGTCGTCCCGGCCAGCGGTGCGGCCAGCCGGGCGAACGACGCCACCGATGCGGCGGGCAGCGCCGACGGCGTGCAGACGCTCAACGGCGGCATGGCGGTCTACGTCGAGAAGGGCACCGTCAACGCCGACACGGCGTACGTGCTCACCACCGACGACCCGATCACCGTCGGCACCACCGCGCTGACCTTCGCGGCCTTCGGCGGCAGCAACACCTACACCAACGGCAACGGCCTGAACCTGTCCTCGGGCACCTTCTCGATCAAGCTGGCCAGCAGCTCCGGCCTGGTCGTGGACGGCACCGGCCTCTACGTGGACTCGACGATCGTCGTCAAGAAGTACGCGGCGGCGATCGGTGACGGCTCCTCGACGGCCATCGTCGTCACCCACAACCTGAACACTCGGGACGTGGTGGTCGCGCTGTACGACGCGACCGCCTTCAACGAGGTCGAGACGGACGTGGTGCACACCTCGACCACCACGATCACGCTGAACTTCGCCGCCGCCCCGGCGTCCGGTGCGTACCGCGTGGTCGTGCATGCCTAGCGGATGGCACGCAAGCAGCTAGGCGCGGCGGAATCGGCATCCCAGGACGCTGCCACCAAGGGGTACGTCGATTCGGTCGCTCAGAAGCTCCTGGCCAACGGCTCGAACCTGACGGGCGCGGCCACTCTCGCGGCGAACACCTTCTACACGGTCGATGCCACGAGTGCGAGTATCGCGCTCACGTTGCCGACGACGCCCGCCCTCGGCACGCAGATCATGCTGTGGCGCACGGACAGCACGACCAACCTCGTCAACGTCTCGCCAGGCGGTTCGGACACCCTGGCCGAATCGACGGGCGGCGTCTGGCAGCTCTACCGTGGCGCAGGCGGCGTCATGTTCATCTACATCGGCACCGTCTGGTACGCGATCCCGATCATTGGTGGCATCAGCGGACTCACCCCGCGCGCGAGTTCGAGCGCGGTCGGCGGTGCCATCGCCCAGCGTGACGGCAACGCGAACCTCCAGGTCGGTACGGCCACGGCCGGTGGGCATGCCGCCAACAAGACCTACGTGGATGCCCTGGTTGCACCGCACAGCTTCGCGGCCGTCGTCGGTTCCGGCACGCTGTCGGCCGACACCACCTATCTCGTGGACGCCACCAGTGGCGCAATGACGCTCACCTTGCCGACGAGTCCGACAAACCGCACGATCATCGAGCTGACGCGGATCGACTCTGCGTTCAGCAACGCCGTCACCATCCAGCCGGGCGGGACGAACACTCTCGCTGGAGCGAGCCCGTTCACGCTCAAGCCGGGCATGGGCCTTGCGCTGATCTATCGCAACAGCACGACGACCTGGCACCAGATCGGCCAGGTGATCAACAACCTGTCCGGGATGCTCGGACCGACCGCCTCCAACGCGCTGCCACCGTCGATCGTTGCGCGCGACTCCTCGGGCCGCTCGCAGTTCACCGACCCGGCTGCTGCTCAGGATGCGGCCACGAAGAACTACGTCGATGGCGTGGTCCGCAGCATCACCGCGAACTACACGGCCGTCAACCGCGACATCGTGCTGGCCAACGCCGCCAGCGGTGCGATCACGGTCACGATCCCGATCACGGCCGGAACGCAGGTCACGGTCAAGAAGATCGACAGCTCGACCAACGCGGTCACCGTCGTCCCGGCCAGCGGCACCATCGACGGCGATGCCAGCGCGGTGATCACGGGCCAGGACACCTCGGCGGTGTTCATCGGCGACGGCACGAACGCCTACGTCGAGTCGGTCTACGAGGTATCCCCAGCGGTCGCTTCCGTCGCTCCGACCGTGATCACCGACTGGAACTCGGCCAATGCGCCGGGTGACTACTACGGCGCGAGCGCCAGCAATGGGCCTGCGACGGCGACCTACGTCGGCACGGTGTACCAGGGGGCCAGTGGTGACACCTCGCTCGTCCAGGTCGTCTACCGGCTTTCCACTAGCGACGTTCCCGAACAGTGGATGCGCCAGTGGTCGTCCTCGGGCGGGTGGCGGAGCTGGAAGCGGATCTACGACGACACGGGCACGATCACGTCGGGTGCACTGTCGGCGGCCAGCGGTGCTGGCGTCAGCTCCTACACGCTGCGTCGCATCGGGAAGTTGGTTCAGATCTACGCGGTCTTGACCACTCCGGCGATCACCGTCGGGACGAGCGGCAACATCACGAACACGTCACTGGCGACGATCACCGACACGCGCTTCGTTCCGTCGATGAACACTGCGCTCGCGTCGGGCGCGACTGGAGACATCGCCGCATTCATCATCACGAGCAGCGGAATCATTCAGATCACGGCGTTTCCGCCGGGCCACGCCAACGTCACGGCGGGCTCGTCGGTCTCGTGCGGCGGCTCCTACATCGCCGCGAACTGAGGAGTAACGGTGCCCAACATCGGTCCCCCGGCTGGGATGGCGTTCGAGGACGGCGGTGTCCAGTTCAGCTCATTCACCGCCCAGGTCGGTTATGCGTATGAGGTCAACAACGGCGCTCAGCTCGCCGACATCGTGGTCACGCTGCCAACTTCCCCGTCGCCGGGCGCTTGCGTGCTCCTCACTCGTAGTGACAACACATCGAACATTCAGCCGTACCTCGTGAAGGTGAGCGGCACCTTCCTCGGCGTCAGTGCAGGCAGTACCTGGACGCTGGGCATCTACAGCTCGGTCCTGTTCGTCTACCAAAATTCGGCGTGGGTCGGCTTCGCCTGGGGAGCAAGCACTTTCGCTACCGGCTTCTCGGGGCCGAACTGGGCGCTCGACACGTTCAGCACGCCGTCGCTCATGGCTCGCGATGGCAACGGCAACGCCGAGGTCGCCCTGCCGACCAGCACGAACCACATCACCACCAAGGGCTATGTAGATGGCCGCACGCTCACGGTCGTACTCCAGACGAGCGCTTTCACGGCTACGCCGGGCACCTACAACCGATGCGTACCTTCGTCCAGCTTCAACTGCACGCTCCCGACGGCACCGCCCGATGGAACGGTCGTCGAGGTGTTCAACGCTGCGACCAACCCGACCCTCTCGGTCAGTATCGTGCGGGGCGGCACCGACACTCACGACATCGGGGCGGGCACCTCGTCGATCGCCCTGTTCGCCCAGGAGTCGATGCGACTGGTCTATCGTGCCGCCAACACCAAGTGGTACACGGTGTCCTCCCTGTGGTCGCAAGCCATTCAGAACACCGGCACGATCGTGCGTCGCGACCCCAGCGGCCGAACCCAGTTCGTGGACCCGGCTGCCGCTCAGGACGCTGCGACCAAGAACTACGTCGATGCGGGCACGGGCCTCGTGCTGTCGCCCCCCGCTTCACGCGTGGCGAACCTGGCCTACACCACGGCGGAGGTCATCTGCATCCAGTGGGCGGTTCCGGCGAACACGTTGAAGGTCGGGTCAGTGCTGCGCCTGGCTGCGGCCGGTGTCTTTACGGCCGGTACGACGCCCACCATCACGGCGCGCGTCCGTGCGGGCACGGCTGGGACGACAGCGGATACCTCGATGCTGTCCGGCACCAGCGCAGCGGTGGCCTCCACGGCGAACTGGCGCATCGAGGCGACCGTCACCTGTCGTGCGATCGGCGCGTCGGGCTCGATCCTGGGCGAGATCGGCATCTTCGGTGACTCGATCGTGCCGAAGTCCATCGTCAACGGCGGCGTCGCTACCGTGGACACGACGGCCCAGTTGTTCCTGAGCCTCTGCTTCACGGCCACGGGCACCAGCGCGGCGGGCAACGTCATGATCGGCTACGGCGAGGTCGCGAAGCCGTAGCGTCGATCCTCAAGCGGCGGTCGAACCACGCCGATGGTCAAGCATGGCCGTTGACCTGTCCGACTACGTGGATGCGCTGCGGCGCGAGGTCGCGCCCCCGGGCTCGACGATGTTCAGCACGGTCAGTGACGACGTGATGGTCGGCTACCTGGCCGACGCCTTCTGGGAGGTGCGTCTCGACGGCTTCATGGAGCCGTTCTCGTGCGACGCGAACGGCATCATCCTGCCCGTCAACGACCCAGAGGTGGTGGCGGGCGAGACCGACTACACGCCGACCCCCTTCGACCCGACGATGGACATCTCGCGGCCCGAGATCGCGCTGGTGATCCTCTACGCGGGCATCAAGATCATTCGCAATCAGCTCATGGTGCAGTCGAGCCGGTTGCGCGCGAAGGCCGGGCCGGTCGAGTTCGAGCAGGACTTCTCGGCCAACCTCCTGGTCGAGATGCTCAAGGAGCTGCAAGCGGTGCGTCAGCGGCTGCTGTTCCTGCGCACCTACAACCAGGACGTGCACGTCATCGACGCCTTCTCGGTGCGCTCGGCCAGCCCGTCGAGCTACTCGGGCTACCTCTACGACTGGTACCTCTCGGCCATCGGCTCGAACGTGCTCGACGCGATTGACCCATCGGGGATCGTCTGATGGCAGATTCCCCCATCCTGAGCGGCTTCGACGCCGACACCTTCCGCACCAACATCCTCAACACGATGATCATGGGGCTGCCGGTGCCGGTGGAGGAGCGGCCGACGTTCTTCTTCCCCGAGACGCTCGCCTACCCCGAAGGCACGTTGCTGGACTCCGAAGGGAAGCCCATTGACGTACGGATCAAGCCAACCCGCTCCGCGCCGGAGCCAGTACAGGTCCCGTGTGCCGTGGAGTTCGCGACGGATACCACGAACGAGACGGGGCTCGTCGGCACTCTCTGGCAGACCCGAGCAACCCTCACCCTCCTCGACGAGCAGTACGCCCAGGTCCGAGAAGCCATCGAAGTGAATTTGGCCGGGCGTCGGTATCTCATCCAGGAGATGCAGAGCGTCGGGCTCGGGCCGGTGACGGTCTACACGCTGGTCTGCTTCCGCAAGGGCGTCGAGGTGACCACGGCATGACCGACACGGTGATCGACGGTGGCGTCGGCGGCTTCGTCCGCTGGCGCTCGCGCATGGTGCGTTCCAGCGTGTTCAACGACCTGCGGGCCACGCTCCAGGCGACCGGCTGGACGAGCGCCGACCTGGAGTTCCCCTTCACGGTCAAGGAGTTCTTCCCGGAGTTCCAGATCTACGTGCAGGACGAGGTGCACGTGAACACGCTGGTCATCGACAACGGTGACCCGAGCGCGATCGGCGAGTGGGAGCTGGGCGGCGACCTGACGCGTCAGCACCGGTTCAACTTCGGCTTCTACGCCCAGGACGACGACACCGGACTGGCCGTGTTCAGCGACCTGTCCGACCGCTACGACGGGCTCACCAACGCGCCCTACGTGGCGCTGTACGACTACAACCACGCAACCCCGCCCCTGGTTCGCATGATGGAGGTCGATTCGTGGCAGTGGGCGCGTGCACCACAGGACGCGGTGCCGTACGAGCATCACCTGTTCTTCGGTGAGTTGATCGTGCGGGACTTCGTAGACGGAGGCAGGACGGTCATGCAGCCATGAGCATCCCGGTGAAGCAGTTCCTCAAGGCACGTCGGGACCGTGCTTTGGGCTCGATTCTCGGGTATGCCGAGCGTGAGATCTTCCCGAAGCTGGACCAGGAACAGCAGCGCAAGTTTCGTCAGCTCGTGCTCGATGCGCTGAACAGCTACCACGACTCGGCACTGGACCTGTTCAAGAGCGACGTTGGGTCGCTCCACAACGACGAGCTGATCACGCTGCTCAAGGCCGTGAACGAGCGGCTCGACCAGAGCGTCTAGTCCAAGGGAGAAACGGACATGCGTCTGTTCACGCTCATCATGCTCATCCTCGGGGCGCTCAGCTTCCTGGTCGAGGTCATCATCAGCCGCCGACCGCAGGGTCGGCCCACCCCCATGAACTTCGTGGCCCTCGGTCTGCTGTTCTGGATCCTGGTGCCACTGGTGCACGTGGCCGACACCTTCAACAACTGATGCCGGTCGTCCTCAGCGCGAAGGCCAAACGGTTCCTGAACGCCTACGCACAGGCGCAGAAGTTCCGCTCCGCGATCCCAGCCGCCGAACAAGCGGCTGCCGCGACCGCGACGGCCGTGTCCCGACAGCGCTTCGTCTCGCGCCTGTCCGGCCGACCGCCAGCGCCCACGCGTCCTGGACGACTGAGCACCAGCGGGGCCTTCGCCTCGGAGATCTCCTGGATCCGCACCGCGACCGGTGGCGGCATCGAGTTCGAGCTGGCTCGGCTGCCGTTCTACGCGCTCATCCAGGAGATCGGGACCGGTCAGAGCGCGGCGATCCTCAACCCGCGCGGCTCCATCACCGTGCGCTCCCAGGTGGGCCGCACGATCAGTGCGAACCTCTACTGGGCCAGCGGCCCGGGTGCTGCCCCGTCGCGTGCGCAGCGCGGCGTGCACAGCGAGCAGCTCTACTACGCCAGCGAGTTGAACGCGCAGGCGGTCGCTGCGGCACGGCGTCGGCGCAAGCGCATCCGGCGCGAGATCAAGGGCAAGCACTTCATCGGCGACGGCGGCGCGGCGGGCTACGTCGAACTGCGCACTCGGCTGACCGATGAAGCTAGACGGATCTTCCGTTGAGGTGCTGAGGGGCCCGCAAGGGGAATCCGCCTAACCGGTCTACCGATGGCCCAAGAGAGGAGGCAGAGACATGGCTATCAGGGCAGGTCAGATCCTTCACGCGATGAACCAGTTCATCGTCGATCGGATCCAGACGGGTGGCGCGGGCAACCTGAACATCCCGCAGGATCGTGTCTACGAGCTGGGGAACTACCAGAGCGTCGGCATCGTCCGGGATGTTCCGGACCTGAGCTTCACTCTCGACGTGCTGGACGTGGGCACGCAGGTGGAAGCTCTCCTGACGGGTGCAGTCCGGCCCGACAACGACACCGATCATCCACTCGGTGACGGCACCACCCCCGGCGCGGTCTATTCCCTCGCGGATGCGATCCCCGCCGACATCATCTCGCCCTTCAAGACGGCGCAAGGGCAGTACAGCGTCGTCCGAGGCGTGGCCGTTCCGCAGCTCAGCCTGGAGTCCGTGCAGTACCAGTACGGTCTCCAGGCCAACGCAGGGGAGAACTACACCCTGCGCGGGGACTCGATCTACTACGTCCCCGGCGTGCCGTTCCTGGCGGTGTACGACGGCGACGGCACCACCACCACGTTCCAGTTCCAGACGGCTGACGCGACTCCGGTCGCGCTCAAGGCGTTGCTCTACACCGAGCAGGGGCAGTCGCAGTTCGCCCTGAACGTCTCGGTGGACGGCAAGCGTCAGCGCCGGGACGTGGACTTCACCGACACCGAGACGGGTGTCACCTTCACGTCGGCTCCGGCGAACGGTTCGGTCATCCGGATCACGTTCGGTGCCAACGAGACGGCGACGGACACGCCCATCTCGGTGACCTATCCGCAGGTGGTCCACTCGGACCTCTCGGTGAAGCCTGCGGCGATCCGTGGCCGTGACATCCGGGTCAAGGTCGGTGGCTTGAACATCAGCCACAAGTGGCACGACGTGCAGTCCTTCGAGGCGAACTGGCGTGTCACGCTCGACAACGACTACGAGTTCGGCGACGCCCACGCCGTCAACCGTGACTACATCGACCCGCCGGACGTGACGGGCACGATCGGCCTCAAGGCCATCACGGTGCAGGCGCTGTTCGACAAGCTGTACCAGATCACCGGCGTGCCGACGACCGACATCATCGGCCCGCAGTCCTCGGTGACCGTCCCGATCATCGTCGAGCTGCTCAACCCGGCCTCGGGCGGCACCTCGCACGTTGCCCAGGGCGCGGTGCTCAAGACGATCTTCATCCCGGATGCGCGCTTCACCATCCCGGGCTACGAGGGTCGGGTCAGCCAGAAGCTCACGTCGGACGTGACCTACACGTCCGACAAGGGCCTGATCTACATCATCAAGGGCGCGGCGACCCTGGCTCAGCTCCAGGGCCTCCCGGGCTCCAGCAACACCGTCGTCCCGAACTGACGACTCGCTCGACACTGCGCGCGGGGGCTGGCTTCGGCTGGCCCCCGCGACGTGGTGAGGAACTGGAAGCGGATCTGATGGATGGAGTCTGGCCATGAGCAGGAACAAACTGACGCGCATCGAAAAGCGCCGTCGCCTGGAGGCTCTGTTCGACAGGGGCTCCTACGTCTACTTCACAGCCGGGCCTGATGGCGTCCCGATCATCCGGGAGTCCGAGGCCGAGGCCCAGCCGGACGACATGAAGATCTGGGTCTGTCCGGCCAACCCCTTGCAGCGCGAGCAGGTCGTGCGTGAGGCCCAGGCAGCTCGGGCCCGCACCCTCGTGGCCAGCAAGGACACCGAGTCGAAGGAATGGATCAACGTCCGTGCCTTCGTCGCGCAGCTTTCGATGGACGGTCTCGTCGATTACGTGATCGACCTCGACGAGTCCGACCGGCTGTCCGAGGCGCGTCGCGACGTGCTCAAGGAGCCCGAGTGGGAGGACTTCAACGCACTGCGGGACGCCATGCGGCAGTTCCAGGAGGCGGGTGCTCCGAAGGACGACCCGGAGTGGCAGCCGCTGATGAAGCGCGACGAGGAGTTCGGTCGCCAGGTCACCGAGCGGGCCCGCGAGCTGCGGGAGAGCGCCAACGAGGCGATGAAGCTCATGCCGCGTTCGGAGCTGGAGAAGCGCGCCTACGAGAAGCGTGCCGACCAGGCGGGCACGGCGGCGTTCATGGACGCCTACGAGCTGTGGATGCTGTTCTACGCCTGCCGCGACGACGAGGACCACAACGAGCTGTACTTCGAGGACACCGAGGACATGCGCAGGCAGCCGCAGGAGCTGCAAGATGCGCTGAGCGACAAGCTCGCGACCTTCGTCACGGACTCCGGTGAAGCAAAAAACTCGCAGGGGGCGGCACCTTCCTCGGACTCATCGGAGCCGCCCGCAGAGCCGGAGATTTCCGAATCCTCTACCCCCGTGGAGTCGATCGAATAGAGGACGTGCCCTGGCCTCTCCAGGAGGCGATCAACCACGGCCTCGCGGTGCTGAACTGGTTCGAGAACTACGTCGAGGACGAGATCCCGCCCGAGGCGCTGTGGGATGACACCGAGGCCGTGAACGAATGGTTCAAGGTGATCAAGAAGCGGCACGAGGACAAGATGAAGTTCGACTCGCCGGGCAGTGACGACGACGAGGACGGCACGGACAACTCGATGATGGGCAACGAGCTGGCCGACTACTTCCGAAAGTGATCGTTGCCGAAGGAGTACGAGGAACTGGAACTGCACGGCATGGACTCAGGAACAGTGGGCGAACGGAGATAGGAGCAGGGCGGGTCGATGCCGAACAACGACTTCTTCCTTGAGTTCGGCAGCAACGCCGAGTCCTTCTCCAAGTCCCTCTCGGGCGAACTGGCCCCCGGTGTTCGGCAGATCAACGCGCTCACCGAGGCGCTGCTCAAGTACGACGAGACCGTCGGCAACATGCGAGCGGGCAACCCGCTCGGTGGCATGTTCAGCCAGCTCGATCAGGCGGCGGGCAAGCTCGAAACGATCGGCGACCAGATCTCCGGTCAGTTCTCGAAGATCGTCAACTCGCTCGGCACACTGAGCCGCGACCTCACCGAAGCGCTCGATGTCGTCACCCGCTCGGCTGCGGCCAGTCGCTCGGCCGCGCAGCGCCAGAAGCAGCAGGTCAATGCGCAGGGCTACACCCCCGAGCAGCAGCGCGTCATCGACGCCCAGCGGCGCAACATCCCGCAGGTCCGCGACGAGGAGCTGAGCCCGGCCAAGGTACGCCAGACGCAGAGCACGCTGGCCAAGGCCACCGCAGACGGCGACGCGGCGCGCAACGCGGTCAAGCGCGTCGCGGACATCAACGCCACGCTGGCGCGCAACGCGACGGACAGCGCCGACGCCCTCAAGAACCTCGGGCAGGTGATCCGCACCCTCACGGTGCAGACGCGGACCACCACCAAGGGCATGGAGGAAGGCCGCTTCCAGCAGAACAACATCATCATCCCGGGTGGCGGCACGGGCGGCATCGGGATCAACCCGGCGCAGATCCAGACGATCCTGGCCGCTGCCGGTGTCCAGGAGGCTGCACAGGCCCCGGTGCGCGACGCGGCACACCAGGCGCAGCGCGACGCGGCCGAGGCCAAGGCCAAGGCGACCACGCTGGAGCGCTCGCAGTTCAGCGCCCCGGCTCGGCCCGGCTCGTACCTCGTGCCCGGCGAGACGCAGCCGCGCATCGTCAGCAACCGGATCAACCCCGGCGAGACCTTCGAGGGCTACTTCGAGCGGGTCGTCAGCAACAGCCGTGGCCTGAACCAGGTTCGCCAGGATGTCGTCACCGCGTCCGAGCAGCGCGTCGGCATCCAGGGCAGCCGTGATCTCCAGCGCGTACAGCAGCTCATCGGTCGGCGCGGCCTGGAGGAGCTGGCCGGTGACCCGCGCTTCCGTGACCTGGAGCGACTGCCTGGCACGGTGCGGGCCGAGACGATTCGGGCGTCCGTCGGTTCCGTGCTGGCCCCGGGGAAGTCGCTCACCCCGGAGCAGTACGAGCAGGTGCCGCAGGCGCTGGCCGAGTTCCAGCGCATGCAGGAGGACTTCGCCAAGTTCTCGCGCGGCGACGTGGCGCGGCGGATCTCCGAGAACCCGATGGAGACGTTCGCCTTCGCGCCCGAGGCGCGTCGAGCGGACGTGTTCGGCACCGTCGGCGACTACCGCAAGCAGGTCGCTCGCTACGACGAGGAGACGCAGGGCCCCGGCGCGGGTTACCGGGCCCAGGCGGAGTCGATCGTCGCCGCTGGCCGTCAGGCTCGCCAGGACATCATCGGGGCCTACCGCGACCTGGACCCTTCGCGCTCGGTGCGCCCTGAGGCTGGCCCGGTCATCGGCGACACCGGCCGCGAGGCGCGCGTCAAGGACACCGCTGCCGAGTACGACGCGATGGTCGAGCAGGCCAAGGCCGAGGCGCGGGCCGCTCGCGAAGCCGCTGGCCTCCCGGCCGGGGGCGGCGGTGGTCGCCCACCGAAGCCGCCGAAGCCGCCAACTACGGGCTCAAACTCTGAGCAGCCCGAGGAGGAGCCCGAGCAGCGGCCGTCCTTGGAGCAGACGGTCGCCAATCGCAGGCAGAAGGTCGATCGACTTCGCAACCAGTACGAGCAGGCGTACGGCGCGGGCGAGGATGTCTCGGGCCTGACGAGCAAGCTGGCCAACGCCATGCGGCGGCTCGAAGCGGCCGAGAACAAGCTCGCTGCTGCGACCGAGGAACAGGCCACCGTCGCAGAGTCGAGCATCACCGGATCGGCTCGGCGATCCTCGGGGCGAGTGCGTGGCACGCCGTTCGAGCTGACGGACAACATTCGGACGTTCGCCGATTCTCTCCAGCAGGGCACGCGCGAGATCATCGAGGCGACCCGTGCGGCTCTGCCCGGCCTCACCGGCTCGGCTCGGACCAATGCGATCGAGCGTGCCGGGACGGCGCTGCGCAACGACCCGGCGTTCGCCTCGCTCGGTGGCAACCTCAGCCTCCAGCGGCAGACGCTCGGCACGCTGCTCCAGTTGCCCCGTGGCGGGGCCACGAACACCGCTCTGGGCCAGGTGTACGCCCGAGGCGGTGGTAGCTCGGCCCTGGCTGGCCTGGGGGCCGTAGCGCCCGTTGAGCGCACGACGACGGCCACCAACCAGTCCTCGGCGGCGATGGAGCGCTACCGCTCGGTCCTGGAGCAGACAGCCGGGGCGAGCGCGGAGATGCAGCGGGCCCAGCTCGCGCTGTTCCAGGCCGAGGAGCGCGTGCGGGCGCTGACCGAGGCCGAGACCACCGACGTGATCAAGCTGGCCACGGCTCAGCGGGAGCTGATCGCCGCGCAGGCCGGTGTCGAGCGGGTGACTCGTGCCGAGCAGCCGCGCTCGCTCGGTACCCAGGTGTTCGGCCAGCAGGGCTTCGGTGCTGGCCAGCTTCGCCACATCGGGCTCGGCCTGGAGAACATGGTCGGGTTCTCGCTGGTGTTCGAGGGCTTCGACAAGCTCAAGGAGCTGGTGCACGACGGCCTCGAAGCGCAGGCCGCGTTCGCTCGTCTCCAGGCCAGCCTCGATGCGAACGGCATTTCGGCGGGCAATCTGCGCCAGGACTTCCAGAACATCTCGGCCGAGACGGCGACTCCGCTGGAGCACGTCATCGAGGCCGCGTCCGAGCTGTCGGGCACGCTCAAGACCACTGCCGACATCCGGTTCGGTGCTGAGGTCGCTGCCCAGCTCGCCAACATCAGCCAGGGCACGCTGACGGCGAAGGACGCGGCGGTCGGCCTGCGGGACGTGGTGGCCGCGTACGGCGACACCTGGCAGCAGTCCGGTCTCACGATGCAGCAGGGCATCAAGCAGACCGGCGACGACATCGCACGCCTGAGTCAGCTCACGGGCGTGAACGTCAAGGACATCACCGAGGGCACCACGCAGATCGCGCAGGAGGCGCGCGACTTCGGCCTGAGCCAGCGGCAGGCGTCCACCATCGCCGCGTATGTCGCCCAGGGCACCGGCCAGAGCGGTGAGCAGTCGGCGTCGCAGACCTCGCGTCTGCTGTCGAGCCTCTACAACACGCGCACGCAGGAGACTCTCCAGCGCGTGCTCAAGCCGACCAACTCGGCTGGGCTGTCGATCGCGCAGCAGTTCCAGAGCGGCGACATCGGCGGCGTGTTGCAGGAGCTGATCGGTCAGTACGGTCACCTCAACGACGCGAGCAAGCAGGCCATCGCGGGCCTGATGGGCACCGGCATCCAGGCGCGGGCCTTCGCCGCCCTGATCGGTGGCGGCGCGAACGCGGTGAAGGCGCTCAACGGCGAGCTGGACAGCAACAACGCGCTGAGCAACCAGAACCAGCGCTACCTCCAGACGATCTCGGGTCGGATCAAGCAGCTCGACGAGGACTTCCAGAACCTCGGTTCGGAACTCCAGCGCATCGGTGCCTTCGACGCTCTCGGCGCGCTGGCCATGACGCTGGACGACATCCTCAAGATCATCAACAAGGTCAGCGGTGCACTGAGCAACTTCGCCGACCACGACTACTTCGGCATCCCGACGCGCGAGGCGCTGCACCTGGCCATCGCGCTCGGTGAGGTCGCGGCCGTCTGGAAGTTCGTCGGTGCCGGTGCCGGGTCGCGCCTCGTGCTCGGCAGTGGCGTCGGTCGTCGGCTGTTCGGCAACATCACGCCGCGCAACGCCGACGAGATCGCCGCCGCGCAGGCAGCCGGATCCGAGAACGTGCCCGCTGCTCGCTACCGCTTCCGTGACATCGCTCGCGGCGCGGGGACCTCGCGCTTCGGCCTCCGTCGCCCGGTCGGGGTCGTGGAGGACCAGGCAGCGGCCACCAACACGGTGCGCAGCGCCGAGGAGCGCCAGATCGTCTCCACCACCGAGACGCTCGGTGTGATGGACACGGCAGCCCGCACGGCTGCCGAGACGCTGAACGTCCTGTCCGGTGCGGCACGCACGGCCGCAGCCAGCGAGGAGGAGGTGGTCGTCGCCAATCGGGTGGCGACTACGGGCGGTGCGATCGGTGCCGCCGAGCAGGGTGCGCTGTTCCCGATCTCGCGTGCCGGTGCCTACCAGCCGACCTTGTTCGGTGGCGGCGCGGTCGGAGCTGGGACGCAGGCTGCCGAGCGCGAGGCGGCTCAGGTCGCGGCGCAGACCGAGGGGCAGATGCTCCTCCCGCTCGCGTTCCGGAATCCGACGACCGGCCGTTTCGCCACGCCAGGTCAGGTGGCCTCGGCCGACGCTCAGCGCATCGCATCCGCTGAGGGCGCTCTGCCGGGGATGACCCGGGCGGAGCTGCAAGCGATGAACGCTGGTCGCTCCGGCGGCTTGCTGCCGTTCCCGGCGGGTGCGGCCGAGGAGGAGGCGCTGGCCACGGGTGCCGGTGCTGGCTTCGGTGCACGGCTCGGCAAGTTCGGCAAGCTCGGTGCGGCAGCTCCGCTCCTGGCCATCTTCGGTGCACCCGTTCTCGGCCAGGCGATCTCCGGTGGTCAGTCGGCTGGTTCTGGTGCTCGTGGATTTGCGGGCAGCCTGGCCGAGAGCATCACGATGGGTGCGGGCATCGGCGGCTTGGTCGGTGGTCCGCTCGGTGCGGCTCTCGGTGCGATCGGCGGCACCGCGTTCGGCGGGGTCAGTGCGGTCCTCGATGCACGGAAGTTCAACAACGCGCAGACCTCGGTCGCGTCGAACAACGCCTACTACAAGCTGTTCGATCAGGTGGTCGGCGGCTTCGCCAAGGGCTCGGCCGGTGACAAGGCGTCGCGCGGTCAGGGCTTCAAGGACCAGCTCCCGAAGCTCGGCAGTGCCGAGGCCGTGGAGGCGTTCCAGACCAAGGTCCGCAAGCAGATCGAGTCCGAGCGCGACAAGATTCAGACGGCCGGTGGAAACAGCAAGGAGGCTCAGGCCAAGATCTCGGCCGACATCGACCGGCTGGAGACGACGCTCCAGACGGCCGCGCAGCACCGCATCGCGGCGATCAAGGGCTTCAACAAGATCGACGTGCTGAACAGTCAGCAGATCGACGATCTCCAGTCGGCGCTCGGTACGGTCGGCCAGCTCAACCCGGAGACGTTGACCACCCAGCGCGAAGCGATCCAGAACCTGCTCAAGGCGGGCACGCTCTCGCCGGGCAGCAAGGCGTACAAGGACGTGCTCGCGGCGGCTGGCATCGACCAGGGCCAGGCAGGTCAGGTCGGTCGCACCACCGACGGGAAGTACGGCTACTACGACGCGGGTGGCAACTTCCACTCGATGCTGCGTCAGGCGACGCAGACCGGCCCGGCCGTTGCTGGTTCGACGCGCGACAACAACACGCAGTCCTCCGGCATCCAGTCCACCCTCCCTGGCCAGGCACCGGCCGGTGCGCCGACGATCTACAACCCGAAGGGCGAGCGCTCGCCGGGCGCGCTGAGCCAGCAGCGTCTGCTCAAGGCGTTGCGGGACGGCTACAACGAGTCGATCAAGCAGGCCAACACGATCCTGGAGTCGATCGGCAAGCCCGATCAGAAGTCGCAGGCGGCGTTCGACAAGGCGCAGGCGCAGCTCAAGGCGGGGCTCGAAGGTCTCCAGGGTGTCAACCAGCAGATCTACCAGAACCCGATCCAGGAGTTCACCAACCGCGCGGGCCTGCGCGCGAGCCTGTCGGGGACCGGTGGCGATGTCGGCGGCGTCCACTTCGGTGCCGGGACGGGCGGTGCGGTTGCCGACCTGCGGCGAGCCAACACGGCGATCGAGAAGTACAACAAGACGCTGACCCACGACGACCCGCAATACTGGGCCAACATCGCGCAGATCGAGCAGAACAAGCAGCAGATCGCCCAGTTGCAGAACCAGGCTGCCTACAACGCGAACAACCTGATCATCGCCAGTTCGAACGACGCCCTGACCAAGGCGAACGCCACGCTGGCCAATGCCCAGTTGAAGCTCAAGCAGGATCTGGCCAGTGGCGCGTCGGCCGATCAGATCGGACAGGACAAGGCCGCTGTCGGGGCGGGCAATCTCGGCGTCGCGCAGGCGAACCAGCAGGTGACGCAAGCGCGGTACGGCATCGCCGTCGCACAGAACCGCAACGCCATCGCGAAGGGTCAGGCGCAGCTCAACCAAGTGCTCCAGGCTGAGGCGTCGGCTCGTGGTGGCACCCTCGCCGACCAGGCCACGTTGCTCCAGGCGCAGCAGCAGGAGATCGCGATCCGGCAGCAGATCGCCGACGCGATCGAGGCCCAGAAGGAGTCGGCGCTCGCCGCGAGGGCGGCGGTTGCACGATTCCACGGTGACGACGTGCGGGCTGCAACGCTGGACCTGAGCAAGGCCGAGGACGCCTACCGCTACGCCGTGGAGCAGTACGGCAAGAACAGCAAGGAGGCACGTGACGCGTACACCAGCGTGATCACGTCGAAGTCGGCGCAGTACGACGCGGTGACGCAGCAGATCGAGGCGGGGTTGGACCTCCAGATCCAGCAGCTCAACGCTCGCGGTGTCGGCCAGGGCTCGGACCTCGGTCAGGCTGCGGCGGGCGTCTCGCTCCAGAAGGCGCAGGTCGATCTCAACCGCTACCTCAAGAAGGGTGGCAAGAAGGGCACCAGCGAGTACGACAAGCTCTACGGTGCGGTGATCGCGGCGCAGCGCAACCAGTTCGACGTGGCGTTGCAGGCGCAGCTCGACACGCTGGACTTCCAAAAGGAGACGTACCAGATCACGGGTGCGCAGGAGATCGCCGCGCTCCAGCAGATCTTGAAGAACAAGCAGCTCACCCTGGCCGAGCAGCGCTCGATCACCCTCAAGATCAAGAGCTTGCAGAGTGGCATCCGCGAGCAGCTCACGCAGGGCGGTCTGAACATCCCGAGCGACATCAAGCTGCCGACCGCGTACGACGTGCGGCGCTCGCTCGGTGCGGGCTTCGGTGGCACCGGCACGCAGGCCAACATCGTGAACAACAACCAGCAGGCGTCGATCACGGTGAACCAGACGCTGCCGACGAGTGCGATGGCCAAGGCGGTCGCGGCGCAGGTGATCTCGCTGATCAACCAGCAGACCGGGCAGCAGGTGCGAGCCAACTCGGCGAGCCCGCGCAACGTCCCGGTGGGGAGGCGATAACAGATGGTCGTCCGTTGGTCCATGCAGGACTACTGGGCCGCAACCCCAGTCACCTACCAGATGGAGATCAACCCGAACGACGGTGGCTCGCCCGAGATCACCAAGCAGATGGCCATCTTGCAGAGCAGCGGCCCCAACCGCATGAACCTCGTGCAGGAAGGCAATTCGACGACGCCCACGATCAACTTCTCGGGCGTGATCTTGGAGCAGGGGCACTACGAGAACCTGGAGTATTGGTTCGACAAGCGCGTGCTGATCAAGCTCGTGGACGACCTCAACCGGACCTTCTACGGGGTGTTCAGCAAGTTCGCGCCCAAGCGCATCCGGCGACCGAACAACCCCTGGTACCACACGTACGACGCCGAGTTCACCGTCACCGCCTACGTCAACGCCTCGGGCCAGCGCGTCTACGGACGGATCCTCTAGTGCGCGACTACACGACGGCGAAGTTCCAGCACATCCAGGAAATCCAGCGTTCCGGGATGATGGTCGGCCGTGACCGGCCGGTCACGCGTGCGACGTGGTGCAAGCAGAGCATCCGCCAGATCCACAGCACCAAGGACGGCATGGGCGCTGTTCGCTACCTGGACAAGAACCCGACCCAGTTCGAGTTCACCGGCATCGCCAGCGTCGAGATCCAGCGCTCGATCGGCCAGGACGCAGCGACGTGCACGATCACGCTGTGGAACACGCACAACAAGACGAGCCAGCCGGAGGGCATCGACACCGAGGGACGCAAGGGCTACCTCACGCCGGGGCGCGGTGCGGCGATCCAGAATCTGACGAGCGTCTATACCGGCACGGACACCGATCTCGGCATGACCGACAGCGACGCGCAGCTCGTGCTGCCGACGAGCTGGGGTTATCCCGAGAATCCGTACCGCGACGTGTTCATCCCCAACACGGTGATCCGCACCTACCAGGGCTACGGCAGCGACAATTTCGACTCGCTCGGCAACGAGATCTACATGCACGACCCGAGCAGCGAGGGCTACGTCCCGCCCGAGGCGGACACGAAGCTCTACCAGACCGGCACGTGGCTCATCGACCAGGTGACGATCCACAACGACGGCACGATGCAGTTGGAGTGCCGCGACCTGGCCAAGCTGCTGATCGAGCAGTTCATCTACCCGCCACTGCTGCCCATCGACCGCTTCCCATTGATCTACTGCCCGGCGCACAAGGACATGGGCCACAAGGAGGTGATCGGCAAGAACGTCGCCACCTACCACTCGGCCAGCACCGATCGGCGCTACGGCAAGAACGGCAAGGTGCTCGGCCACCGGGCGCGCGATGCCTTCGACGGCAGGAAGCACACGTTCTGGCTCTCGGGCGCGAACACCGTCGGCAGCAACCTGGAGTGGCTCCAGGCGAAGGTGCACGGCGAGATCAACGAGATCGTGCTCAACTGCTACGGCGGTAACTACCTCGTGTACGTCTGCGTGCACTCGGGAGGGAAGTGGCAGGGCACCAGCACGGTCGCGGGCAACTCGGAGAACCTGGACTACTACGACTCCCCCGGTGACGGCGCTGGCTTCATGTACGTCATCACCTCGGGCGACACGTTGTGGGACCTGGCCGGGCACTACTACGGCGACAACTTCAAGTGGCCGATCATCGCGCGGGCCAACAACAACATCATCAAGGATCCGCACTGGATCTACCCCGGCCAGCGGATCAAGATCCCGTACGTCAAGGGCACCTTGACGCCGCCGCCGACCGGTGGCACTGCGACCGGTGGCACGCACGTGGACATCCCGTACGTGATCACCGCGACGGTGCCGAGCAACGGCAAGGCGACGATCACGCTGCCCAAGACGTACAAGGCCAACTTCGTGCGGGTGGTGTTCACCAACCTCAACCCCAGCCTGGGCGAGGGCTCGCCGTACCGTGCAGGCGTACGCGAGATGGTCGTGCGCAACCACATCCCGAACACCTTCCTCGCCTCGACCGAGGGCAAGGGCGGTTCGATCAACGACTGGACCGAGCCCATCAAGGAGATGTGCGCCTGGGCTGGGCTGACCTGGGAGGACGCACCGACGGCCGACCCGGTGATCGGTTCGACCTCGCCCGCCGCCACGATCGCCGCGTACCAGAAGAAGATCATGGTGCTGCGCAAGCAGTTGCATAGCCAGACGTGGTGGAACGCCGGTCAGAAGGCGGCGATCATCAACCAGATCAACGATCTCAATGCCAGGATCACCACGCTCCGGGCGAGGCCGGTGGTCAACCTGCGCGTGTGGGGCGACTTCGAGATCCTCGGTGCGGGCCCGATCGTGTGCACGCCGGGCGACTACTTCATGAGCAAGTCGTTCATGGACGGCATCGGCCTGATCCGCGACTTCATCGGCGGGATCTTCTTCATCGACGAGACCGGCGGTGCGCAGTTCCGGCTGCCCAACATTTGGACGGCCGGTAATTTCATCGACGACATCGGCGCGAGCACTGCTCTCAAGGCGCGGGTCGCTGGACACCCGATCGAGTTCCACGAGGACGTGAACCTGATCAGCTACCAGATGACGATCAGCGACGCGGACGTGCGCTCGGAGGTGCTGGTCGTCGGTGGCTACCCGAAGTCCACCAGCGCCCCGGCTCCGGTGGCCGGTGGTTACGTGCTCGGCTACAACAGCGAGACCGGCCAGACCAGCGCGATCGACTTCACGGACGTGCTGGCCGGGCAGTACCGGCTGATGATCGTCCCCGGCGAATCGACCAACCTGTTCTACACCGAGCGCGAGTGTCAGCGGATGGCCGAGCTGACCGCGCTGTTCATCCTGTTCACCTACCGCACGGGCAGCGCGAAGATCGTCGCTCATCCAGGACTCCAGATCGACGATCAGGTGCGCATCTTCGAGCGGACCAGCTACGAGACCAACATCCACTACGTCTCGGGCGTCACCTCCACGCACAACCTGGAGAGCGGCGAGTACACGATGGACGTGACGTGCCACTGGCTCGGCGGCGACCCGAACACGGAGTGGTTCGTCAACAAGCAGACCCTCACCCCAGCGGTGACCACGCTGCCCGCGATCCTCAAGCGGGTCGGCAAGGAAGCGGCTGGCGGTCCCTTCGAGCAGCCGGTGTATGGCACATGACCTCCGCGATCCACCACCACCTCAATCGCCAGGCGGCGCGAGCCCGGGAGACGAACCAGGCCGTGCCGAGACCGGCGCGCGTCCGTTTCACCGTCAAGACCTCAGGCATCGGCGAGAGCCGTCTCACCGGCAAGCAGGCCATCGCCTTCGGGGCGTACATGATCGACGAGCCGACGTTCTCCTTCGGCGTCGTGACGATCACCCCGCTCAAGGTCGGCGAGCTGCCACTGGCCACGGCGACCGTGCTGAACTGGCAGCGCACTGCCGCTGGGCTCTGGTCGGGTGCGGAGGTCGGCTTCAAGGTCGAGTCGATGCTCTACACGATCCGGCTCAAGTTCACGCTCACCTTCGAGGGTTCCACGATGCGCACCACGGCCGGGCAGGGCACGGACACCAAGGTGCAGGCGACGACGAACACCTACCGAGGCGTGACCACCTACACATCGGACGATCTCTGATGGGCTCGGACTACCGGCTGGCGAAGCCGCCACTGATCGACACCATCGTCCCGACGAACGAGAACTTCTACACGCGCCGGGTGTACGGCCTGCCCGCGCACACCTACCTGACCACCGACACCTACCTCGGCGTGCAGCCGGTGACCTGGACCGAGGTGGCGACGCGCTACAGCAGCACCGTCACCGAGCTGCGGGCGTTGAACCCGTCACTGAGCACTCTCAACCCGACCGACGACATCACCGATGGCATCTTCACCCAGCCAGGAGCGTTCGGCACGACCGACGTGTTCACGAACCTGAGCAACCCGCTCCGTCACTACAGGACGGACCCGGGAACCTTTCCGCCCACGATCAACCTGAACCACCGCTACGCCCCGGACGCGGGCGGCATCAGTGCACTGGCCCTCACACCCGCTGGTCATGGCAAGGGGCCGCACAACGGCATGTGGGCGACGGTGTTCACGAGCGACCAGAGCGCTGGTGGCTTCCCGGCGATTCGGCTCGCCTTCCACCCACAGTCGCGTTCGATCCGCGACTACGTGACCCAGTGGGAGGTCCAGCTCGATCCGATCGAGACGATCCCTCCCGACGCGTGGGCCTGGAGTGCGGACCTCGTGGCCGACCTCGCATCACAGCGGCTCGGCGATTACGTCTACGTGTTCAGCTCGCATCGCAAGACCGTCGTCACGACGTACGACTCGTCAGGCACCCTCCCGATCCGGCTCGACTCGGCGGGGAGCCTCACCGTGCGTCGCATCGGTCCTGACGGCGTTCCCGTCACCAGGATCTCGGAGAGCTTCGACACGACCGACGAGACCGACGACTGGCGCGTGATGATCCCGCACCTGGGCTTCCACAATGGATCGCAGCACCAGTTCTTCGTTTCCGACGATGCGACGCCGTTCATCTGGACCACCTTCGGCGACGTGTCCGACAACGGCGCGGACTGTGGCTACTTCGGCTTCGCCGACGACGGCAGCGGCACCTTCGGCTCGATGTTCCAGAACCAGGTCACGGGAGACCGCAAGGTCACCGGCCAGCTCGCCGCCTACTACCAGACCACCTCGTTGCCTGACGGCATCTACGCCTTCGGGCCGGTGCTCGTGCACCCGTGGCGATGCGGGAACTACGGCGCGCCCGAGCTGTGGTACTTCGTCATGCACGGCTTCGGGGCGAAAACACGGTTCGACATCTACGCCGCGAAGTGGGGTCGTCACCAGTACCAGCCGGTGCCGAACCTGATCTTCGACGACGATCCGTTCTTCGAGTCGGGCCAGCGGCGCTTCCCGTCGCTCAACCCCGAGGGCTACGCCTTCGATCACGACTGGTACCGACCGGCCAACAAGATCAGCTCGATCGGGCCGTTCACTACCGACATCTGGAACCAGCGCGAGGAGCCAGCTCAGTCGGGCCTGGTGCGTTACGCAGGGTTCCGGGTGCTGCGCGACTGCAACCGGGTCGGCCAGATGCACTTCGTCGTGACCAACAACGGGCCTCGGTTGACATGAGCTACTTCGAGGATCTGAGCCTGCGGTCGATCTGGATGGCCAGCAGTGGCGACGACGGCAAGACCTGGCGCTACGCCTCCGAGGTGCCGAACCTGCCGCTGGAGATCACGCCCGTGGCCCCGTACTCCGCCGGGGTGCCGGTCATTCGCACGCCGGACAATCTGACGATCGTCGGAATCGAGCACAAGATCGCAGCCGCAAGCCACTTCTGGACCACGCCGGACGCGGGTGCTCGTGCGAGCCTCGTGGTCATGAACTACCACGTCACCAGCACCGCGCAGCCCGACGAGGGCTCGGTCATCTTCCGGCGTCACAAGGCGGACCTGCTGTGACCGACAACTTCGTGACCCCGATCGGCGATGCCCCGCCGAGTCCGCCGCTGCTCACGCTCGGACACACGACCGGGTTCGTCGCCACGCCGGTCACCGACCTCAGCGGCCGTGACACCCCGATCGTTCCGCAGATCGACATCGAGTACCTCGCCCAGGTCTGCGCCCGGCCGAGCCTGCTCAAGAGCAGCTCCCCGGGAGCCAGTGGCCTGCTCAAGGAGTTCCTCTACGAGAGCGGCTACGTCTACGACGTGGAGCGGGAGATCTTCAAGGACCACGCGGAGCACCAGGCGGGCAACGCCATCGACGTGAGCACGGAGGACGCGAAGGCCGGGGGCCCCGACATGGGCCCACTGGTGCGTTTCATCGCCCGTGTCCCGGAGCTGTTCTCGACGGTGGCCTACACCGACCCGAACCCGATCTACAGCGCCGAGTCCTACTACGTCCACGACGGGGCCTTGGCGGGTCTGCCGACGCTCACGGAGCCGATGGGGTACCTACACCTCGCCACGACCTTCCAGCGCTTCGGTGCGGCGCTCAAGCTCGCCACGGTGCGGTCTGGGCTGGCTCTCGCCGGGCAGGGGCAGTTCAGCAACCGCGACGTGTACGCCGTGCCGACCGGTCAGATCGGCGGGGCCGTCAGCGATCCGATGGTGAGGTTCTGGTGAGCGACGACGCCCAGGTGGACGTGCTGGAGGCGGTCGGCCTAGGGCCCGACTCCGAGGTCGTCACGTCCAGCATTCAGATCATGGCCACCGACCAGCACTCCGGGACGCTCTCGCCGCTGCGACGCAACCTCAATGGGCTGCCCGCCTACTCCTGCGAGCGCTGGCTGCGGCTGCGGCTGACCGGAGGCTCGGCGCATCTCGTGCGCTTCTGGATCGACAACCTCGCGCCCAACCCGGGATGGCAGCTCCTGATGGGTACGAGCCTCACCTGGCGGAAACCGACGACCAGCCGAAGTGAGATCGCGGTCGCCTTGGTGCCGACCGAGGACCCCGGGGTGGACGCGCCGAACCTCTACCCACTGCTGAGCGGCACCACTCCGCTCGACGACCTCCTGGACGGAAGCTCGACGCAGTACACGCCCTGGCTCGTCCTCCAGGCGGTGTGGACGGCCGACGACGACACGGTGTTCCAGTTCGGTGATCTCGACTTCCGGTTCGCCTGGGAGGAGTCGTGAGCACGTACGTGAGCATCGAGGAGGCCATCGGGTCGGAGATGAAGATCGCCCCGGCCGACTATTTCGTGCACCTTCTGAGTTTGGACGTGCATTCAATTCAGGCAGCCGAGGGATACAAGGCCGGAATCCTGACCGCGCGGCATCCCTACTCCTTCGAGCGGTGGATCCGTGCCGTGTTCGTGAGCGACCGCGAGGTCCAGTCGATCCGGTTCTGGGCGGACAACCTCGCGCTGCCGCCAGGGTGGGACGTGCGCTTCGGGATCAGCGATACCTACCACCGGCCGGTGAACGTCGCCAGCTCCATCGCCACGCTCCCGGTGCCGACGAGTTCACCTAGCGGGGCGAACGTGTCCGCCGCGCTACTGGAACCGGGAACGAACCGCGCACCGTGGGTCGTGATCCAGGCTCACGTCACCGACTTCGGTCTCGTTGAGCAAGGGCCACTACTGGGGCAGACAGGTACCGAAGTGATCGTCCCAACGATGATCCACTATCACTTCGGCTGGAACGAGAGCTGAGGCGTACATGGCCAGCGGCAAGTGCATCTACCTCCAGAAGGCGTTGCTCGACCACGCGCTCGGGCAGACGATCTGGACACCGCCGACCAACCTGTGGATCGCGCTGTCCACGGCGGTGTTCGCGGCCAGTACGGATGGCACGTCGATCCTCACCAACGAGGTCAGCGGGACCGGCACCGCCTACGACCGCATCGAGGTCCCCAACGACGGCACCTTCTGGCCGCTGGCCGACAGCACGGGACAGAAGGCCAACCTGCTCGACGCGAACTGGCCGACGGTCACCGGCTCGGGCTACGGCACGGTGCGCAGCTTCTACCTGTGCGACGGCAACGCCAAGACCAGCGCCGACAACGTGCTCTACGGCTCGGACCTGACCCCGACGGTCGTCGTCGCCGGTCCAGGACCATCCTTCTCGGCCGGATCGCTCGTGGCGAAGGAGACCTGATGACCAACGTCTCCCTGTATGACAGCTTCTTCCAGTCGAACCCGGCGAGCGACTGGGGCTCGATCTCGATGCTGCTGGCCGTGGACACCTACGTGTTCAGCGCGACGCATGCGCTGAGCGACATCACGCCGTCCGAGTGCACCGACGCCTCGTACTCGCGCGGCACTGGCGAGATCGCCAACGACAGCTCGGGCACCGGCAACACCGGCAACTACGGTCTGGGCAGCAAGGGGCTGTCCTTCCCGGCGATGAGCGTGGCGAACTGGCGCTTCGCCATCGCACTGGACAACAGCGGCCGACCGCTGTTCTGCGTCGATGCCGGGTCCACCCAAACGCTGAGCGCCGAGGTGCTCACCGCTAACGGCCAGGCGTTCACGATCACGGGGGTCTGATGGCCACGCTCACCCTCGTCCCGGCTAGTGCCACCGTCACGGGTGGCACGATCACGTTCTCGACTGCGCCGGGCCCACCGCTGGACACGACCCCAGCACAGGTGGTGCCGACGCCGACCGTGCCGCTGGTGCGCGACTTCGTGTTCGCCACCTTGGACGGTGACATCGACGACGCGGTGACCTCGATCGTCGTGGACGACGTGAGCACGTTCCCGACCGATGCGGAGCTGGCGAAGGCTCCGCTGTACCTGACCATCGAGTCGGATCTCGTGCACCCGGCGACGTTCGAGATAGTGAAACTGACGAGCGTCGATTTCACGACACTGACCCTCGCGGTGGTTCGTGGCGAGCTGGGGACCACGGCACAGGCGCACCTCTCGGGAACGATGATCAAGGGTGCACTCACGGCCGACATCGTGCGGCGCTTCCGGGCCGCACTGGCGTCGATGGACCGCCTGCCCCCGCCCGACGGCGACGTGTTCGTGCCCGGCGATCAGGTGTACGTGCGCACGCGCGGTGAGTTCACCTTCACCGGTAGCAGCTACTTCCAGCAGACCGACTTCACGGGCGACGATTCCGCAGGTGCCAGTGGAGCGTCGATTATCGGACCCTCGACCGAGACCACCAGCGATGCGCAGGCCCTGGCGCTCGGGGTCACGCAGTGGACGACCGTCCAAGGTGGCTTCGGCACCCCGAGCCACTACGACGGGCGACCCGTGTCGGCCGCGATGGTCACCTCGACCGACCCGCTCACCAATCAGGCCCAGGTGCTGCGGCCCTTCGGTGGCATCGAGCATCAGCTCGTGTTCGCGATGCACCTCGGAGCTGACGGGGTGGACGCGGGTGCGGTGATCGGCGCGACCGCCGACGGCAAGAACGGTTGGTACCTGTCACTCACACCCGGTGCCTCGCCGACGATGTACCGAATCGAGAGCGGTGCTCTCACTTCGCTTGGCACGTTCGGTGACCCTCTCGTCGCCAACACGACGCCGGACGCATGGGTCAGCCTGTACGAGGACGTGCTGCGCGTCTGGGTGCGCCCCGATCCGGGCGGTGCGCCCTACACGGTCGCCTACGAGAGCTTCTCGCTCACTCCAGGGATTGCACGGGGCAACAACTCGGGCTTCATGGCCAACAGCGCGAGCTGTGCCAGCGACACCAACCTGTACTGGACCTCGATCGGCTCCTCGGCTCCGGTCGGCATGGGTGTCATGCGTGGCGTGACGACGCAGCTCGTCTTTGCTGCGATCAGCGGTGGCGTACCGGCTGAATCGCCGAGCGTCGTGGATCTCAGTGCCTGGCGCGGTGCCGAGCCGTGGACGCCGGTCGGTTCGTCGGTGTGGGGTACGACGCTCACCCTCGGACCTCCGCTACTGCGCTTCGAGTCCGGGGACACCGGGGGGCTGGCGTCGATCATCAGCGACATTCGTGCTCACGACATCGACGTGACGTTCGCCTGGCAGAACGTCACCGACCTCGGCTCCATGCACGGGCCGTTGCTGCGCACCAGCGACGATGGGCTCAACGGCATCTACCTGGAGATGAATCCGAACACGGAACAGATGACCATCCGTTTGCTCGTGGGCGGCGTGCACTCGGTCATCGGTTACGGCACCACCTCGATGCCGGGCACGACTGGCGGTCTCCGGAACCTGCGAGTGATCTGCTCCGGCAACACGATGTGCCTCTACGACGCGGGCGATCCCGGCAACCCGATCCCGCTGGGCGTGTTCCACCTCCCGCCGATGACCCAGGACTTCGGTGGCGGGTGCATCGGGTGGCACATGGGCAATGGCTCTGCCTGTGCCGACGCCTCGCTCGGTCTCTCTCATGTGATCTTGGCCGACTCGATCGCGCCGAGCGGCTGGCAACAGAAGCCGACCACGCACGTCAGCAGTGGCCCTCCGATTGGCATTGCGCCGGTCGGCAGCGTCTGGCTCGACCTCAACGCGAGCCTGCTCTACGGCTCGTTCGGGGACGGTCAGTGGCAGCCGCTGACGCCGATCGTCTCCTACGGTGCCCCCTCGGTCACCGTGCCCGACCGGGTACTGGCCATCGACCTGGCGAACTACGCGCTCTACGTGAGCGTCGGCGGCGTGTGGAACATGATCACCGACGGCACGGACAGCGGCGGCGGTGGCGGCGGTACCGCTCGCGGTCTTGTGGACATGGGCTTCTACGGCACCATCACCGGCTCGATCTTCAAGAGCGACTTCGTGCATCACCAGGGCGGTCTGCTGCGAGCGGTATGGGACGACGGCGGCGGACAGTGGCAGCCGGGGACCGCAGCGATGCAGCACTGGCCCACCGACGGCTCCGACGACAGCTTCTGGCTCCACGTCCAGGACGCCACTCTCGACAGCTCCGGTGTGGCCTCACTGACCACCAGCTCGGATGCGAGCGCGGGCCTCATGGTGCACATCAATCGGCTCGCGATGGATGGGCTGCACATCAGCTTCGATGCGGACGTTCCCGATGCAGCCAGCGGCTTCTCGTTCGGCTGGTTCAGTTCGGCCTCGCTCCTGAGTGACATCGGTACGCCGCCGTACAAGGCATGGGCCGGGTCGCTGCCGCTGGCGCGCGGAGCGAGCGGTGCGTATGGCGCGGGCAACGAGACCGGCAACTTCTTCGCCTTCGAGCCGACGGTCGGGATGTCGCACGTCGGCAGCAGTGGCTTCTTCGGGGCCAGTCCGCAGCCCGGCTCGGCGTACACGACCGGCAGTCACCACTGGGACATCCGCCTCTCACTGGACAGCCTCCAGCAGCCGGGCAGCTTCCAGTTGTCGATCTACATGGACGGCACGAAGCTGTTCACCAGCTACGCCTACCTGGACAGCACCTCGTACGAGGGCGGCTACTTCTTCCTGGGCGGCTCCACGGGGGACAGTGGCACCACTGGTCCGGTGCAGATCAGCAACCTCGCGATCTACGAGGCGCAGCAATGGACGCGCATCCGAACCAACTACCTGCGCGAGACCCGCGTGCCGCTCATGCTCCTGAACGGCTGGACGGCCCTCGACGCTCCCTCATGGTCTATCGAGGGTGACCGGATCCGGTTGCACGGGTCGATCACCGGAGGGACGGCCGGGGCCGTGATCTGCGAACTCGACAGCGACATGCGTCCCGACACGCAGCACTGCTACATGCCCATCACCGCCTACGACGGCGTGGCTGGCGCGTACGTCACACGGACGCTGCACTCGTACTACAACACGATCGACATCGTGGACTCGCTGACCACCGACACGATCCACCTGGACGGCGCAAGCATCCCGAGGTGGCAGTGAGCAACCTCCTCGGCGACTTCTTCACTGGCTCGACCATGCTCGGGGGTGACCCCGATGAGGTCACGAGCGGGCTGCACGCGCATATCGTCGGCAAGACCCGCTTCGTCAGCCCGAGGCTCTCGCTCCCGGCACACCTGAGCGGCACCATCGTCGGGCGCACCCGGTTCACCGCCACGCTCGGTCAGCGCGCGCCGCTAGCCGGGACGATCGTCGGCAGCACCATCCTGTCCGGCACGCTCGTCGTGGTCGAACGCCCCCAGTTCACCGCTACGATCATCGGTCACACGCAATTGGATGCCCGTCTGAGTCACGAGGCTCAGTTCGACTTCCAGGGCTCGGTCGGCGCAGCAGTCTCGCGCTCCCTGCTCCTCCACGGCCAGGTGCTCAGTGGTACCGGTGTCGTGAAGCCTGTCCCGTTCCAGGACGAGCCACAGCCCGTCCCCTACTACGTGTGAGGACTCGATGACCGAATCCGTCACCACGCCGACTTCGCACTTCGGCTTGACGCGCATCAACGCGGGCGAGGCGTTCAGCAAGGACGGCTGGGCCTTCTCGGACGCCGACCGGGTGCGGCTGGACGACCTGCTGTACGCGCTGGCCAACCACCAGCACACGGGCGAGCCGCCGCTGGGCGACCCGACCGACCCGTGCACGTTCGTCGCCGTTTCGACGGGCGGCCATTTGCCTGCCGCGACAACGTTCTACTACCGGGCTTCCTTCATCGACCGCTTCGGGCTGGAGACCGCCGCGAGCCCCGAGGCATCGGTGACCACGCCGAACCCGATCGGACCACCGGCTGCACCGAGCGCCACCGTGGAGCCCTCGTCCGGTGGACTGCTGCCCGGCACGTACTCGTACCTGATCACCTACTACGACCCGTACGGCGGTGAGACGACGCCGAGCAGCATCAACAACGTCCAGGTGGTCTCGGGCACGACCAACCGCATCAAGCTCGACTTCGGCACGCTGGGGACCGGCGCGGCGGGCATCCGCATCTACCGCTCGCGGCCGGGGCAGAGCCAGTTCTACTTCATCGGCTCGCTGACCAGCGGCAGCTTCTACGACGACGGCATCGCCGAGGACCAGACGATCACGGTCAACACCGTGAACACCACCAACGCCGCGAACTCGATCGAGGTCACCATCCCGGGGGCGTTCATCCCGGACGGCTGCCAGGCGTGGCGCATCTACCGGGCCACCGCCTCCGGCGAGTACGACGGCAACTCCCTGGTGCACGAGGTCACCGAGGGCGTCACCGACACCAGCATTGTGCCGCGCACCATGTGGGTGGACACGGGCGACTCGCTGCTGCCGGGTTTCCCGCAGGAGACCGGGACGACCATCGGCAGCGGCGTGCTGGTCACGCTCAACGAGCTGGCCGGTTCGCTGGAGCTGGCGTCGATCCCGCGCGGTGTGCGGATCTTGAACTTCTTCACGCCGGGCGTGGTCACCGACACGCAGGTTCTCGACATCACCGAGAGTCCGGCCCCGGTGAAGCCCGCTCGACTGACGGCGTTCTTCAAGACGCCCCCGGACGGCACCTCTGAGGTGACGATCCGGATCAGCGACAACGCGGCGACGCCGAGCTACGTGGATCTGGTCTGCGATCCGCCAGGAGCAACGCCGGTCGATCCGCTGGGTTACTACCACGTGGAGTGGCCGCTGGTGGAGGCGCTGGAGATCTACATGAGCGACCCGTCGGCGGTGGACGTGTCCGACCCGGCGCTGGTCGGGTTGATCACCGATGACATCAGCGACACCGGCCAGTCGATGCTGTTGCAGCTCAACGGCGAGTGGGCACAGGGGAACATGGGCTCGCTCGATCCGGGGACCTACCGCGCGTACGCCTCGCTGCGCACGAACGAGCTGACCACCGCGACCAACGACATCGGTCTCCAGGTCATCCGCCTGGACACGAACACCCAGATCGCGGGGGCCAACTACACGGTCACGACCACGATCGGTTTCGCCGAGATCGGGCCGCTGAGCTTCACCGCGCCGGGCGGCGTGCCCATCGTCATCCGGGTGTCGAAGGTGACCGGCGTGGCGCAGACCTACGAGGTGCAGGACGTGCGCTTCGAGACCTCGGTGCCGACGCTCAGTGCTGGTCTGCTCACGGCCACCGCATTGGTGGACGGCGGGCCGACGGCGGCAGCCGACGTAAACGTGTCGTTGTGGTTCTGACCCCTTTCATGGTGAAGCCGTAGCCGCGAAGGACCGATGGCCTAGTGACGCCTTTTCCGTGCGGGAACGGGCAACAGAGGAGTCGAGGGCAATGGCGCGGAAGCAGCAGCACCAGGAGGAAGGGAGTAACGACCGCCTGATCCTGACGTTCCTCGGTGCTACGGCGATGGTCTGCATCGTCGGCATCGTGGTCCTGGCGGTCGTGAAAATCGACGCGCAGCCGTTGGTCGCCATCGCTTCGGCGGCGGTCGGTGCGCTGGCTACGAAGATCACCGGACGAGACCTGACGAAGAACTCGGACAGCGACGACGACTTCGCGATCCTGGGCCGAGCTGCGACCAAGAGCATCATCGCCGAGGCCATGCGGCAAATGGGTGCGTCGGCAGGGAAGGACGACGAATGAGCTGGCCGGTGCTGAATACGCCGACGAGCGCGAGTCACTTCTGGGGGTGGACGCAGATCATTCTCGGCTTATTGAACTTCGTCATCCTCGGCATCTTTTTCGCCTACGAAGCGCTGCCGTATTTGCGACAGCGAAAAGGACGGGCGGCGGTTTTTGGCCTAGGCATGGTGACGGTATCGCTCACCTCGGGGTTGTACGCGATCGTTCACGGTGTCTACACGCTCAACATGCACCTGACCGGCCCGCGCGGAATTCGCGCGCTGGACATCGGTTCGTTGATCGTGTGCTTCCCGCCACTACTGATCTTCGGGTGGGAGCGTGTCCGACTTGCCCGGAGTTTGCCTCAGAGGATCGTGAGAACCACCCCCGCGTGGCTCCTTGGAGTCGTTCTTGCACTCGGGGCTTACATCGGGGCATTCATAATGCGAACCGTGGACGTAGCTCGGTTCAGACATACGCACTTTCGCTGGTGGCACTTCGACTCCAGCTATAACCTGATCTTGACCGGGCTCTACTTGATGTTGAGCGCTATATGGCTGAGTTATCAACTTCGGGTGCATCGGCGCACCCGGGAGTGGTCGGTACTTGGCGTCAGTCTCGGGCTCGTGTTCGTCACGATGGCGTTCCGCCGCCTTGCCCAGGCCATCGAAATAGCCGGTGGGGCCTATCACATTGGGCCCGGAAGCGGGAAGCTGTTCCTGTGGACTGACATCGCATCGTTGCTGGCAGCGGTGTTCTTCCTGGCAGTGCTAGTCCCGCTGATCGACAAGCCGCGACCCGTGGCGTCGGCAGCGGATTCGGGGACGGGATAGTCATGGACGGGTTGCGCATCGTCAGCGACGGGACGGTCGAAGGAACGCAGGTGACCCTCGACGGCGAGGAAGTTCGTGATGTCACGGCCGTGACGTGGCACTTCTCCCCGAAGCACCGCAAGACGACCGTGACCCTGGAGATCAGCAACGTCACGCTGGACGCAATCCACGCCGTCAACGAGCACGACCGCGAGAGCCTGGCCGAGGCCATGATGGCGGCGAACCAGCGAGCCCGCCACCGCGCGTAGCTCCGTCCCAGGAGGCATGATCCCGATGAGGTACTGACGCTCATCGGAAGGGAATCCATGTCCTCCAACGCCCCAGTCGCGGTCGCCTTCAACACGGCGGGCGTGATCTCGCTGATCATCGGCATCGTCCTGCCGAACGCGGTTGGCTACTTCACCAACGAGTCCATGAACAAGGGGCTCAAGGCTGCGATCCTCGCGGGTCTATCCGGCGTCTCGGCCGTGCTCACTCAGTGGCTCGACGCGATCAAGGCGAACCAGCACTTCGTGTGGCAGGCCAGCGTGATCAGCGCGGTCACGACGTGGCTGCTGGCCGAGGGTTCGTACCTGCGGGTATGGAAGCCCAGCGGCATCAGCGACAAGCTCCAGCGCAAGGGCGTCACCGACGAGAAGCTCGGCCTCCCACCCAGGACCGACGTGTCCGACCAGCCGATGAGCTACGTGAGTCGGCACTCGATGAGCGTCGGGAAGATCGGGTCGGTGCAGTCCACAGGCGAGTCCCCAGCAGGCCCGGCGACGCCAGGAAACTAGGCGTACTCTCTGTGAACGAGCAGGAACGGACGTTCGTCCGAACAGCCTGCCAATCCGAACAAAGACGGGCAAAAACTGGGTCTTGGTGACCCTCTGTAGAGGGTGCTAACTTCCTCGACACCGCCTCGAACGACTCGAACAAACGGGTCCGATGTTCGGATTCGACGGGCCGTTCTTGTCAGTGGTGGGTGGGAGGGTGACTGGCATGCAGTTCCGCCAGTCCACCATCAAGTTGTTCACGGAGTGCTCGCTGCGGTATCGCTTCCAAGATCAGGGAGCACCGCGCGAACAGTCCAGCGCGATGAGCTTCGGCACGGCGATCCACGATGCCGTGATGCAGATGGAGCTGGCCTACGACCCGCAGGTCGGCATAGATCGTTTCACCGCGATCTGGCAACACCTCGCGGACTTCGATCTCGACTACGACTACCTGATCCCCCGATACGACCACTCGACCTACACCGACCTGGGCTACCGCATCCTGCGCGACTGGTGGTCCTTGATCCAGTGGGACACCGACATCGTGCTCGCCCGTGAGTACCAGTTCGAGGTCCCCATCGGTGACGGCAGCACCCTCGCGGGCACGGCCGACAAGGTGTGCCTGCGAACCCAGAAGGACGGCTCGTACAGCGTCCTGATCAGCGACTACAAGACCGGCAGCAAGCAGCCGACGAGGGACTACCTCGCACACGACGTGCAGTTCTCCGCCTACTGCTACGCGACCACCCAGCAGGAGTTCTGGGCCAACATCCCCGACGGCCCGCGACTGTTCACCGAGCTGGCCAACGCGCCCCGCGAGGGCGAGTGGGTGCAGCTTCGTGCACCGAAGCGGATCACCGCCGGGCAACGCACCCAGATGCACTACAACCGTCTGCGCTACGCGTGCGACCAGATCGAGCAGAGCATCGCTCTCGGGATCTTCGTGCCGGACCTGTCCGGCGAGAAGTGCGAGTTCTGCGAGTTCCGGAAGGTCTGCGGGTTGCCATCACGAGCCGAGGAGGGACTGGAGTGAAGGCCGTCATCGAGCGACCCAAGCCCACCGCCCACGACAAGAAGATTCTGACGTTCATCCAAAAGCACATCGAGGAGACCGGCTGGGCTCCGACGGTGCGTGAGATCGGCAAGGCCGTCGGGTTGTCGAGCACGTCCACCGTGCAGAGCCGACTGCGCCGACTGGAAATGCAGGGATGGATCAAGCGCGGCGAGAACACCGCCCGAGCGATCCAGTTGATCCCGTGAACCGCTGGTGGCACCGCAAGGTGCTCAAGCACAAGCAGGAGGAGCGCCGCGTCTCCGCGCCGCTCTGGGACATCAGTGCGAAGGGACTGCTCGTGAAGTGCTCCTGCGGAACGGAGTGGGCGTTGTGACCGACGACGATCAGCACTTCACCGACGAGGGTGGCCAGGAGTTCAGCCTGGTCATGCCGTTCACCGTCGTCACTTCGCGAGGCGGGCCGTACGACGACGAGGCGTTCGTCGCCGGATGGGCCTGCGGCGAGATCATGGCGACGCTGAGGTACCGGCCCTGGTGGAAGGGCATGGTCCGCGAGGACTCGCTGGCCCAGGTCGATCTCATCGCCATGCACTACAAGCTCACGATGGTCAAGATGACCGATCCCGAGGATGGATGGGTGGAGGTGCAGATCGGATGAGCGTCCGATTCACCGACTTGCAGCGCACCGAGGTCGTACAGCGTGCGCTGAGTCAGCTCGGCAAGCCCTACCAGTGGGGCGCGGCGGGCCCGAACAGCTACGACTGCTCCGGCTCGGTGCTCGCTGCCTGGAAGCCGTTCATCGAGCTGCCGCACAACTCCGGTGCGCTCATCACCGCGCCCGGCGTGCGCACGGTGGCCCGAGGCATCCGCATCGACGAGCACGGCAAGACGCTGCACGACGCCGGTCACGGTGCTCTGCACTGGCCGATGTTCTGGATCAAGCCCGGCGATCTGGTGTTCTACTACGGCTCGATCACGCACCCGAACAGCGTCAGCCACGTCGCGGTGTTCGTCGGCAAGCAGGGCAAGCTCTCCCGCGCCGTCGTCAACGCGACCGGCATCGTCGGTTCGGTCAACCGAGGCGTCGAGTTGATCAGCATGGACGCTTACACCGATCACGTGGGGATCGGGTACGTGGGGCACTGATGAAGGTCCGTTGCCTCCAGTGCATGCAGGTCAGCAAGGACACGGCGACCATGCAGTGCACCGACCCGACGTGCCCCTCGAACGCGGGCAAGTCGATCCCACGCAACCCGCCGACGTTGAGCGCCTCGACCGACAACGCCGTGCAGAAGGCCGGTGCCCGAGCAGGAGCACCGAAGGCCGGAACCAACCGCCGCTTGTGCCTGGACGCGATCACCGCTGCCGGTACGAACGGACTGACCTACGAGGAGCTGGGCACCAGGCTCGGCATGGAGTACAGCCACGTCGGCCCGCGAGTGCGGGAGCTGGTGCGCGACGGCTTCGTCGTGGACACCGGCCAGACGCGGATGAGTTCTCATCAGTCGCCACAGACCGTGTGGCGGGCGACGTAGGAACAGGACCGGCCGCGCGGGGTTACCTCGGCCGACCCCGCGCGGTCCCCAACAGAGAGAGAGATTGGAATGGCTCAGTTCGCGTTCAAGCGCACGGGTGATGCCGACTACCCGCGCTACCTCAAGATCCTGTTGCAGGGTCCACCGAAGTCCGGCAAGACCACCTTCCTGGCGACCGCGCCGAACATCGTCGTCGCGGCCGTGGAGGCGGGCCTGATGTCCATCGCGCACATGGACATCCCGTACGTCGAGATCGACGGCACGGACAAGCTCCAGACGCTGCACACCGTCCTCCAGGACGACACGATGCGCTCGAAGGCGGCGAAGCAGCTCGGCCTGCCGCAGATCGACACGGTGGCGATCGACACGCTCGACGCCTGGCAGGAGATGCTCAAGAAGGAGATCCTCAAGGAAAACCGACGCACGTCCATGCAGCAGGCCGACTGGGGCACGCTCAAGGAGCGCATGGCGACGATCCTCAAGGCGTTCGTCGCGCTGCCGATGAACGTGATCTTCACGGTGCACACGAGCACCACGCAGGACGACGAGTCGAGGCTCATTTACGCTCCCGCGCTCCAGGGCGGGATCAAGGACGAGGTGGCGGGCTTCGTGGACTTCTCGCTGCTCGCGTTCCGCGACCGGCAGGTGGACGCGCAGGGCAACCCGAAGATCGCGTACTTCCTCAAGAACGAGGGCGACCTCAAGAACCCGAGTCTGGGCAACCGGGCGGCGGGCCGGGTGCCGGAGATCAGCGAGCCGAAGTTCTCGACGCTGTTCGATGCGGTGTTCAAGGGCATCAAGCGCGACGTGCCGAGCCAGAACCCGACCGAGATCACGGTGGATGCGCCGAAGCCGGTGGCTCAGCCGCAGGCGACCGAGGGCATCAAGATCGCCAACCTCCCGGAGCCCGAGCAGGCTCCAACTGGCGCTCAAAACGTGAGCACGGCACAAGCGCCCAGCGCGCCCGAACCTGCTCCCGCCGCAGCACCGGCTCCCGCGCCGCAGCCGACCGAGGCGACGACCCCCGGCGTGCCCCTGTCGGACGACGACAAGCCGATCAACGCGGGCGGTCTCCAGGTCCTCACGAAGCACTACATGGCCCATTCTCTGGCGCTTCCGGCCGACATCCAGACCTGGACTCTGGGCAAGGCCCGCATGATCGCGAAGTGGTTCGTCGCGGTGAAGGCCGACGCTCTGGCCGGTCAGGTCACCGACCGGGGGACGATCATCGACTACCTCAAGGCGTACGACGCCTACGCCGGGGACCTGCCCGGCGTTCAGACGGGCGTCGGAAACGTCGAGACCCCGCCGAAGCCTCCCGTGGAGCCCGCAGAGGAGGTGACAACCCCGGCTCCCTCGGCCGATGCAACTCCTACGCCTCCCGAAACGGGGACTTCCGAGCAGGCCCAGATGGACGAGGCCGTGGCGCTCGTGAAGGACCAGCTAGGCGGCGTGGAGATTGGACGCGAGGTCGTGCCAGGCACCAAGTGCGCGACGTGTGGGGAGGTGGTGGACGACGTGGACATCGCCAACCTCGCCATGACCCGCTTCCAGAAGCCCTTGTGCGTGAAGGACTACAAGGCCGAGAGCAAGACCAAGGCGTCGGTCTGAGACGCCAGCAGATCCCAGCGATAACGCCGATACCAGAGAGCGAGTACAGCAATGCCGAAGATGATGTTGGAGGAAGCGAAGGAGTTCGGCGTCCTGCCGGACGAGACGCTGATCCTCATCGAGGTCCAGGACATCCGCGAGCGCAACGTCACCCCGAAGGGCGGCGGCGAGGGCTGGACCAAGCTGGAGTTCAAGTGCGTCATCCGTGACATCCCCGACCGCTTCAAGGGCGACGAGGAGTACATGGAGCTGATCGGCTCGAACATCTGGGGCTCGACCAGCAACCGCTTCACCACGCACCCGGACAACAAGCTCCGTCGCTGGAGCGAGGCCCTGCTCAACATGGGCGAGCTGGACGCGGGCTTCGAGCTGGACACCGACCTGCTCATCGGTCGCCAGGCCAAGGCGGTCACCGGCTCCTACGTCCGCAACGACGGCAGCCGTCGGCACCAGATCGACGACATGCTCCCGGCAGGTCCGCTCGGCGGCACGGCCAACATCCCGGCCGGGCTGTTCAAGGACGACGCCCCGAGCCAGCAGCCGACGAGCGTTCAGACGGCCGTCCAATCCCAGCCGCAGGTCCCGGCACCGTCTACTCAGGTCCCGGCCTGGGCGGTGGCGGACGACGACCCGCCGTTCTAGGCGGAAGATGCTGAGAGGGGTCCGAACCTCGACCGCTCGGACCCCTCTCCCAGCACGATAAGCACTTCGCCCGTCCCGAGAGAGATAGGAACTGAACCGTGGCTCGTCTCATGCTGGTGCCCGATCAGCGTAGCGCCCAATCCGAACAAAGGGCAAGTGGGCCGAGGAACGAGGGCGAAGCCGCCAAGCAGCTATTGGAGAAGTACGGGTTCCTCTCCCGCCGCGTCGCACCGCAGAACGGCCAGTACGAGTTCAAGTGCCCCTTCCATGAGGAGGAAGGCTCGCTCGGCCGCAACGAAAAGACGCACTTCTACCTGGACGCCAAGACCTCGCAGTATTACTGCCAGGCGGCGAGCTGCGGTGAGAGCGGCAACCTCCAGACCCTTTCGAAGTTCTTCGGCGTGAACGACGACCCGCAGCTCTTGATGAGCTTCAAGAGCAAGAACGTCGAACTCCAGAAGTACCAGGCGCGTCTGACAACGGACCTGCGCCAGGTGCTGTACGAGAAGGGGCTCAACGACGAGATCATCGACCGCTTCCGCATCGGCTACCGCTACGTCAAGGAGCCCACCGAGGGCATGACGGAGGAGCAGATCGAGGAGTGCAAGAACTCCGGCGGCTACTACGTCATCCCCTACCTGGAGGGTCGTCGGCCGGTCGCGTTCCGCTACTACGACCCGGTGCAGCGCGGCGTGAACGAGAAGGGCAAGCCGATGTACGGCGGGCCCAACGGGTCGAAGTATTGGTGGGAGCGCCAGAACGACACCGTGCGCGAGGACCCGCTGCGGCTGTTCAACCCAGGGCACGCCAACGGTGACGAGCGCGGCCGGGTCTACATCTGCGAGGGCGAGTTCAAGGCGATGCTGCTCGCCCGCAACGGGAAGATGGCGGTGTCGCTGCCGGGCGCGGCCAACTTCAAGCCCGAGTGGGCGCAATACTTCATGCACGCCAAGGACATCGTGATCGTCCTGGACAACGACAACCCGGCCGTGCATCAGCGCGAGAACTGCCGGAAGTGCGGCACGGTCGAGAAGGCGGACTGCGCCGGGCACAACCCGGGCCAGGACGCGGCGACGAAGCTGCTGGACTTCTTCGGGCACCGGGCTCGCAACGTCGTGCTGCCGCTGCCCGAGGGCGCGCCCAAGACGGACATCAACGAGTTCATCATGCGCGACGGCCAGACCTTCATGGACTTCGACATGCTGGTGGACGGCAAGCCGAAGGTGTCACCGTTCGTCGTTCAGACGTTCGCCCAAATCCGTCAGGCACCTCCCGAGGAGGCGGTGTTCCTCGTCGATAACGGTCTGCTGCCGAAGGGTGGACGGCTGCTGATCACGGGAGCCCCGAAGGTCGGCAAGAGCATCTTCGCGCAGAACCTCGCGTGCTCGATCGCGGCGGGCATCCCGTTCCTGGCCACGAGCAAGGGCGGTGGCTTCCCGGGGTTCGGGATCGCCAACAGCAATCCGACGCCCGGCCATAGAGTGCTGCTGCTCGACCGTGAGCTGAGCAAGCGCAGTCTCTACGACCGGCTCAACACGCTCATGGACGGACGGCCGGGCTATCAGCTCGCCGAGGAGAAGCTGCTCATCGACCACGACTTCGCGCTGCGGCTCGACGCCGACAACGCGGCCAACCAGTTGATCAACCTGGTGACGGCCAACAGCGCCGAGGTCGTCATCCTGGACACGGCCTACAAGTTCTTCGGCGGCGGCGACTTCGAGTCCTCGCGCTCACTGACCAAGGTGTTCGCGGTGCTGGACGAGGTGATCGCCGAGACCGGCGTCTCGATCATCCTCACGCACCACCAGAAGAAGGGCAGCAACGCCCGCAACGAAATGCCGGATGTCGATTCGGTCGCCGGTTCGTTCCTCTGGACCGGCTGGGTCAACGGCACGGTGCTGCTGAACTTCAAGGAGCGCTCGGTCGCCAACCCCTACGACGTGATCTGCTCCTTCACCGCGTTCCGTGACGCGGCTGCACCGGACCCGCTGCTGCTCAAGCGCGGCAAGGAGTCGATCAACTACACGGAGATCGCCCCGTTCAAGTTCTCCTCCGAGGACGACGAGGATGAGGGCACCACGGCGGCGTACCGGCGCGTGCACGCCAAGCGCTTGCCGCTGTCCACGGAGAACGTCGCCAACGTGCTGCTGGAGGTCGTCCCGGTCATCGAGGACGAGTTCCTGCACATGGCGTCGGCCAGGTTCGGGTGCCAGCCTGGACGGATCAAGATGCACTTGATCGACATCATGGACACCCGCAAGGACTTCGAGCGCGTCGGCTCGGGCAAGCGGGGCGACCCGTACACCTGGAAGTACGCGTTCGACAAGCAGGAGGAGAGCTACGACCAACCGGAGCTTTCCGCGATCAGCTAGAGGAGCTGGAATGACGCAGACGCAGGAACTGGATCAGAGCCCGACCATCGCCGCGACGTGCCCGTCGTGTGGTGCCGAGAGGCCCAGCCAGCCGCACGACCCGCTGTGCGAGCACGCGGACACCGACACGATCGTCTCCACGGGCGAGACCGAGCCCGAGGACCCGGCCCGAGGCACCCCGGCCGTGCTGGAGACGCCCAAGGAGGCACAGGGCAGCGTCGAGCCGAAGCCGTTCGTCGGCGAGACGAGCGAGGCCGGGTGGATCCTCAAGATCACGCCCGAGCACACCTGCATCCTGCCGCACATCGACGATCGGACGTTCGTCGGTTCCGTGTGGCGCTGCGGCGAGTGCACGCAGAACTGGCTCGTCTACAAGCGACGGGGCAAGCACGAGGGCGTCAAGGCGTTCAAGAAGATCACCGAGGCCAAGGCCGTCGAGCTGGTGACGAAGCACCGCTCGTGACCGACGAACCTGCCCGGCTGACCGAGGCCGAGCTGCTGACGCGCCTGCGTGCGTGTCAGTGGCCCGGCCCGGTCGTGCACGTCGGCCCTGGCTACCCGATCGCGAGCTTCGCCGACTTCGACAATCCGTACCCCGGCTACTACTACGGGGCACGGGTCGTCGTGGACGCCGGACTCATGGATCAGGTCAGGGTCGAGGAGACCCCACCCGCCTGAGGAGCCGCATGTCGTCGATCATCACCACCACCAAGCAGAGTCCCTTCGTGCGCTGGCCCAACCCGAGACCCGTGCGCGGACAGCACCCGGTCCTGATGGACCCACCGCCGTGCCCGTTCTGCACCGGCGTCCACCTCGGTATCTGCCGGGGCGTTCTGCCGAAGTAGAGAACGTCCCCCGAAACAGACGCACGTCCGTGCTCGACCCACGGCGTGCGAGCTAGAGAGAGAAGGCCGATAGATGCTGAGCTTCAAGCTCGCCGACAACTTCGTGCAGTCCTTCGCGACACGCCGAGTGGACTGGGGGTATCAGGACGCCGCCGGGAACAGCCTCGGTGAGATCACGTTCCTGCGCACGTACTCCAGGATCAAGGAGGACGGCACCAAGGAGCGCTGGTACGAGGTCTGCCGCCGCGTGATCGAGTGGATGTTCTCCGAGCAGAAGAACCACTGCAAGAGCAACCGGCTGCCCTGGAACGATCACAAGGCGCAGCGCTCGGCCCAGGACGCGTTCGAGCGCATGTTCACCTTCAAGTGGACCCCGCCCGGTCGTGGCCTGTGGGTCGCCGGGACGCCGCTCGTCTACGACCAGCGCAACAGCGCGGCGCTCCAGAACTGCGCGTTCGTCTCCACCGCCGACATGACGAAGATGGACCCGGCCGGTCCCTTCGCCTTCCTTATGGAGGCGTCGATGCTCGGCGTCGGCGTCGGCTTCGACGACAAGGGCGCGGACAAGGAGTTCGTGATCTACGAGCCCAAGGAGACCGTGCGCCAGTTCGTCATCCCGGACACCCGCGAGGGCTGGGTGGACTCGATGTCGATGCTGCTGGAGAGTTACCTCATGCCGGACAAGCACCGGCTGGAGTTCGACTACTCGCTCATCCGTCCGGCCGGTGCGCCGATTCGGACGTTCGGCGGAACTGCCGCTGGACCCGAACCGCTCAAGCGCCTGCACCGGATGATCAAGGCGAAGTTCGATGGCCGTGCTGGCTCCTACCTGTCCAGGGTGGACATCGCCGACATCGGCAACCTCATCGGCGTGTGCGTGGTGGCGGGCAACGTGCGCCGCTCGGCCGAGCTGCTGATCGGGCGCATCGACGACAAGGACTTCATCCAGCTCAAGAACCGCGAGGCGTTCCCCGAGCGGAACTTCTGGACCAACGACGAGGACGACCCCACCGAGCGCGGCTGGGGCTGGATGAGCAACAACTCCGTCGAGGCCAAGGTCGGTGAGTCCTACGACCACCTGGTCGATGCGATTGCCCACAACGGCGAGCCCGGCCTGATCTGGATGGACGTGACGCGGGACTACGGGCGGCTGATCGACCCGCCGAACGGCAAGGACTGGCGCGTGGCGGGCTACAACCCATGCGCGGAGCAGTCGCTGGAGTCCTACGAGATGTGCACGCTGGTCGAGACCTACCTCAACCGGCACGAGTCGCTGGAGGACTTCCAGCGCACGCTCAAGTACGCCTACATGTACGCCAAGACGGTGACCCTGCTGCCGACCCACTGGGAGCGCACCAACGCGATCATGCAGCGCAACCGGCGCATCGGTTGCTCGGCCTCGGGCATCGCGAACTTCGCCGACAACCGTGGCATGACCGAGCTGCGGACGTGGCTCAACGAGGGCTACGCCACGGTCCAGAAGTACGACGAGATCTACTCCGAGTGGCTGTGCATCCGGCCCAGCATCAAGACCACCACGGTGAAGCCCTCGGGCACCGTCAGCATCCTGGCCGGAGAATCGCCGGGCGTCCATTGGGCTCCGGGTGGCGAGTTCTTCAACCGGGCGATGCGCCTGGCCAAGGACAACGCGCTCGTGCCGCTGCTCCGGCAGGCGGGCTACACGATCGAGACCGACGTGTCCGACCCGGACAACACGGTGGTCTGCTACTTCCCGATCCACGCCCCGGCCAAGCGCGCGGAGAAGGACGTGACGATCTTCGAGAAGGCGAACCTCGCGGTCATCGCGCAGCGCTATTGGAGTGACAATTCCGTGTCGGTGACGCTGAGCTTCGACGCGGAGAAGGAGGCGGCGCACGTCGGCACTGTGCTGCACATGCACGAGGGCCAGCTCAAGACGGTGAGCTTCCTCCCGATGGGCAACGCGGTCTACCCGCAGCAGCCCTACACCCAGATCGACCAGGACGAATGGACGGACGCCAGTATGCGGCTGTTCAAGATCGACCTGGAGCCGATCTACGCGGGGCTCAACGCCAGCGAGGCCGTCGGCGAGGCGTACTGCACCACCGATGCCTGCGAGGTCAAGACGGTAGCTCTGAACGCCCAATGAGCTACGGCGATCCGTGCGTCAACGACCCGACGCACCCGCCCGCCGTCGTGGGCATCGGCAGTCCGTACGCGGCCGAGGCGAAGTGGGTCTGCATGGACTGCTTCAACGAGAGCCTGCGGACCTTGAATGGCCTGATCCACCAGGAGCAAGCTCGGCGTGGATGAGTGGGAGTGGGGGGTACTCGACCTCATCATCGGCATCGAGATCGAGATCGGACTGAGGCAATGCCCCGCAGTGGAATTGGACGGAACTTCGAGGCCGAGCGGGAGTGGCTCTTGCGACTCCCGCCCGGCCCCGAGACGGACCGGAAACAGGACGAGTGGGAACGTGACCCAGATGTCGCCCGCTGGCGTGCTCGGACGGAGCAGCGAGCTGGAGAACCAGGACCGGTGGCAGATCGTCCGGGACGAGGCGGCGTACCTCGTCGAGGCGGGCCTTCGTGACGCGGAGGAGCTAGCGCACCGGCTAGGGTTCACCGGCCCGGAGTCGATGGAGCGGTTCTTCTACCGCCACGCGATCCCGATCCCGTACAAGCAGCCTCGCCAGGAGAACGAGCCCGTGGCCATCAAGCCGCCACCGATGAAAACCGACACGCATCCATACCAGAACACCGCCGATCAGCTCATCCGAGCTGCGCGGGTGGTCCGCCGACACGGGCGCGCAGATGCTGTACCGGAGCTGCTCGCCATGCTTGGATTGCCCACGGAACAGCAGCTCATCGCGAGCTGATCCGCACTCGACCTGCGGAGAATGGAGAGAGAGACGATGGGTCAGATCATCGCGGACGCACCGGAGCCGTCCGAGGACATCAAGAACCGGTTCAGCTACCACCCGCCAACGCAACCTGGCCGTGCCGATGCGCACGAAAAGACGCGGGCGCTGTTCATCGAGTTCGTCTCGCTGCTGGACGCGGCCCTGCCGCCCGGCCGCGAGCACGCACTGGTGATCACGAAGTTGGAGGAGGCCCTCATGTGGGCCAACGCCGCCATCGCGCGACAGCCGTAGTGCCGTGGCGTACGCCGAGTCCACCTCGGTCTCGCCGGAGAAGTCGCAGGCGGAGATAGCCAAGCTCCTGCTCAAGTACGGGGCGAACGGCTTCACCTACGGCTGGGACGGCGGGTTCGCCCAGGTGGCGTTCCGAGCACACGAACGGGTCGTCCGCTTCACGGTGCCGTTGCCCGATCCAGACGAGCGTCGGTTTCACATCGGCCCGAGCGGGCGCACTCGCACCAACCCCGAGGGCGCGTACGACCAGGAGGTTCGCCGACGCTGGCGCTCGATGGTGCTGGTGATCAAGGCGAAGCTCGAAGCCGTCTCGACGGGGGTGACCACGTTCGAGGACGAGTTCATGGCCCACATCGTGCTGCCTGATGGACGCACCGTGGGTGACGTGGTGCGCGAGCGGATCGAGGTCGCGTACAAGCTGGGGCAGGCGATCGACCTGCTGCCCGGACTTCCCGGTGGCGCATCCGGCCCACCGGCCATCGAGAGCGGAGACTGACGCATGACCGAGCCCGATTCGGTGGAACAGCCACCGGAGGAGCAGGAGGAGGCCGTCACCTACACGGCCCAGATCCCGAGCACGAAGCTGGAGGTCGAGGGGGACTGGCCCAAGGGCACGATCCTCAACATCAACCTCTCGCTGCGCGTGAGGGCACGCACGGATGGCGAGGATCGCAAGGGCAACTCGACGCTGCACCACATGCTGGTGGTCGAGGAGGCGCAGATCCTGTCCGTGCTCACCCCGGCGCAGCGCAAGGCCATGTTCGAGGCCGCAGAGGCTGCCGAGAAGGCCAAGCAGAACAAGGTCATCGAGGAGGAGCCGGGCCGCGAGGACCAGGCAGAGGAGCCGGGTGAGGACCCCGCCGAGCTGGTCAACGAGCTGGCCCCTGCGCCCGACGAGGACTGGTCCGACGTGGAGGCCAAGGACGCCGAGAAGCGCGCCCTCCAGGTCGAATCGGCCGAGCCGGTGGAAGAATCCGACGAGCATCGGTTCGACGAGATCCCGGAGGGGGTCGGCTTCTGATGACCTGGCAGCCCGACTTCGCGGCGTGCATATCGCTGGCTCGCCGTACTGATCGTCGGGCTGCCCTGGTCGGTCTCGACCAGCGCCTCGGCTTCCCGATCCGCATCATCGACGCGATCGAGGGTGGCACGCTCACCCCGCCGTCGAACTGGATCGGGTCGCCCGAGGCGTACGGCTGCATGATGAGCCACCGTGCGGTGCTGGAGGGCTCCCCGAAGGGCGCGACGGTCCTCGTACTGGAGGACGACGCCGTGGTGCAGCCGAACTTCCGGCAGGTGATAAGCCGGGTTATCAGCGAACTCCCTCCGTTCTGGGAGTCGATCTACCTCGGCGGTGAGCACGTCCGTCGGCCGATCCCGATGGGTGCGAACACCGCTCGCTGCGTGCAGCCACTTCGGACGCTCGCCTATATCGTCCGAGGCCGCGCGATCGAGACCGCCGTGGAAGTCTCGAAAACGGCGCGCAACCACTGGGACGTGCAGCTCGGGCACGAGCTGGTGCACCTCAACACCTGCTTCGCGGCCGACCCGTTCCTCGTCACGCCGAGCGATGCGCCCGGCGACATCCCCGATAGCGAGCCCTACCGTGCTCAGTGACGGCACCATCCGCAAGCTGATCCACCACGGCCGACTGGGCATCGACCCCCTGGACGAGGATGCGATCCAACCGTGCAGCGTCGATCTCCGTTTGGCCGATTCGTTTCGCGAGTTCACGCAGCCGTCGCTCGATCAGATCGCACCGATCATCGACCCAATGGAACCGACCGATATGACCGAAGTGATCTCCGGGGGGTGCGTGCTGTACCCGGGACGCTTCGTCCTGGCATCGACGATCGAGTCGGTGCAACTCCCCCGGGATCTCGTTGGCCAGGTGGACGGGAAGTCGAGCCTGGGCAGGCTGGGTCTGTTGGTGCACGCGACGGCGGGCTTCATCGACCCGGGCTTCGAGGGTCAGATCACGTTGGAACTATCCAACGTCTCGCCGTTCCCGATTCGGCTGCCTGTCGGTATGCGGATCTGCCAGGTGAGCTTCACGTATCTGGACCGGCCTGCGGAGAGGCCGTATGGCCACCCGGGGCTGAACTCGAAGTACCAGGGTCAGCGCGGAGCGACAGCATCCAGGTACGGCCAGCAGCCGACGGACGAGCAGATCGTTCAGCTTCTGATCGGGGAGTGAGTTCCGAGTTCATACTGCTGTGGTCGGAGTCCGAACAAGGAGGTATGACCGCCACTCCTGCCTCGCTCGGGCTCACGAAGTCGCAGTTCAACTGGGCCTACAAGATCATCGCCATCATCAAGGGGATGAAGCTGTCGCCCGCCGTGGCGCAGCGCGCCGCTGACATTGCTCTGGGGACCGTGCTCACCGAGTCGGGCCTGCGGATGTACGCCAACGGCAACAACCCGCTCAGCATGCGCCTGCCGCACGACGCGGTGGGCTGGGACCACGGCTCCGTCGGGCTGTACCAGCAGCAGGTCGGCGGGGCGGTCAACTCGACGGCCAACTGGGGCACGACCTCGCAGTGCATGGACGTGGGCTACTCGACGCGCAAGTTCCTCACCGAGCTGTTCAAGCGCAACTGGCTGCACATGACCAACTGGGACGCCGCGCAGTCCGTCCAGGGCTCGTTCGACCCAACCGGGGGCAACTACCGGCGCAACGATGCCCGGGCGATCCAGATCCGCAAGGCGCTCTGGGCGCAGGTGAACCCCAACGTGCCGACGCCGCACCCGCCCACGCCGAAGCCGCCTGCCCCGAGCGGTCACGGGATCGTGGACCACTACAAGGTCCGGCCGGGCGACACGCTCACGACGATCGCTCACAAGTACCCGCAGAAGTGGATCACCGCGCAGTCGATCGCGCGGCTCAACGGCATCCACGACATCAACCACATCGAGGCCGGGCAGGTGCTCAAGATTGGGTGAGTTCCGATGCCCTCGTCGCAATGAGCTGTTCGCGTACGGCGGCGACGAGCAGGGCACGCCGGACGACTGGCGCGAGGGTCGCGGCCTGGTGAATCAGACGCGCGGCTGTTCCTACTGCGGCTCGATGCACCCGGACGACTTCATGCAGGGCCTGCGTGACGGACACGAGGTCTCGCCGACCGACAAGAACTACAAGGCGTACCTCAAGAGCCCGGACGGCCAGCACGAGGGGAAGTTCTACTACCAGCACCTGTCGCGCGAGCAGATGCAGGAGTTCATCGACATGATCAACTTCAACTCGATGAACATCGGCTACCCGGGTCACTTCTACCGACGCCCGTTCTTCATCGCGTCATGAGAGGCAGTGGCCTGAGCCCGTCGGACCTGATGCGGCTGAACTGGGCCTGCCAGCCGATCCGCGAGGCGTTCGGCTCGACGCCGTACCTCGTCGGGTCGGCGCTGAGGACGAGCGACTACCGGGATATCGACGTGCGTCTGATCCTGGACGACGACGACTTCATGAAGATGTTCGGCGGTCGTGGCGACGACATGCGTCGGCTGCGTCTTGTGAACACTGCTCTCTCATTGCAGATCCAGCAGTCGAGCGGACTGAGCAAGCCCATCGACTTCCAGATCCAGCCGATGAGCTATGCCAACAGCATCCCGAATACGGCCGAGGAGCCGAACTCGCGCAACCCACTCGGCGTGCCTCGGCATGGTGGCGTCGATGCACCGGATTGGTCGGAGAAGCATGAGTGACACCCCGCGAGGCAGTGGTGACCTACCGACGTTGCGCGTGTTCGACGAGAAGGGCGAGGAGGTGTTCTGGGCCGAGGTCAACAAGGACATGTTGATCGAGTTCTTCCGTGCGGCTCAGCAGCCCGGCGAGCACACGATCTCGCTGCACCTGGCCACGAACAAGAAGTGGCTCGTCGGGCAGCACGAGGTCGAGGACGAGAACGAGGACGCGGCCGAGGCGTGACCTACACGGGCCTGCCGAAGAAGCTCAAGCTCGCGATCTTCGAGCGGGACAACTACCGCTGCCGGTGGTGCGGGGCGACCAACCAGCCGCCCTACGACGTGCACCACATCACCTACCGGCGCGGCTATGCGCACGACGTGCCCGAGAACCTGATCACGCTGTGCCGTCGGCATCACGACTACGTGCACGACAGCTACCAGATTCCGAAGCAGCGCGCCCAGGAGATCCTCTACTTCCTGCTGAGTCCAGAGGGTGCAGGCACCACCGGCCTGGCCATCGAGCGACATGGGCACGTCGAGGCCGAGCCGATGCAGGGAATCGGACGGACGTTGCTTTCCATGCCGGAACCCTGCGGCTGCCCACATGCTCGGGCCCGCCATCACCGAGGCCAGTGCCTCGCTCCAGGATGCGAGTGCGGTGTTCGGAAATCGCTTGATGTCCTCGATGACGACCAGCTAGCCTCTCCGTCATGACCTTCCGCTGCTGGCGACCGCGACCGCTCTACTGAGCGCAGTCGCTGCGAGGCTGCGCTCCCAAGGGGGTGTAGCTCAGCGGCAAGAGCACCGGCTTCCAAACCCGGCATCCGTAGGTTCGAGTCCTACCGCCCCTGCAATCGCAACCCGCACCCGGGTGTAGGCCAGCGGCTAGGCCACTTGGTTTGGGACCAAGGGATCGGGGGTTCGAGTCCCTCCACCCGGACGATGTTCGGTATGCTCTCGGGCGGCGACAGGTGAAACGTCGGCTCTAAACCGGAAGCACTCCTCCTGGCCGAGTCATGGAGGCCGAGCTTGCTAGCACATGCTCGTTACACCGGCACCTGTCGCCCCAATATTCGGACTTGCGTCCGTTTCTCGGTGGGCGCAGACTGATCGTTGAGCCCCTCCGTTTCCCCCGTGCGGAGGGGCTCATCTATGGGTGCTCCTCGATGACGTGCGTGATCGAGTTCGCGATCTGCATGGCCAGCAGGCCCTGGAGCGCGTACAGGATGCCGCTCGGGCGCGCATCCGGTGTCGGGAGCGGCTGCGGTGCAGTGAAGCCCGGCTGCGCGACCGGCGCTGCGGGGGTGTACGGCAGGTACGAGAAGGTCCCAGCCTGGCGCAGGCATTGGATCGCGTACTCCCGCAGCACTTGCGGGGACAGGTCGGCGTCGTCCTGTGGCAGGGTCACGGCTGCTCCGGGATGCGATGAGTGACGGCCCCTGGGAGTTCGGGCACGACGGTGGTCGGTGGCAGAGCGCCCCGAAGTCCGAGCTGCTCGTTGAAGCGGACGAGATCCTCCGTGGTCATCCCGTGCTGCGTCGCCAGGGCGATGATCTCGTTCAGTCGGGCGTGCAGACGACGCTCCTCGGCCAGGCAGTCGTAGGCCCAGCTCCGAGCGCTCTCGGCCTCTCGTTCGGCCCACGCCATGCGGCTCTGCGCGATCCCCTGGCGGCGCTGTGCGGCCTTGTAGGACTTCGCCGTGAGGGTGACATACCCCCGACGCTCCAGCGCCGCCCTGAGCGCAGCAGTGCTGATGTCGTCGAGCGGATCGGGCTCCTCGGGCGCGGGCATGCCGAACAACCTAGGCGACCTTGAGCTGAGCCGAAAGACGTTCCGATTGGACGAGCGGCCGAATCCGTGATCGGCTCGCCCGATGGCGCTCGGACATGATCAGAAGCTCGGGGTCGTCCTAGTCGTGCTCGGCATGTCCCTGCTGGTCGTGGCGATCTACGCGGTCTGATCCAGCTCCCACGGAGTCTCCTCCTCGCGGATCACGTACTCCGGTGGGTACCAACCCTTGCGCTGGATGTGGTTGATCGCCCGTCGCTGCCGCTGGCACTTGGCGATCCAGTAGTAGACCTCGGCGTTCTGGTGCGAGCGTGCCTTCTGCTCGGGCGAGAGGTGAACCGATTCCAGTGCTTGGTTCTGCCACCTCAGCGTTTGCACTCTGGCGTTGGCGTCGGCGAGCTGGTCGCGCAGTGAGTCGATCTCGCGCTGGAGCTTCTCGACCTCGGTCGGCTCGCTCATGCTGCACGCTCGCGCGGGCCTCGACAGCCGACTCGGTAGACCTGATCTCGGAACGCCGACCACTCATCGGGGGTCTCGGGTTCCTCGCTGATCACGTAGCACCAGGCGCGCTCACCGATACGGTTGCGATCCTGCGGGTACTGATGCGTGTGGGTGCGGCGGCATTCAGCGCGGCACCACCTGGGGTTCAGGTTAGCGACTTATCACAAGCCGAACATTAGCTCGTCAGACGCGAAGGGGCAACGGCCGATGGGACTACCAGAGGAGGTCGCCATGAGCCCGGACGACATCGGAGTGCCCCAGGTCACCGAGAAGGCACGCCTGGAGGCGACCGCGCTGGTCTCCTCGAAGGTGGCCCGCGAGGAGGCTCAGATCAGGGTGCGCCGCGAGCGCATCCGCAGCCAGGTCCGCGACGGGGCGATCCTCGTGCTGGTGGTGATCGTGGCGATCCTCGTGTTCCGCAACGCCACCGAGGCTTCCCGGGTCAAGAGCACCGTGCAGCACGGGGACCAGGCGAACTGCAACCTCTATCACGACGTGGGGACGATCCCGCTCGCGCCGAATACGACGGCCGTCGGTTTGCATCTGATCGCCGATTTCCGCAACTCCTACTTCGCCTACGACTGCGAGAAGAAGCACGGCCTGCTACCGCCACCGGATCCGCGCCTGGCGAAGTACCTCAGCCCCGAAGCGAAGTGATCAAGCACGCCCTGCGACGGCTCTGGCAGACCGTCGTGCCTTGCGATCACGCCTGGGACGCCTACCACGCGATGCCGCCCGCGTGCGTGAAGTGCGGACGGACGAGCAGCCAAATCCGGTTCAGGCGGCGAGACGTTCGCGGACTGCGACCATCGCGCGGGTATGCATCTGGCACACGCGAGACTCAGTGACGCCGAGCAGCCCACCGATGTCGGAGAGCGTCAGCCCCTCGATGTAGTACAGCGCCAGCACCAGCGCCTCGCGCTCACCCAGGTTGGCCATAGCCCCGGCGATCAGAGCCTTGATGCCCTCGACCTCGAAGTCCTGGTCGGGTGACTGCGTGCGGTCGTAGAGCTGGCTGGCCAGCGAGAGGGTCTCGTCCCCGACGTTGTTGTCCAGCAGGGCGTCCAGCGCCATGACGCTGATGTAGGACTGCTCGCTGCGGGCGTCAGCGACCTGTTCGCGGCTCAGTCCGGCAGCCTTGGCCACCTCGGCATCGGAGACGGGACGCTGGAGCCTGCGCTCCAGGTCGATCACCGTCTCGGTGACCTCCTTGACCTGGCTGTGCACCGAGCGCGGAACCCAGTCGAGCTTGCGCAGCTCGTCGTAGATTTGGCCGCTGATCCGTTTCCCGGCGTAGGTCTTGAAGCGGAGGCCACGGCCGGGGTCGAACTTCTCGATGGCGTCCAGGAGCCCGATCATCCCGTAGCTGATCAGGTCCTCGTTGTCCACGTGGGCCGGGAGTCGGGTGCCGATGTGGTTGGCGATCGAGCAGACGAACGGACGCCAGTGCAGCACGAGACGGTCCCTGGCGGTCGAAGCGCGTGGTCCTCCGGCCTTGAGGAGGGCCCACTGCTCGTCGAGTTCACCGTCCGTTAGCTGATGCTTTCCCACCGCCATAACACGGAATATAGACGCGCAGCCGAACAGCGCAAGGGTCACGCGGCCTGGGACCGATCTTCAATGACGCGCACGACGTGCGTGCGGCACGGGTGATCGTTGATGCAGGGGGTGCAGCACAGGTACTGATCGGCAGTGGCGACCAACCGAGAGCGGTGCTCTCGACAGAACCGCACGTGACCGGAGTGCTCGTGCACACAGCCCATGATCAGGTGGATGTCCCACGGCTTGCCGCACGCATCGCACTCGGTGTCGCGATAGCTCACAGGCGCGGCGGTGGGACCTGGCGCATTTCGCTCAGTCCCGATCCTGGTGGTCCCTCGACGTACTGCAACCCGTTCGGGTAGGTGATCTCGACCCGCACCCGACGCGGTGCGAAGCCGGGGACCTCCATGTGGCTGATCCCGCGCACGATGACCTCGTGCAGCAGTTCCTCGGTGTCGTTGTCGATGAACTGGACGCGGAACGGGAACTGCTCGGGCTTGAAGTCGTGGAAGGCGACCGGCTTGCCGTCGGCCGTCGTGATGTTCGGGTCGATCACTGGTCCATCAGCAGGAAGCTGCTAGCCAGGTTCGGGCTCTCCGTGTAGCTGATGATCTTGCGGGTGCGCACGACCAACGGGTCGCTCTCCCATGCCTTCGCCTCCTCGGCGGTGGTCTTGCGCAGCGAGAGCTTGCCGTCGGTCTCCTCGTAGACGCACAGCCCGCCGCACATGAAGCACAGGCTCAGCGAACCAGCCTGCGGACGCTCCACGGCCGCGCCGTCGGTGGACGACCAGGCGTTGTTGGGCTTGCCGCAGTACGGGCAGGCGGTGGTGTCGTCCTGCGGGGTCCAGTTCGGATGTTCGGTCGCGTCGTTCACGGGTTCAGTTCCTTCCTCAGTTCCTCCACCCGGCGATCATGGGTGGCGAGGGCCGCAGCCTCGGTGCTGTCGGTCTCCTCGTCGTGATAGGTCACGTTCTCGCCCTGGCCACGGATTTCGATCGTGCCGAAGATCTGCGCCTCGGGGTCGGGCCAGCCGTCGTTGACGCCGTTCCAGGCGGTGACGATCATGCTCTCGCCCACGCGGGTGCGCTTGAGAAAGCGATACTCGTCCGTTTCGATGCCGGTCACCCACTGGCGCAGGGTCATCGGCTGGCCCTGGCGGTCGAAGTACAGCGCGGTGTCGCCGACCTTGCGCACGTCGTCCCACATCGGGTCGTAGCCCTCGGGGCCGAGCAGCTTGTCAGGCAGTGTCATGGCAACCACCTTCCTCGGAACTCAGGGCAGCGCTTCGGGCCGCACGTGGCGCACGAGCCTCGGTTCTCGTGCTCGGCCTTCTCGCAGCCGCACTGGCAGCGGGTCAGACGAGCGACAGCCTTATCCAGGAATCCGCCGGGTCGTCGGAGTCCTTGTGCGGGTTGCATCCCAATCCCTCCACGATGGTGCGGTCTACCTTGCTTTGGTAGCGGATGTGCAGGTGCCCGTGCACCAGCAACTTCGGGTGCAGAGCATTCACCACCCGTTGGATCTTGTCCTGGTTGGGCAGTGCTAACGGAATGTCGCGGCGGGACCACGGTACTTGTACGTCGCGTGGTTTATCGTGCGTGAGCATCACGTCCACGGGGGACCGATCCGACAGGCACTTCGCCACGTCATCGTCGGTGATCTCCTCGGTGGGCCACCACCGTTCACCACCGTCCTGACGCTGCAACTTCAACAGGTGCATCTTGTCGATCGAGTACGCCCCACCGAGGGCGAGGAAACTGATGCCCGCCCAATTCCAGCGGGTGGCCCGTGGGATGTAGTGAACGCCTTCTCGCATCTTCCAGAAGCCTTCTTCGCTGGCTTCGTGGATGGGTGAGTTGGGGCCGTACTTCTCGTGCAGCAGCGGATGGTTCTCGTGGTTCCCGTCCAGCCACAGCAATTCGACCGGCCACCCGTGCTCCGTGGTCAGTCGGAATCCTTCCTCGGCGACTGCCAGGAAAGCGCCTTGGTCGTAGTGCTCGACGTAACCGAAGTCCCCGACCACCACGATCGCCTCGCAGCGCGTCTGCACGGCGACCTCGTACAGGTACGCCAGGTGCCGTGGGTCGGAGTGAATATCCCCAGCGATGATCAGTCCCGTCGGGTCCGTGAGGACCGGCCCCGGTACTCGCGTAGCCACTCTGCATCCACCTCCTCTGCTCGCTTCATCAGGTCCGACCAGACCCGTGTTCGACCACGCACCGTACCGAGAATCCGAGGCCAGTCCATCCGGTAGGGCGGCTCACTCGGGTTGTCCGACGGGAACTCGTACTGCTCACCCAGTGCCTCGCACAGCATGCGCAGCATGTACTCGTTCTCGGCCAGGGCCTCGTCGCGCTCGCGCTCCAGTTGGACGTTGGCGATCTCCGCACGTAGGCCGCGCTCGTAGGCGTCCACTACTCGCCCGGCTTCATGTTGGGACCGGCCTTGCTGCGACCGATGCGGCGGGTCATTTCATCCAGCAATCGCCACGCGTCCATTTCCTGACCTCGCTCGATGAAGTCCCGCGCGCGATAGACGACGTACTCCACGTCAGCGCGAGGAACCTCGTCCTCCTCGATCTCCAGGTGAATCCATCGGTCCAGGATCTCGGCGGGGCCTTGCTCCAGACCGAGGTCGTTCATGCACGTGATGCAGAAGATCGCGTTGTGCCGGGTGCTGCCCATGACGTGACCGTTGTGGCTCGGATAGCTACCTCTCGACCTGACTGGCAGCAGTTCGTCGGTCACGGCTCCTCCTGGATCCGATGTGGGTTGAGACCTTGGATGCGCGTGTGCATTTCCTGGGTCGGGATGGAGAGGTACTTGCTCGGCACGTCGGAGCACAGCATGCTGCCCCGCTCGCACATTTCGCACCGGCCGACCGAGAAGCCGAGCTCGGGCCAGCCGGTGATGTCGGCGCAGTCCTTGCAGTAGAACATTCAGTTCAGCCGCCCATCCATTTCGTCGCGCATCCGCTGTCGGGTCTCGGGGTCAGCTTCCATGTACTCGGTCGTGCGCCGGGCCATTTCCGGGTCGTCGAACAGTGCCTGCATGCGGGCGTACTCGGCCTCAGTGAAGCCACCACCCGCCGCCATAGCCCGGAGCAGGAACTGCATCGTCTCGATGTCCGAGAGCCGTCTGGTGGGCTTACAGCCGTGCGGACAGGCCATTTCCCCGCTGCCCGTACCCCAGAGGCGGCAGATCATCGGACGGATCTCGTAGACCTCGCACAGCCCGGTGTCCAGGTTCAGCGCGTTGCACCACAGCGGCTCGCCGTCGTCGTCGTACTTCTGCTGGCGTTCCCAGGCTCGCACTCGCGCGCTGGTCATCGGCTGGATCTCGACGCCTTGGGAACGGATGCGCAGTCGTTCTCCCGGGCTCATGTCGATGGGTCCGCAGCAGGTCTGGCACTTGCCCTGGCAGGCCACCTCGGGCAGTTCGGCGTACAGCGCCTCCAGGCGCGCGAGCATGCCCATCAGGGCTCCTCCTCCACGATGTACTCGACAGCGGCCCACCGAGACGCCGCATGCGTTTCGACCTTCTTGATCAGCATCAGGCAGTACCGGCAGGTCGGCCGCTCGTCGGTTCGTTTCTTCGGCCAGTGCTGCGTCACGATGTCACCGTTGGCGAATCGCCTTAGGCATACGTGCGGGTCGTGAGCAGCCTCGAACAGCGCCACCGAGTAGTCCACCTAGGGCTCCTCCTCCACGGTGTGCTCGCCGTTGACCGACCGGAACAGGAAGGTGTTCAGGTCGTCCATCGAGTCGCGATAGTCCTCGGCCGCATGCTGGAGGTTCTCGGCCGAGATCCGTAGGTTCCTGCTCGCGCGCACCATGAGGAACATGAACACACAGACCGTCACGAGTCCCACGACGGCCACGATCAAAACGACCACGTGTCCGTTCATCGCACCAGGGCGTTGATCTTCTCGCGGTGGATCAGCGGGGCACCCTCCGGACCCTTGAGGTGCGGGTGGATCCAGATCGCGCGCTGGTAGCGGTTCTCGGCCGGGCCGCACCAGATGCGTCGCCAGTGGCCACGCACGACGAAGCGCACGGTCAGCGGCGAGCCCTGGCCGGTCTGGTGGCTCTCGCGGCGACGGAGCTGAATCACGCGGATGCGCTGGTCCTTGATCCCGGCGCGGTCGGCGTAGCGACGGACGGCCTTGTTGTCCGGGTACTCGTCCACCACGTCGGTGATCGTCTGCTGCATCATGCGCCAGACGGTGAGCAGGAACCGCAGCTCGGGCGACACCGTGGCCTGCGGCTTGCTCAGGCCGGGATGGACGAGCGCGTCGGTGAACAGGATGCGCCGGGTGCCACCCTCGAACGGCACGTCCTTGAACTCGACCTTGGCATCGGTCGGCAGCACGCCCTTCTCGAAGGTGATCATCTTCGGCATGGGCTCACCCCACTTGAAGCTGCTCACCGCCATGAGGTCGTAGCGTGGCAGGCCAACCTGACCGTGTCCGCCGTACGCCGCATTCAGCTCAACGTTCATTTCGTCGTCCGGGTCACGCCGGTCGCAGAGCCACCAGACCTTGTTGTTGATCCACACCACGGCGTGCGCGATCATCAGTCGGCCGCGCAGTTCCATCATGCGGAAGCGCGCGGGCAGGAACAGGAACCCGGCCTCGCTCGGCGGGTCCTCGCGCAGGATCGTCTCGTCCTCGGGGAAGTCCTCGGCCTGGCTGGCGTCCTGGCAGATCGCGTGCATTTCCGGGCTGAGGTAGAAGGTCTCGGCGATGGACATCGCGTTGGCGAACGCCTCCGCGCGGAACGCCGGGGCCTGGTTCGCATTGATCGCCCCGGCCGTGCTTCTGGTGTCGTGGACGTTCTGCTTCTGGCCGCGCATCCGATTGAAGTCATCACCCACGAAGGCGTCGATGATCGTGCGGAAGGTCTGACCCTGTAGCTGCTCCGCAACCTGCGTGCGGACGTGAAGTGCGTCGGTAGCGGGCATGGCTATCCCTCCCGCCCTGGTGTCCAGGGCTGCAACGGCCCGGTGGCGTGCTCTCGCACGAGTCGGTAGATCTTGTTGATCAGTTCGCGTGCCTGGTGTCGGCTCATCAGGTTCTCGCGGATCTGGTAGGCGATGGTCGGGCTGACGGTGATCGCCCGCTCGCCCACTGCGAGCCACTGGTCCTGGGAGATCAGCGGAGCGCACTCGCCGCAGGCCAGCCACTCGCCGACGCTCACGCCCATCTGGGATGGGTACTGGAAATCGCTGCACGGCAGAAAGAACGTCGGGCCATTGAGGTTGCAGAAGTCGCAGCGGAACTCGGTGTCCGTGCCCTCCGGTGCCCACACCGGCTCGTGGTCCTCGACCAGTCGGTCCTGGAACGTGTGCACCCAGTGACCGTTGCTGCCGTCCAGGTCGGTCTCCCAGTCGAGCACCCGGTGGCAAATCGCGCACTGGCCGTTGAGCCCGGACAGGCTAGTCGAGTCCATGCTTCCTCCGGTAGCGCAGCACGGCCTGGATGCCCTCGGGGCTGTAGGTCTGCTGGTGGTAGTTCGGCTCGCCGAACAGCTCGATCGCCTTGTCCCACAAGGCGGTGCCGATCCCGCGCCGCTTCCACCCGGGCTGCACGAACACGTTGATGTTGCCGCGCTGCTCGTACGGCGGGTAGTCGTCCGGGTAGTGGTTGAGGATGCCTCGGATCAGGCCGTCGCCGTCCCGCCAGAGCAGGCAGTTGATCGGCGGTTTGCCGGGGAAGTTCTCGCTCTCGTCACCCAGGAACAGCTCGATCGTGTTCGGCTCACCCCGCTCCGGGTACTGCGAGACCTGGCTCTCCCAGGTCAGGATCGGAGCGTAGGTGAGCTTGAACTCGTCATGGCTGGGCTGGTTCGTCACCGGGCTCCTCCTCGATCGTGGTGGGAGCAGCGCCCATCTGTTCCGCGAGCGAGGGCTCAGGCTCCTCCGCGCCGTACTCGGCCAGGTTGGTGATGTCGTCGCGCTTGGAGAAGTCGTCCATGATCTGACGCTCCTCGTCGGTGCTCGTCGGGATCATGTGCAGGAACATCGGACCCTCGCACCCGGTGTCCACGGCGACCTTCCCCATGACACGGATGCCCGCCAGAATCTGGTGCAGGCGGGTGATGTTCGACGGACCGTCGAAGCCGATCGCCTCGTACGCACCCATCTGCGTGAGCTGCTCGCTGAGCGGCGGCTGCTGTATGACCTGGCGCAGGGTGTCGGGGATGGTGCCGCCCATCTGCTTCACGCCGCCCTCGTCGTTCCACTCGTCCATCGGCGGCTGCGGGTCGAAGTACATGACCTCGCCCTTGTGGAAGTGGTACGGGATGCCGGTCATGTAGATCTTCGCGTCGGAGCGCCGCACGATCGCGACCATGAGGTTGTCGCGGATGTTGCCGGTGTCGCAGTACCCCTCCTCGTCGCACATGCGCTGCATTTCGCCCGGTGCCCACGGCTTGCCCGTCGTCGGATTCACCTGAGAGTGGCTCATGTGGGTGTCCACGCAGAACAGGATGTAGTCGGCCCCGGTGATCCTGGACATGATCGACGCGGCGAACAGGGCGCAGTCACGCGGGCTGGACTCGCCCACGTCGGCGACCATCGCGCTCCAGACCGGGCCCTCGCCCTCGACCCACGCCTCGACCATCGCGGGCACGTGGTCCTCGTTGCCTGCGATGCGGGCCTTGTGGTACTCCAGCACGGCCTCGATCGGAAACTGCCACTCGTTCGTTTCGGTGGTGGCGTCGGTGTCAGTCGGTGTGGTGGTCATGGTTCCCCCTAGAGATCCCAAGAGCTGGGCTTGCGTCGGATGATTTCGGTCAGGTCGTCGTGCTTGATCATGTAGCGCTGACGCACTCCCTCGGGAGTGCCGCCGATCTCCTGCGCCCGACCTAAGAGAGCAGCGCTCTCCTCGGGGGTCAGTGGGAACGCCGTCCAGCACGGCTTGTCCGGTGTGCCGTGCGGGCACGGCATCGTCTCGCTCACGCCCCACAGCCGACAGATCATCGGCCGTGCCTCGTAGACGGAGCACTTGTGGTCCTTGGTCAGTGCCGAGCACATGAGGCGGTGCCGACGCTCATGCGCGTTCGGTGGTCGTCGGCCGATCGCATCCATGCGCTCGCCCTCCTCGACGCTGTAGCCGATCGGGCCGCAGGAGTCCCAGCACTCCCCGGTGCAGTCGATCGGCTGTGGCACGATCGCGTACAGCTCGTCGAGCGTCTGGGCCTCACGGATCAGTTGCATCCGGTTCTTCGCGGGCAAGGTCGTTCCTCAATTCGGCCAGGTGGGTTGCCATCGAATAGATGCGCATCAGTTCTTCCTTCGGGCCGGTGAACTGCGCGCCGTTCATGTAGATCAGCCGAGAGGCGTCGTGCGCATCCTCGGCGTCCGAGTCGGGGACGACCAGACGAGCCAGTCCCCGCGCGAGCGTGTCCACCTCCTCCAGGGAGAGGAAGGTGGTGACCAGGCCGTTGCGTGCCCTGTTGAGGCTCACGGCTCCTCCTTGATCTCGTACGCCACAGCGAAGCCCTTCGACCACATGCGGCACAGGTCGCGCACCTCGCGGGCCAGTGGCCGTTCGGCTCGCATGAGGACCGTCCCGTCTCGCTCGACCAGGGCAGCCAGGTAGTCCCCGCCCTCATACAGACGGACGGTCGTATAGAGCGCGATCCGATCGGTGTTCGTGTAGTAGCGGTAGCGCAGGTCACCGAGGCGGAGGTTGCGCAGGATCGCGTCCCAGTCGGTGAGTCGCCGCCGCTTCCGCTCGGTCATCAGACCGGCAGGAACGTCCGAGCCACGCCGACGAGCCGGTCCAGCTCCTCCAGGGCGTCCGGCCCTTCCTCGTCTGCGATCTTGTGCAGCGACGGCAGGCCGGTGTCGATGGAGTGCTCGGCCTCCTCGCGGGTGGCGACCCGACCGTGGGCGTACCACTCCGGGGCCCTGACGGGCTCACCGATCTGGAACAGGATGCCGTTGGGTACCTGGAACACCGACCACTCACCGCGCCGTGTCGGCCACACCAGGCCCACGCCGGGGTTGCGCAGGATCGCCTCACCCGCCATGCCCACGTGCTCGAAGTCGAAGTGGTCACGCCGGACCATTTCCGGCCGGGCGAGGAACGGGCAGGCGATAGCCGCCCACCGCGCGCAGAGCAGGTGCGAGGGCGGCTCGGCGCTGGTGCGGTTGACCGCGCACATCGGGCCGATGACGAACGCCTGGGTGCCGATCATGGACTCGCCGCAGATCCAGCACAGGTTCTGCGTGAGCGCGGCTCGGATCGCGCCGGGCTTCACGACGCGGAAGTCGGGCTCGTTGGTGTCCGGGTTCGTCCACACGAACCACGGCACCGGGTAGCCGACCTTGTTCAGCGGCAGCTTGGCGATTCCGACGGGCATCCCATCCGGGAGATCAACCACGTGGCATCGCCTTCACCGGCAGCTCGCGGGTGGGCTTCGGCTCCTCGACCTTGATGAGCGGGCCGTGCATCTGGCTCAGCACGCTGGTCGGGATCGCGGCGACGTAGCGCTCGTCGGTGTACCACCACTTGCCCTCGCCCTTGGGGTGCCAGACGCGGCCGTCGTTGCCGCGCACGCTGCCGTCGGTGGGCAGCCGGTGTCGGGCGTTGTAGAGATCGTTCTTGTTGCTCACGGTTCCTCCTCGATGACGGGGGTCTCGGGATCGTATGGCGTGACTGAGACGTAGTACGTCCCGCTGGCCATTTCGACCTCGACCACCCGTCGGTAGTCGCCGTTCGCGTCGGTGAGGACGTTCACGGCCTTGATCTTGATAGGGAAGCTGACGCCTGTGAGCTGCGAGAGCGACCCGGCGATCACGCCGGTCAGCAGCTCCTCGCCGCCGTCACTCACCAGCCTCGACCGCCGTCACATCGAAGCGCAGCACGGTGCCGGAGCGGGTGGTCATGGTGAAGGAACTGATGCCCGTTCGTTCAACCTTCGTCTCGCCCTCCAGGTACTGCGGCACGAAGTTGCTCTCGACCCAGCCCGCGAAGATCCCGGCCATGAACTCGGCCAGGTTCTTGGCCTGCACGTCCACCGACGGGCGGGCCATCACAGCCCCAGCTCGACGGTCAGCTCCTGGAGCGTCTCCTCCAGGGTCGCCATGAACTTCGCGTCGTTGGTGTCCAGCTCGATGATCCGGTCGGCCACCTTGATCAGCTTCTCGGGGACCTTGGTGCCCGGCGCGATGACGAACACGATGGGCTTGTTCATCATGATCATCATGCCGAGTTCGACGCAGAACTTGATGTCGTTGAAGTCCTCGGGCTTGCGCGGCACGAGCGCCACGCAGTACGCCGACTCGTCCACCATCGGCACCAGTTTGGTGATCGCCCTCTCGGCGAACTCCTGGAACTTCGGGTCTCCGGTGATGTCGCTACTGGCCAAGGTCGAGCACGTCCTTCCGGGTTTGAACGGGCGTCGGATTCCTGCTGGGATCGCCGACGAACTTCATGCACGGGCAGCGCATGTACTGCGTGGTCACGCCGGTCTTGTAGGTGACGATCATCTTCCCTTGATCATTGAGGGCGTGATCGTTGCACGAGTCAGTGCCTTTCGCGTGCATGGACATCGCGTGGCCGCACAGGCACCAGAGGTTCTCGGCCTGGCCGGTCGTGAACAGGTTGATGATGTTGCGCTCGGCCCGGCCGCGCGTCCAGCCCATGACGTTGCCCAAGGCACCGGCCGCGACGATCATCCCGGCCTCGACGATCTCGACGATCATCGGTGCCCCATCAGGTCGTCGTCGATGTGACCGCCACGCACCGACATGAACAGCAGCGCGGTCTCCTTCGCCCACTTGATCGCAGCGTCGCGTGAGACCGGACCATGCACGAGTAGCGGCTTGCGGCCCTGTACGGAGCAGTCGGTGACGATGTACTCCAACTTGCCCTTGGCGTCGAGCCGGGCCACCACGTCCCAGTACGGCCCGCAGCGCATGATCGACACGCCGACCCCGACCCCAGCACGGCGCGCCAGCTCCGTCGTGCTGAGGTTCCTCTGGTCCTTGGGCAGCTTGTGGCGGTACTGCGAACCGGGCCGGTCGGTCTCGGTCACGTGAGCCTCCGGTAGACGTGCCACACGAGCTGGCCGTTGGCGCAGACGACGGAGCCGACGTGCTCGATACCCAGGGGCTCGAACTCGCGACCCGTGCCGATGACCACCAGTGTCATCTGCGCGTGGTTGTCCTTGTCGTGCTGCACCCACACCGTCGGCAGGCTGTCGCTGAGGTGCTGCACTCCGACGTGCACGACGTGACCCTCCGGAACCACCATCGCACCGTCGCTGACGCTGAACAGGAACTCGTCGAACGGGTACTTGTAGACGACGTGGCTCACGTGCGCCCCAGCTTCCCTGCGATCCAGGGCGGACTGTAGATCCCGTCCTGGAAGTCGGCCTCGATGTCGGGCTGCACCCACGGGTGCACGGTGTGGCCAGCTTTCCGATGCTCGTCCAAATGGGCGAGGATCTTGGGCAGTTCGGTGAAGAACGGGAAGCCCACGGGGGTGAGGATGCAGCCGCAGCACTCGATGCCGTGGGTCTCCTTGCCGGTCTCCGGGTCGTAGATGCGCGAAGTCCCGATCAGGTAGAGGTCCGAGGCACCAGCGGCCTCGGCCTCGGGTGTGCCGGGGAACTCGTTGTTCGGTCCCCAGCCGAAGCGGCAGTAGCTCATGCGATGTCCTTCGTTCGTCCGAAGATCAGTCCGTTGATCTGGGTGCTCATCGCACCGTCCAGCGCCTCGGCGACCTTGTGGTCGTTGACCTTGCCGTAGCCGAGCGTGGTCTTGATGTTCTTGTGGCCGAGGATGACCGCCACGCGCTCCACAGCCACGTCCGAGTCGAGCAGCGTGGTCGCGCAGGTGTCCCGGAAGCGGTGCGGGTTGACGCGCACGCCGGAGCGCTCGCCGAGGTCGTGCACGATCTCCCACACGTCCCCGGTCGTCATCCGACTGCCGCCCCGATTGATGAACGCGGCCTCCTGGTCCTTCGGTGCGTAGCGCACCCGCCAGCCCTCGTAGCGCCGCCACGAGTTCTTGATCTCGTCGAGGTAGGGCAGCGTCTTGAAGCTGCCGCCCTTGTTGATCGCCCGGACGAACTGCTTCTCGACCGCCAGGTCGGCCACGTCCAGGGCGCACAGTTCATGGATGCGCAGGCCCCAGCCGTAGAGCATGACGAGGATGACCTCGCGGCGGTGGTAAGTGAACGGCGTGACGGAGAAGGCGTCCTGCCGGTGGCGAGCGAACAGCTCCTCCAGCTCGTCGTTGCTGAGCGGCTTCGGCTGCTTGATAGTGACGCCCGTCCGAATGGCGATCCACGGGGTGTCCGGGATGTAGCGGACCTGCACCAGCCACTTGAGCCAGTGCTTGACCTTCTTGAGCAGCTCGACCCGGTAGCTCGGCTGCCACGCCTGGTTGTTCACCCAGCCCTGGAACAGGATCAGGTGCTCGCGGCGGATGTCCTGCGGGACGAGCACGCCCTGGCTGCGCAGGTGCTCGTTGAGGTGGTGCAGCGCCGCCCGGCACAGACGAATGTGGCTGGGGCTGCGACCCTCGGCGGCGAGCTGGTCGAGGTACTCCTTCATGGTGGGCATCGGCTGGAAGTTCAAGGCTTTCGCCTTGGCGGTGCCGAATGCACCACGTGCGACTTGAGTCATGTTCGGCCTCCTGGGGCCAGGATCCCTCACGCGAGGGACGATGGTGAACGTTCGGTTAGCGTAGCGGATTCTGCATGATCCATTGCTCGACCGCTAGGGCGTCCTCGCGGTAGTCCCGCTCGTGGTCGTGACCCTCGCCGCGCAGGCTGGCCGAGCATCCCATCACGTGCCGCAGATTGCACTCGCGGTGGAACGCGACGAAGCCCGGTCGAGAGGTTCCGTCCCAGTACGGCATGGTCACGCCGTTGTCGTCCTCGGTGACCGGATGACCGCACCCCTCGCAGCGGGAACCGATGGGCGTCGGAATGTGCGCACGAGGATCGCAGACCGGCGCGCCCCAGCTCTTGCCGAACCAGCGGACGGTGCCGATCACGTCGTCTAGATCTGCTTCCATCCCGCCTTCGCCTTCTCCTCGTTGAGTCGCCGCAGCTCGTCGCCCTTCTGCTTGGCGAAGTTGATCAGCTCGATCGCCTGGGGCACGGTGATCCGGTCGTCGGCGTCGAGCAGTTCGGTGACCCAGTTCCGCTCCTTGTCGTCCAGGTCGGCGGGCAGGTCGTACTCGGGCCACACCTCGACGTAGTGGACGTTGCCCATCGCCACCGTCGCGGTGGGGTTGGCGATCAGGAACGCCTTGGCCTTGACGTTGCCCGCGTGGCACTCCTCGCAGTCGTGGGCGGGCTGGAACTGTTCGACCTTCTCCGGGTCGTTGGTGATCAGCCACTCGGTGTGCCGCTCGGTGAGCGTGAGCCGTGCGTGCTGGGAGAACTGCTTGCGTACGTTCTCCCAGGCCAGTGCGTCGAGCGTCTTGACGAAGTTCTCGTCCTGCGGGTCCACGCCGTCGGGCACGGCCAGGCAGATCACGTCGCTCGCTTCGTGACGACGCGGCCTCACTGGTGGCTCGCACAGTTGAGGACCGGCTGGGTCGTCATCGTCTCGGGATCCCACTTCGAGGCGATCTGCTTGCCGCACTCGCGGCAGGCCGTGAAGGCGAGGATCGCGTCGTCGTCCAGGCCCATCGCCTTGCGCGCCTCGGGGTCCTTGGCGAGCGCGAGCATCGGGTCCATCGGGTTGAGGTTCTGACCCTCCGCACCCCAGCACGTCTCGCAGGACGAGCAGGACAGCTCCGGGCCGGAGCCGATGTCGTAGGGCTCGCCCTCGGCGCGCTTCCCGCAGTTCGGGCAGTTGCGGTAGGCCACGTCCCGGGTGCTGCCGTCCGGCATGGTCACCGGACCCTCACTCGGCTGGCTTGGCTGGCTCATCGGCCTTCTCCTCCTTGACGTAGTGACCGCTGCGGAACTCGTTGCCCTCGCTCTGGTCGCCGTGCTGGACGAACACCTGCAAGAACACGTCGCCACCACGCGGGTCGCTGAACCTGCTGAGGTTCTTGCCGAGGTACTCGGTGAGCTGGGCGGCGTACCGCTCCAGGTTGCTCCCGGCCAGCGCGTCGCCGTCGGGATTCTGGTAGCGCCCGATCGGTTCCAACTGCGCGATGATCGACACGCGCAGCTTGCCGGGTGGCGGGGGTGGCTTCTTGTCCACCGGGGTCTCGATCTTCTTCTCGTCAGGCATTGGCGATCAACTCCTGCAAGCGGTCGAAGCGCCACATGGCGCGGGCCAGCGGGTTCGTCGGCGGGGCGATGGTCTCCAGCCACGTGTCCTGACGCTCGTCCCAGAAGTTCGCGATCTCGATCGCGCGCTCCCGGTTGTGACCGTCGTAGATCACGGTGTGCAGGTGGCCGGTGGTGACGACGTGTCGAGGTCGCATATCGACGACCATCTGAATCCTCATAGCCATATCGCCACGGCTCCGACCACCGCAGCCACCGTGATGCCCAGGCCGAAGATGCGGACGGGCAGCGGGAACCGCTCGTCGAACTCCCAGACCCAGAGCAGCACACCGAGGAATGCACCGAACAGGCACAGCAGGCTGACGAACAGATGCCCGAGTGCTGCCCAGGTGATGTGGATCGTCACCGTCTCGCGGCCGTTCGGATCTTGGCGAAGGCCCGGTTGAGCGCCTGGAGTTCACGGGTCCTGCCGCCGACGTAGTAGTCGTCTCGGTCCTCCAGGGAGGTCTCGCGCTCGGCCACGGCTCCGACCAGGGCCTTCCACTCCGCGTCGGAGAGCCGCAGCCGGTCAGGACTTGCGGCGGGCATGCTTGTCACCCCAGTCCTCGCAGCCGTTCTTCACGGCCACCTCGTTGTAGCTCTCATGCAGGTCCGGCCAGTCCGGCTGCGGTGCCAGCGCCTCGGGCTCCAGCTCGCCGTACGCGAGCGCCAGCCGTACGTCGAGGTTCCCGTAGCCCTCGACCGCCAGCCACCCGGCACAGGCGATCTCGCGGCCGTCAAGGCTCTTGTGGCAGGCGAAGATCGGCGAGCCCGGCAGAGCGTCCTGGCCGGTGCGCGGGTCACGCGAGGTGGCCCGCAGCGTGTCGAAGCGCTCGGTGGCGAACTCACCGGCCGGGGAGTCCTTGCGGAAGGGGCAGTTCGCGCAGGGCTTGCCTGCGTGGGGCAGCGGTGAGCCGCGCTTGCGTGAGCGCACTGCGCCGCTGCTGCACTGGTCGGTCATTCGTAGATCTCCTCACATCGTGAGCAGCAGCAGAGACAGTCGCTGATGAACGGGTCGTAGCCGCTGTTGAAGCGCGACTTGTTCCACCACAGATGGACGGCGTGACGCAGCCGCATCCACCGGGTCGGCTTGAGCAGCTCCCTAGCCAAGGGAGGTCCCCGGCACGTGCTCTAGCAGCTTGCGGATGATCCGGTCGGCCTTCTCGCCGGGCGCGTCGATCTCCGCCATGCCGTGATCGCACGCCTCCTGGCCGGAGGAAAACAGAGGCACGTCCGTTTTGTAGTCGAACACCGCCTCGTCCACGTGGCCGCTGCCGACCGCGAGGCGCAGGGCGATCAGCTCGTATGGGTCGCGGTGACCGACCCACCCTGCACACAGGTGGCCGTCGGCCTGGTGGCACCCGAAGGTGGCCATCCCGCCGTTCTCGATCTGGTCTGTGATCTCGCCGTCGTAGCTCGGCAGCTTCACGTACTCTCCCTCGGACCACACGCCGGACGGCACGTCGCGGCGGTACGGACACGAGGCGCAGGGCCGCTTGCGCGGCAGTTTGCTCATGGCTTCCTTCGGTTGGTGAGGATCGTGTCGAGCGCGTCGCGCAGTTGCTCCGCGTCGCGGTAGGAGATCCGGTACAGGCGAGTGGGGCACTGCGGTTCGACGAACCCCAGCTCCACGTCATGCTCGGTGTCGTGCAGGTTGATCTTCGTGCCCCACTCGCCTGCGATGTGCATCGCTACACCGGCAGCTTCGGCAGTCGCTTGTCGCCGACCTCGTGCTGCACGCCGTCCTCGGTGGTCCACTGACACCACCGGAACCACGTGCCCAGCAGGAAGCCGACGGCCTCGATCTTGTGCTCGTGCTTGGGCTCGAAGCTGCCCATGATCGCCCGCAGGTGACGCCACGCCTTCTCGGGATCGAAGTCGTGCTCGGCCATGAACAGGCTGCCGAGCAGGTTGATGTCCTTGACCTCGTTGCCGAACCAGTTCTTGGCCAGTGCCTCCCAGTCGGGCTTGCGTTCGAAGGTGCCGCGCTCGGGCATGAGCCGCAGCCCGTGTGCCGGGAAGGCCAGCTCCACGTCGGTCAGCTCGACCGGGACGTAGGGCGGGGGCAGGGATGGATCAGTCACAGCTCGACCTCCACGTTCGTGCTCGTTGGAAGTCCCAGGATCGTGTGCAGCATGTCGGTCACGGAACCGTCCCAGCGCAGGATCACGTCGGTGTACTTGCCGCAGGCGCAGCGAGCGCCTCGCACGTTGACGCCGTGGTCCTCGCTGTTCTCGGTGAAGGTGTCCTGGAACTGCGAGTAGGTGCGCTCGTACATGACCGCACCCTCGGGCACGATCCATCGGCAGCCCTCGCGGATGTGGTCCTGCGCTTCGTAGTCCACCCAGCCGTAGACGTTGGCCTCGTCGTCGCGCTCCCACTCGAAGCGCTTCTCCTCGACCTGCACCTTCCGGCCCTTGCCCTCGATGAACTCGCGCACCTTGGCGCGGTACTCGTCCGTCCAGCTCACCGCGTGGTGTAGCCCTTCTGGCGAGCAGCGGGCAGCCAGTCCAGGAAGAACTCCCGGATGGTGTCGTTGAAGAAGCCGGTGTCGTCGGTCGGCGGGCGGTCGGCGTAGACCGTCAGACCCACGTTGTCGATGCCCGCCGTTGCCGCCTGCGTGCCCAGCTCCTTGCACGTGCGGCAGTTCTTCGGGTCCGGCTGCGTGAGGTGGTTGTTGAGGTGCTCCAGGTACGCCCGGCCCTCCGGGTCGCGGCCGAGCAGCACGAACTGGATGAAGTGCGGCCGCTCGCGCGCCTCGACGATGTGCTTCTCGATCGACCGCTTGGAGTCGGTCGGCTCGCCGTCGGTGAACACGATGTGGAAGAACGGCGGCTGGTCCTTCTCGTTGCTGCCGCCGAAGCGCTTCTTCTTGCCGAGCATCTTCTCCAGGAATGGCACGTAGGCGGTGCCGCCCATGCGGTTGCGCTGGCAGAACCGCTCGACCCAGCCGACGTAGTTCGCGGCGGTCAGGTCGTCGGCGTCGTGCAGCTTGTTGCTGAACGGGTAGATCGGCACCACGCCGTCGTCGTCCAGGCCGGTGAGGGTCAGCGCGAGCATCCGCTCGACCGCCTCCTGCACTTCGTGTGGGTACCGCCCACCCATCGAGCCGGAGTAGTCGATCGCGACATCGACCTGGGCGCACACGTCACCGAGGTCGATCTTGCTGTCGGCCGCGATCTTCTGGAGCGAGACGGCGGCGGCCTCGACGCGCTTTTCCAAACTGATGCTCATCGGTTTCCCTTCTTGGCTTTCGCTAGCAGGACACGGGCGGAGTGGGTTTCACGTGCACGGCGACCGCCCGGCCCCATGCACGGCTGGTTCGGAGCGGCACCACAGAACGAGCATGGCTCCTTGATCCAGTCCTCCTCGATGCTCACGACGGGGGAGCCTGGACGTTGGTCTCGATCGGCGAGTACGTCGTGCCGAACTCGATCGGTTCCCACGGCGCGAGTTCCTGGATGCGGGACTCGATCGCTAGGGACAGGTTCACGAGGTCGTACTTGAGGTGCTGGAGAAAGTCCGCGTTCATCGACGGGTAGTCCTCCCAGCTCGCACCGGGCGGGGCGAAGCGGTCGAGCAGGGTCCGTAGGCGCTGCTGCGCGTCGGCAACGGCGACCCGGATCTGTTTGTCACTCTGGGCGCTCATCGTGCTCCCTCCGTGTCGCCTCGCGGGCGGCGTTGGTGATCGCTTCCTCCATGCGAGCGGGCATCCCCTCCGGCATGGGCGGCAGGTCCGCCGTCACGACCTCCGGGGTGATCCGTTCCACGTCCACGCGGGTCGTGAAGCGGACCAGCTTGACCTCGACTCCGAACATGTTCGCCATCTGCCGGGCGATGCCCGCGTAGGAGAGCATGCGGGCTCGGTCGGCACCGACCAGCGGCATGTTGCCGAGCCCCGGGATCGGGGCGGCGAGGACACCCTCGCCGCCCTCGTCCGAGGACACCCATGCCCACATTTCGTCGATGCGGGGCATCAGGCAGCGACCCGGTGGATCTCGTCGCCGTCCTGGCACGCAGTGATGTGCCGGTTCAGGCCACGCTGCGTGCCGAAGGTGCGTCCGCAGGAGCAGGTCGGCTCCTCGACGGGCAACGGCGTGGGCGGTTCCTTCGGCTGGGCCGGGCGCTTGCTGCGCGCCCGGCGACCGGCCTCGAAGAACATGGCCACGCCCTGACTCAGCACGGCGTCGTCGGGACCGCACAGGTCCAGTTCGACCGTGCGCTTGTCCACCGTCACGGTGCGCGTGACGATCGCGTCCACGCCCTCGTCGCCGTCGCGGTGGTAGCACAGGTCGCAGACCTTGCGCTGGACGATCATCGGAATCCCTCCTGCTCGTAGCGGCGAGCGGCCATGATGCCACGCTGGGTGAGCACCCGACCGCGACCGCTCTTGATGATGAAGCCCTTCTCGATGAGGAAGCGCTCGATGCGGGCGACGCCGCGCTTGCCCTCGCGCAGCAGCGTCCCGATCGTCTCCTCGCCAGCCCGGTACTCGATGCCGTTCTTGCCCGGCTGAGCGCAGAGCTGGTAGAGCACCAGCACGTAGTTCTTGTGCTGGCGGGTCATGCCGTCCGGGTCGTAGCGCTTCCACGCCAGGACTTCCTCGCCCGTGACCGCACGACCGCGAGCCGTCTGGAGTGCCTTCGCACCCTCGACCAGGCCACGTGCGATACGAGGCGTGCCCCTGCTCGCCTTGGCCAGGGTCACCATCGTGCCGGGCAGCAGCGTGACGTGGTAGTAGCGGCAGAAGTTGTGCACGATCCGCACCATGTCGGCGTGGCTGTACGGCTCGAAGAACGGCTGCACCGGGAACCGATCCAGCACCGCCTCGGGCAGCTTGTCAGCGTCAGTGGTGGCACCGATGAAGGTGAAGTCCTCCAGCCCGATCACCTGGCCGTTGAGGTACAGGACGTGCTCCTCCAGCATGTGCAGGAGGTTCTCGGCCGCTGCGGGACCGTGCTCGCCGAGCCGGTGAAGCTCATCGACGAACAGGATCTCGAACTCCTTCATCGACATCGCCGCCTCGTACAGCGCCTCCGGCTTGAAGGGCGGCACGAGCATGACGATGCGCTGCTCGATCTCGTCGGCGATGCATCGGGCCAGCGTGGTCTTGCCGGTACCGGGCGTCGTCGCCGCGAGCAGGATGTGCGGCAGGCGCTCGCAGTTGGTGAAGTGTGCGTCGATGTAGACGCTCAGCTCGTCCTTGACCGCCTCCTGGCCGATGAAGGCGTCCCAGTTCTCGACGTAGCGCGGTGCGACCTCGGACGAGTTGACGAAGTGCTCGACGGGCGGCGGAGCGATCTCCACCGTGATCCGATCGGGCACCTCGACGAACGTCGAGTTGAAGGTGTCGCCCGGTGCATCCCGCTCGGGCTCGAACATCGAGAGCGGGATGACCGGGATCGGCATGGTGTGCATGGTGACCTCCCGTCAGGTGACGGTGATGTCCTTCGAGCCGTTGCGAACGGGCTTGGCCCCGGGCGCGGGCTTGAGCGCCTGCTCCCGCGCCTTCCTCCGCGCGATCTCGTCCGCCTCCCTGGACAGGTACTCGTCCTCGGGAGCGAGCGGTGAGAGCGCCAGCCGTGGCAGGTCGAAGCGGTCCCCGACGATCGCCTCCAGGTTCTGGAGCACCCAGGCCGCAGACACGCTCGCTCCGGTCTTGGCCAGGGCCTCGACCTGCTCGCGCGGGCTGGGCATGTCCTCGTCGGTCTCGATCTCGTCCGCGACACGGTGCGTGGTCACGCGGTCACCTCCGGTGGGTCGATGGGGAACACCTGGCCGGTGCTGGCGTGCGGGCTGCGAGCCATGTACTGCTGCGCGGCCAGCACGTCCTCGAACGGGCCGATGACCCGAGGAGAACTGCCGCCCGTCCAAATCGCTGCCGGGCCCGTGAACAGGCCCGGCATGTCCACGCCACGGACGGTGATCGTCTTGACGTGACGCTCCGGGTAGAGCGGATGCGGTTCGCTCATTGCTTCGTCCTTCCTGCTTGCTGGAGGTTCTTCTTGATCTCATCCAGACGGCCGTACACCCGTCGGTAGACCGGCGAGTTGGTCTCGACGTACTGCACGGCCTTGTCCAGCTCCGGGTGCTTCTCCTTGAGCGCGGTCACGCAGGACAGCTCGTTGCGTGCATGGTCGGCAGCACTGACCGGCTCGTGGTGGGTGTGGAAGTGGTGCGCCTCGTGCGCGGCTACGTGCCGCACGTAGTCGGCCGCGATCTCGTCGGGGATGCCTTCGAGGATCGCCTCGAACACCTCCATGCAGATCACCTGGAGCGGGACCTGCGGATGGGCACGAGCCGGGGACAGGAAGTCCTGCGCCAGGTTCTCCTCGGTGTAGACGCCCATCTGAATCTGGAGCCCGACGTAGGGGTGGTTGCGTGCCTGCCCCACGAACGTGTCGCGGTCGATGGTCATCACGCCGATCGACGTGGGCAGGTACTCGTAGAAGATCTCTCTGACCTGCTCCTCAGAGAGCACGGTCACCTCCCAGCACGGTCACGAACGGGTTGTCGTCGGCGTCGAGCGCGCCCTCGGTGCAGTCGCCGGGCTTGCCGTCGGCCATGATGTCGATCAGTCCAGCGCGAGTCGTGCCGTCGATGCGAGCGGCCAGCCATGCGAGCCCGAGACTGAGGCGACCGTCATCCAGAGCGGCGTCGATCGCCTGCTCGGTGCGCTCGATCGTGTCGGGTCGGTCGCCCTCGTACACGCGGCCGGGTGAGAGCAGGGCGACGTAGAACCACACGGCCTGCATGGCACTCGCCTCGCGGTGCAGGCGAGCGGCCCAGGCGTCGGGCGTCTCGTCGCCGTCGGCGAGGAACACTCGCTGTCGGTCCTCGCTGCGCAGCACGGCGAACGGGTTGAACTCACCGTCTTTGGACGCCCGTTCCTTTGCCAGGAACACGAGGTCGTCCACGAAGCGGTCGAACAGCTCGTCGTGCGGCGGGCCGAGTCGCAGGTCTCCGATGGCACTGGTGTCTCGGTGGAAGTCCTCCGGTGTGATGTCGGCGAACAGTCTCTCGATGTCGTCCATTGGCCTCCTTGGGCCGGGGCTACTCCTCGGGAGCAGCGTCTTGAATGGAGCGCCGGGCGTGGAACCGGGCGCGGTCGATCAGTACGCGATGGACGTACACCATCAGGGGCGTGCCGTTGGCAGCCTCCTCGATCAGAGCTGCTTCCTCCGGCGAGAGGTTGATCTTGAGCTTGACCATCCCGTTCTTGTCGCGCCGGAACAAGTGCGGGTCGCTACGGATAGGGGCAGGTCGGCGTCCCACACGCCCGTCGGAATCGGCGGGCGCGCGGGACGCGGTGCTCGACATGGTTACTTACCTCCATCGCCCAGCGACTTCGGGCGGCGGATGCGCTTGGTGAGCTTGAGCGTTTTCTTCGTGAAGATGTCCAGCTCGAAGTTCGCCGTGTCGAGGTTGCGGTCGAGCAACTGGTGGTACTCGCGCGCCTTCTCGATCAGCGCAGCCGCCTTCGCCGCGTAGGCGTCATAGGTTGCCTCGGTGATGGTGCGGGTCGGGTCCTTGAGGATCTTGCCGATCTCGACGGACTGCGCCCGGATCTCGTCCATCGTGTCGGCGATGAACGCCTCGGCCAGCATGTCACGCTGGTCCACGATGTCGAGCAACGGGATGAGGTGCATCTGCGAGCCGATCCCCTTGACGAGCGAGGCCAGGTCGCGCAGCTCCTCGACGTGCTTCTGCTGCACGAAGTACAGCCCGCCGCCGTTGCCCTTCACGTTGATCGCGCCGAGCATGTAGAGGTACTCGCGCACGAACGTCCGGACGCCGTGGCTGTCCAGATGCGTCGAGTAGTGCTCGTAGCGGTCCTTGAGGTGCACGCCCTCCTCGCCGACCTGGGTGTCGAGCCAGCCCTGCTCCTCGGCGGTGAGGCTCAGGCCCGGCACGTACACCGGCTCGACGTAGATGCCGTCGTCCACCACGTTGCTGTCCTTGTCCCGGTAGCCCCGGTTGTAGATCAGCTTCAACACGGTGTCGTGCACGACGCGACGCTTCTGGCCGGTCTTGAAGATCGCGCGCTCGAACACGATGTGCCGGTGGCTCTCCTGTGCGTCCTGGCCGACCGGCCGGACCATGAAGGAGTGCTGCGCGTCCACCGTCTTGGTGAACTTCGTGGCCACGTCGTTGCACGCCTTCTTGAAGGCGTCGATCGGACGGAGCCGCTTCTTGAGGGTCTCGTCACGCAGACCCAGGTCGTTGATCTGCTTGCGCAGATCGTCCAGGTTCACGTCGGCCTCGGTGATCGTGAACGACACGATCTGGCCGAGGAAGTAGCCGTCCGGCAGCTTGGCTGCGGCGTCGGCGTAGTTCTTCACGGTCATGCTGAGCCTCCTGGGCTTGGGCGGGTCTCCCCGCGAGTGGAGTCAGTGTAGCTGTGCTTGTTCGGTTATGGCACTTCTTCGATCTCGTACACGTCGTCGGGAAACCAGCGGGTGTCCCGAACCGTGGTCCGTCCCCGCCAGTGGTACTTCGTAGCAGGGTCTCCATCCTTCACCCAGGCCAGGTGCCAGGACAGGTCCCCGTCCATGCTGATCGTGTCTCGCTCGCTGATGACGATGGTGCCGAGCCAGTGCTCGCGGTCCTCACCCCAGCCGATCTTGTCTCCGATCCCGAAGTTATAGACGGGCGTCTGTTCCACGATGAGGATGAGCCGCCCGACGCGAGCGATGTGCTGACCCTCGGGGTTGGAACCGTGTTCGATCATGGCTACTCGACGGGCTCCAGACCCATGTCGGCAACCAGTTCGTCGTAGATCCGATCCCGGTAGCGGTACTCGGTCAGGTACTCGTCGAGCGTGCGGCTGTGGTCGCCGTTCATCAGCTCGAAGAACTTCTCCTCGTTGGCCTTGAGGTGGTCGTACTGCGACTGCGACATCATCTAGGGTTCCTCCTCGATCGTGTAGGGCCTGCGCTCGCGCATGTACTCCAGGCGGTGCCGCTTGCGTCGGTGATCCACGAGTCCCTTGCGCGGGTTGTCCGCCAGCTCCCACGGCACGAAGCCGCAGGTCTGGCAGGTGAGCGACTCCTTCGACAGGTGACGGGCGTAGCGGAAGTACGGCTCGCCGTGCCCCTGCTTCTTCATGTGGCGACGCAAACCGCCCGGGGTGTTGAAGCGGGCCAGGCACATCCGGTCCTGGTCGAGGTAACCCGGGCACTGGTACTGGCCGTTGACGCGAGTGTGGCCGCGCGTGAACTTCAACTCGTTCCACCTCCTAGTGCACGAGCTGCACGAGCAGTGCGCAAGGCTCACGTCAGTCGGAGTGGCGACCGTGCTCACGTCAGCGGCCGGTACTCGACGGGCGAGGTCAGCGGCACGATGAAGTGCGCGCGTCCCATCACGTTGTCGATCACCCACTTGCGCGCAGCCTCGACCGACTCGAACGGGCCGACCACGGCGTGCTTGGTGCCGCTGTAGTCAGGCAGCCCGACCAGCCACATCAGGGACCTCCTGGGGTGTAGATCCGGTACGTCACGTCCTGCTGGAGCGAGTCGAGCACTGCGCCGACCTCCGCTGAGCGAGCAGCGCTCTCGATCATGTTCTCGATGATCCAGAGTTCGGTGCAGTGCACGACCAGGCTGCCTAGAGCCCGGCGACCGTGGTCACTCTTGAGGTAGAAGCGGCAGTGGACGTGCTCGTCGATGACATCGCCGAGGACGACGCTGAGTTCACGCATGAGGCTCCTAGCTGGCTCTCGTTGGCGTCGGCACGGGTGAGGTCAGTGCGGATGCCCTTGAACACCGGGAAGCGGAGCGCGCCATCCACGGTGACCTCCTGGTACTCGACCTCCACGATCAGGTCAGCCCCGGTCGCGAGGATGTCGAGCACCTCGGTCAGGTCCCGCTGCTTGAAGCCGGAGCCGACCTCGCCGACGGGGAGCAACGTACCGTCGGCGCGAACGACCGCCAAGCTGAGCGCGCCGAAGGTCTCCTGGCGCGAGCCGGTACCTGTCGTCGTGCCCGTCACCAGGAACGAGCTGCTCTCGGTGGGCTTGATCTTGATCCACTGGCTGCGGCGACCGGCCTCGTACGGAGCGGTGCTCAGCTTGGCGACCAGACCCTCCAGCCTGTGCTGCCGGACCAGCTCCATCATGCGAGCACCGTCGGGCGAACCGATGTTGCGCACGATCCTCGGGTGCGGCGGGCTGTCCGCGATTACCTCGTCCAGGAACGCCGAGCGCTGCGACCACGGCTGCCGTCGGAAGTCCACGCCGTCCTTGTAGAGCAGGTCGAAGGCGTAGAAGTTTACCGGCATGCTCACGGCCAGGGCGGCGATGACGTTGTTGCGCTGCTGCCGGTCGCGCTTGGCGGTGTTCTTGAAGCTGGGCAGGTTGCGCTCGTCGGTGGCGGCGATCTCGCCATCGAGAATCAGACGAGCGTCCGTTCCGAACTTCTCCAGCGCCGCCGCGACCAGCTCGGGGTAGCGGTAGGTGATGTCCACGCCGTTACGGTTGGTGAGCTTCACCGTCCCGTTGTTCACGGCCATGATGCCGCGCACGCCGTCGATCTTGAGGTCGAAGAAGTGCGTGCCCTGGAGACGCTCGATGGTCTCCTCGGTCGCCGGGGCGCTGACGGCCAGCATGACGTTGAACATCACTCCACCCCCATCTGCATGCGCAGTCCGAATGCCTCGCCTGCGACGACGGCGACGCGGTAGTTCTCCTCGGCCAGGCCCCCGGCGGTCACGACGATGCCGTGACCGATGACGTAGCGCAGCCGCATGTCCTCGCCCTCCTCGCGGGCGTGCTCGATGGCGGCGATGCACTGTGCGATCTCGCGGGTCAGCTTCTCGACACCCAGGTCGTTCATGTGACCGTTGGCCGCGACCCACGTCGGGTGCACGCGCCGGGCCAGCTCGATGATGTGTGGGTTGCTGTCCAGCTCGTCGAACATCTTGCGCACGCGCGGGCTCAGCTTGCTCACGGCTGTCCCTCCTCGTCGAGCCACGGGATGTACGCCTCGCGCAGCGTCTCGTCGGCAGCGAGTGCGTCGGTCAGCTCCGGCCACGCCTCGTCCTCGATGAACACCATGATCAGGTGGTGGACGAGCGGCTGGCCGTGCTCGTGCGCGCTGAGCGCACGGAGCGTCTCGATGGTGGGCTCGATCCCGGCGTGCGACAGGCGCAGCTCGATCTTCTTCACGTCCATGACCTCGGACGCGCCCTTGTCGTGGAGCTGGTAGGTCCCGAAGCGCTTGATCGCTGCGTCCAGGTCCTTGATCGTGTCGTTGGCAACGGTCACGGCTTGACCTCCTCGTCCATCAGGTCGGCTGACATGGTGCGATACAGCTCGCGGCGGTCCACCTTCTCCTCGGCCTCGTCGCGGCGGCGTCTCATCCGTTCACCAGCCGCTCCAGGCCGTCGGCCTCCCAGATGTCCTTGAGCTGCTTCTCGGCCTTGTACTCGCAGCGGGCCGACATCCCGGCAGCCCATGCGAGTACAAGGCAGGTCGTCACCCCCTGCCAGAAGCTGATCTTGGCGATGCCGCTCGCGGCGAGGGCGATGACGGTGACCACTGCCAGGTACAGCACCCAGGCACAGACGCGGGCGATGATCAGTTCGAGCAGCACGGCCTTCTCGTAGCCGCTCTTGTTTCGCGGGTCCTTCTTCATGTGGCCTCCTCGGGCCAGGGCCTACCAAAAATCGGCGGGCGGGTGTCAGGTCATTCGGAACATTCGCTCGGATACTAGCTGGGCAGTTCGACGATCACGAGGATCGGCATGTTCTGATCCCAGACCTCCGCGCCGTAGCCGGTGCCGTCATCCCAGTAGCGACGGGCTCGTTCGAGTGCGATCTCGTGCCACCAGCGGTCTTGCCGCTCTCGCTCGTTGCGTGAGCGCACGTCCTCGCACCACCTCTGGAGCGCGGCTGGGTCGCCGGACGGCGGACCCTTCACGAGATCAGCGAGTTGAGGTTTCCCCACGCCTTCTTGAGGTGCAGGGCGTTCAGGCCAGCGGCCTCGACCTCGTTCACCTGGATCTCGATCTCGGCCATCGCGTCGCGGATGCACTGGAGCAGAGCCTCGACCTGGGATTCGGCTGCTCGTCTGAAATCGTGCGGCGACGGCTTGCCCCGCTTGCAGATGATCCACTTGAAGGGCTCGCCGCCGTCCTGCGGCATGATCGTCAGCTCCATGTAGTTCGGAGCCACGTCGTCGGTGAGCTGCTCCTCCAGCATGCCCGCCGTCGTGGCCAGCAGTTGTGCCAGCCACGGCGGCGGGCTGATCCCCGCGCCGCCCTTCGTGAAGCCGTTCGTGAACGCGATGGTCTCCGGGTCGTCCTTGCCGGGCAGCACCTCGTCGAGCGCGCCCTCGGGCAGGCCCTCGAAGTCGAGGAAGTCCTCGTACGGGATGCGCAGGTTGATGCCCGTCGCGTGCTGGGTCTCGATCTGCGTGTGCGGGTAGGCGGTGCCGATCGCCTGGAGCAGGAACCCGGCCATGCTCAGCGGCATCCCGCCGAAGCCAGCGCGGATCTCCAGGCGCACGTCGTTGTGGGTCTTGGTGGGCGTCTCGATCGGTGTGGTCATGGGTGCTCCTGGATGAGGTGCGGAGTGGTGATGGTGACGGCGAGTGCGAAGCCGTGCAGGTAGTAGCCGTTCGAGGCGTCGCCCTCGGCCTCGGCGATGTTCAGCTCGCCCGCCTCGGTGATCACGTGGATCCACGCGCGGTACGCACCCTCGCCACCGGTCTCGTCCTCGTTGTCGGCGACCTCGACGTTGGTGATGACGTTCTCGTCGGTGGCCAGGCTCTTGAGCACGACCGACGAGCAGCAGTCCGAGATATCGACCTCGAACTCCATGCGGACCCCGTTGTCCAGGATCAGCGTGGTCGCCTCGTCGTCGATGGCCACGATGCGACGACCGAGCAGGGCGTTCATGAAGGCCGGGTCGGTGACGTGCACCCTCGTGGTGCTGTCGAAGCTCATCAGGGCTCCTCTCGGATGATCGTCAGGTCGATCTGGCGCTCGCTGCGTCGGTAGATCGTCAGGAAGTCGTGGATGCCCGACCACTGCGTCGGGTAGTGCTGATCGACTTCCACCCAGTTGACCGCCAGCTCGGTGAAGAAGGCGTCGTTGGCCGTGCAGCCACCCTCGCCCTCGCCTTCGAACATCAGCGTGTCGCCCTGGTAGGCGCGCAGGCAGTTCACGGCCATGTCGTCGTCGTACGGAGGCCAGCACAGGAACAGCACCTTGTCCGGGTGCAGCGCCGCCTTCTCCGGACCACCACGCAGGATCTCGTGGTACGTGTGCTCGCCCGCGTCCTTGAAGTAGCCGATCTCCTCGCCCAGGCCGAGCAGCTTCTCGTCGTAGGCGGTGACCGGGATGCCGACCTGCTCCAACATCCACGCCCAGTAGCCACGACCCGCGCCGATCTCCACGACCTCGCGGCCGAGCAGCCTCTTGCGAATCCAGGCGAGCGTCTGATCCGACGGGATCGCCCAGGCGAACTGCTTCACCAGCGACGAGCGCGTCGGGCTCTTGTTCTCGTCGAAGTTCGCGAGGTCCGGCAGTGGCGTGCCCTTGCGATGGGCTTCCATCAGGTCGCTGATGATGGGGTAACTCTCAGGCTCGAACCTGCCCTTACTCCAGCGCAGGCCCGAGTTAGGGAACTTCTCGACGATCCGCCAGTACGGATTGTCGAGTCGGACGGCGGTCACGTGTCTCCTTGGGTTCGCACTTGCAGCAGTTGTGAATCGCTCCTGGATGCCAGTAGCCGGACGACGTTACGTGACCAGCGGCGGGAACGCCTGGGATATACGGATACGCCTTCATCGGAACAGCCGTTCGCCGATCCACATGAAGCCACGTCCGATCCAGACGCACGTCCAAAAGACGATGCCGACCGGAGTGAAGGCGATCTCGATGAGGCGTGAGCCCCAGCCCCAGCCCTCACCTATGGGTGTCGGCGCGACGAACGGCCACGGGCCGTTGATCACGTCCTTGATCTTGCTGCTCATGCGTGGCTCGGCAGGTTGATCATCGCTACCGGGTTGTGCTCCGGGTTGTCGTAGACAACGACGCTCGTGCCGACCAGCGCGCTGATCCAGACGAGGCCGTGCGGTGTCTGGATCATCATCGACTCACCGTCGAGCAGGGTGCGATCGGGTTTCGGCTTGGCTGGAGTGCGCCGACGACGACGAGGACGCTGCGCCCAATCGTTCAAGATCCTGCGGTCGCGCTCCTGCGTGGCGTCGCTGCACGCGCAGTCGCTGTCGTGCATGCAGCCCGACCAGCCCATCGCCGTGATCTCGGCGAAGTCCTCTTTCGTCTTGACCTGCCTCATGGCGCCCCCTTCTGGAGCCAGACGAGCAGCGCGTGAACGGCAGCACGCATCGTCTCCTTGTTGGCCTCGGGCACGTCCGCCCACGGCTTGCGTGATGCGGGATTCGTGGCCCAACCAGTGCCGAGAGCGGCCTTCTCGTAGGCGTCGTGCATGACCTCGCACGCTTCCTCGATGAGCTGCTCCGTCGGAGCCCACTGGGGTTCCGGCTCGGGGGACGGCAGACGCTTGGCGGATGCCCGTGCCCGCTGACGCTGGGCGTCGAAGAACTCACTGAGCAGTCGGTTGTGCTGGTCGTCCATGTTGGTCAGCACTTCCGGGCTCGCCATGAACGAGTGCGCCCAGTTCTGCCGATAGTCGCAGTTCGTGTCGGGACAGACCCAGCCGTCACGCTCGGCGAACAGCGTGGGTCGCTCGCCGTGCACGTTGCCGTCGTGCACGGAGCCGCCGCACGTAAAGGGATGCATGTACCCGGACTGCTGCCAAGCGTTGAGCTGTGTCACCTGCTCGTCGGTCCAGGGAGCGAAGATGCGCTGTCCCCGAATCGGCTGCTCGTCAGATTCCGTCGTTCCCCACTGGGCCATGCGGTGTCCTCTCCAGGGCGGTCAGGGCGTTGATGAGGGTGTCGTCCATGCACGTGACCGTGGTCAGTTCGTGCGTGTCCTTCGAGCACAGCGTGATCTGGCGCGTCTCCCGGTCGTAGGCGACGACCTCGTACTGACGGCCGGGCATCAGCGCCCGCCGAGGTGGCGAATCGACGCCGAGCCACCGGGTTGCGCGTCGCAGATCGCTGCGATCCGGGCAGCGCACAGGAAGTCGCCGATCAGGAAGGAGTTCGGGAACGCCTCGTACTGCGTGCGCTGACGTGGCCCCATCCGGCAGGTGATGCCACAGACCTGGCACGGCACGTCGATCCAGCCCGGGTCGAGTGGAGCGAGAGTGAGTCCCATCGCCTCCGGCTGACATTCGGGCGGGTAGTCGTTCCAGTCGGCAGGACGGCACGCCATGATCTGCGCGTTTGGCTGCTCCGTGAGCAGCTCCAGGCAGCGCTGGTTCAGCGCCTCAGGGTTGCGGGTGGGACTCGGCATCGAGGTACCTCCGCACTTCCTCCGGCATCGTGCGGGCCAGCTCCTGCTGCACGTCCTCGGGGGCGTGCTTGAAGATCTCGGCCGAGAGCCGCACCGACGGCCAGTTCTCGCGCTTCGCCGTGTCGATGATCGACTGGATCTCCGCGCTGCTGGTGAACAGCTCCGAGATCCGGTGCAGCGGGTTCGGGTCGTAGGAGTGGATGCCGATGACGCAGCGCATGTAGTCCACGAGTTCGTCGCCGACGGACCCGGTGAGCGGGTGATCGGACATCGCGTTGAACTTCTTCTCGCCCGTGTCGAAGTGCTCGACCTTGATGACCTCGCCGTCGCGGAACACGGCCATCATCGAGCGCAGGTTCCCGTGGTCCGGGTGGCCCTGCGGGCCGATGATCGCGCTGTACGCCTGGAGCGCGACGCCGCCCTTCTCGCGGTGCTGGTCGAAGTAGTCGCCGAGCGCCTTCGGGTAGCACCACGACTCCCAGCACGTCACCAGGCCGATCACGTGGTCCTTGACGGAGCCCTCCTCGGCGCGGTGCATCCACCAGTGGTTCGGGTCCATGTTGTAGTTCCCGACGAACTCCAGGTACGGGTCCTCGTTGCTGCCCAGGACCATCCAGAGCTTGCACGGTAGGTCCCAGCCCTCGTAGACGAGATCGTCGCTGAGGGTGTCGAGCATCTTCTTGCGCGCCGTGAGGTCGGTCATCGGCTTCTCCCTCTGGTGAAAATCGGCGGCGGACCTGCCGCGCAATCCGATCATTGATTCAGTTTGGCCGCACTCTATTCGGCCCGCGAGCCTTGAAGCGACCCTTTCGCTGTCGATCCGCCGTGTTCTCGGCGTTGGTGCCCAGCCAGTGATGCCCCTCCGCCCAGCAGGGCGGATTGTCGCACCGATGGAGGACGTGCATACCGGGCGGAATCGGCCCGTTGCGCAGCTCCCAGACGAGGCGGTGGATCAGCACGACTCGACCCTGGTAGCGGATGTTGCCGTATCCGAACTTGGTCCTCGCGCCCGTCCATACGAGGCACGGCGTCGGGATGCCTGGTGGAGACGGCCGGTACTCCGATCGGGCCATGAGCCGATCGAAAATGGGCACGCGGCTGAATGTCTTGACCACTAGAGCAACCGTTGCTGGCCGTGCCACTCCAGAAGGAGTCTTTCGTACGTTTTCGTCAGTCGTGCGGCTTTGCGCCGGGCCGCACTTGCCTCGCGCTCGATCTGCTCGGCGTCCATGATCGCGGCGACCGCCTGCCGCCGGGCCGCGAGGAGTCGCGCGTACTCCTCGTCCTCGCTGGCCCGGGGCTCCGGCAGGGCACCGAGATCACTGCTGTCCGGCATTGAGGCCCTCCGCGAGTCGGGTCAGCTCCTCGTCGCTGTCCGGCGTGGCAGCCTCGTCCGGCTCGGGCTCGTCGTCGTCGGGCTCTCGGTCGCGCTCTGCGGCCTCCTGCTCGGCGCTGAGCCGCTCGATCAGCTCGCTCTGGTCCTGGGCGTAGCCGTTCAGTTCGGCGACCGTCTCGCCGGTCTCAGCGTCCAGGACGCCGTACACCCAGTTACGCAGCCCGTTGGCAGTGAGTTGCTCGATGAAGCCGAGCACCGCCTCCTCGGGGCTGTGAGCGGGCACCGTGGCCAGCAGACGCACGACGTACGGCTGCGGTTCGTCCTGCTCCTCGACCGGACGCTCGTCCGGCGCTGCGGTCGCCTCGGTCACTGTGCCTGCACCTCTCGGGTCATGTTCCCGGCCAGCTTCGCCACCACGTCCTCGGCGGAGTCGGTCGGAGCGGGCTCCTCGCGCTTCGCACGCGGCTTGCGGGTCTTGGCGGGCTGCGCCTTCACCGGGGGCAGACTGGCCACCGGCTCGTCGTCCTGGGCGGCGAGGTACTCGCGCTCCTTGCCCTTCTCCGGGCCACCGGCCCACGAGGGCGGGTACGTGCCGGGCTTGCGGTTCTTCGTCGCCGGGTCGTAGTCGGCCGGGAGGCAGACCTTGCCGTCGATGATGTAGTAGCCGCCCTGGAGCGTGACGTTGTGGATCGGCTCGCCCTCGATCTTCGCCAGGGCGGCGCGGATGTCCTGTTCGAAGCGCTCCAGCGTGCGGGCGTCGTCGTTCTTGCCGATGCTCAGCTCGAAGCGCAGCACCTTGGCGTGCTGGGTGCTGTACGGCTCGGCAGGCTGGTCCTTCCACTGGTTGAGGAGACCCTTGGCCTGGTCGGCGAGATCACTGATCGGCAGTTCGGTCGGCGGGGTCGTCGTGGTCGGCGGAGCGGTCGGACGCTCACGAGCCTCCGGGTGCGCCTCCTGCCACTCGCGGCGGGTGCGCTCGTCGTCCTCGTCGGTCGGGTACGGCGTCGGCAGCTCGTCCTCGGTCGCGTCGAACACGTGCTCGCCGGACTCACTGGCCGGGCAGGGCTCGTCCAGGTCGGAGCCGCCGCCGAGGCAGGCCATGCAGGTTGTGTTGGGCTCGTCGTCGATCGGGTTGGCGGCGATCTCCTCGGGCGTCTCGATGTGCGCTCGGGCGACGCCCTGGGTCATGTCGCCACCCGGGTTGTACGGGGTCGCCTCCGTGGGCGTGGGAGCCGTGGGCTCGGTCATGTCGGCCTCCTACAGGTCGGCAGTGCTGGGTTCCTCGAAGATGCGGTAGTCGAGGTCGATCTCGGGTGTGCGGTTGATCGCTTCGGCTCGGAGCAGCGCCTTGCTGCGACCCTGCACGCGGCCGAGTCCCTCGATGAGGTAACCGTCGTCGTAGTCGTAGCTGTTGGACACGACCTCGCCGTAGCGGTTGATCTTCGTCTTGCGGTTCGTCTTGCACGATGGGCACCACATCTTCCGCACGATCACGGAGCCTTCGCGGTGCTGGTAGTAGAGCCTCCACTGGTGGCCGATGTCGCGGCACCGCAGGAACGCGTCGCTCAGTCCTTGAGCGACTTGGGCGACCTGACGTGTTGAGGCGATCTTGTTCATCGGAGTCCTATCGACGGGTGAAGTTGAGGTTGAGCGTAGTCCGATGTTCGGATTGGACTAGGGGCTCAGCCCAGCAAGTCCATCAGGTCCGGTTCCTCCTGGATGATGATGCCTCCACTCATCCGGCTCTTGTCCGGGTCGCGCTGCGCGACGGCGTGCATGAACTCCACGCCGAGCATTTCCAGCCGGATGGACGAGGCGATGTCGAGCACCGCGTCGCCGTTGCCGATGATCTCGTAGCCGTGGCGCATCTTCTCGGCGATCTTCCGCTGGATCACCTTGTTGGCGTCGTACTCGGTGGGGAAGTCCTCGGCCTTGCTCTGGCCGTAGGTGCCGTCGCGGCCCCAGCACATTACGGCGTGCCACTGGCCCGCCGGGTGCTCGTACACGAAAGCCCGATAGAACTTGTCACTGCCGCGCTGGCCGAGGCCCGCGTCGAAGAAGTGCAGCGCCGTCCCCTTGACCAGGATGCGGGCGCGTTTGCTTGCTGGTCTCGTCATGGCGTCTCCTGTATGACGTACGTCCTGGAAGCCAGGAATCGGATCACCAAGTCGGCAGCAGACTCGGGAACGAGACGACGACCGAGGTCGTGCCATTCGCCGCCGTAGCCGTAGTCGCCGTACTCCTCGGTGATCTCATCTTCGTGCTCTCTGAATAGCTCCACGAGCGCATCGCGTAGCTGTGGCAGTTCGGCGGTCACGGCAGTTCCCGAATGACGAATGTGACCGGCGTGCCCGAGAGCCGGTACAGCAACTGGTCGCGTGCGAACTCGACCAAGTAGCTGCGACCCGGACCCGACCACGGCTTGTTGGGCTGGACGTACTGGTGACGCAGGAAGAAGCTCACGCCCGTGTCGGACTGGTGCTTCTTCTCGGTGATGACGAACGCGCCGCGCAGCACGCCGTAGAGTTCCGGCCCGGTGTCGCACCCGAACAGGTACAGCACCTCGCCCGTCCGAAACTGACGAGCAGCCTTTCTGACGAGCTGCGTCTTGCGGGTGAGCGGTACGTCGTCGCGTTCGTCATGGACCCACGTGTCGTGATCGGCCATGTTGACGCAGCGCGCGGTGTGCCCGGTCTTGCGGACGTGAGCGTTGGAGTCCATCGGGTCGTCGAAGTAGTGCGCGCAGTCGATGCAGTACCACGTGAGTGCCGCGTGCCCGACGCCGCTCATGGTTCCTCGATGATCAGGTGCCACGTGGCGCTGTACCAGTTCTGCGAAGCCGGGTGGAAGAAGATCCGCAGACCGCAGGACGCGCACCAGTCCGAGCGCTCGTCCGGTGACATCAGCACGCCGCACTTCGGGAAGTGGTAGCCGTTGTCGCGCTGGCTGTTGGCGCACTCCTTGACGTACTGCGTGCCCGTGCCGATCGCATCAGGCAGTGGGCGCTTGTCCTGGGGCTGCCAGGCGGGCATCGCCGGAGGCAGTGTCATCGTCACGGCTCCTCCGAAATCATGTAGCGGTACTCGACTCCGGTGATCTTCGCCAGCGCCGAGCGCAGTGTCGTGTTCTCGGCACGGCTCTGCGGTGAACTGACGATCGCCAGCATCCGAGGCACGATCTGGTCCAGGTCGATCGGCTTGCCGTCCGGCGCGACGATGCGCAGAACCTCCTCCTGCTGTGCGTGCGGGAGGTTGAGGAAGTCGATGACGAAGTTGTCCGAGACCGGGTGAGCCCGATTTCGATGGATGTCCAAACCCCGATGCGAGCTGAACGTCCGCTCGCAGCGCATGCAGGTGGGCACGTCAGGGCTCCTCTCGGATGACATAGCCATTGAAGATCACCTCCTCCCACTGGCCGGGGCCTTCGGGGTGACGCAGCACGACGCCGCACGTCTCGCAGAGCGCATCGGTGTAGTCGCCGTGAGTGAACTTCTCGGGCTTCTGGATGGGCGTCTTGCTTCGGTGCTCGCACGGCAGAGCTGGCTGGGCGCGAGGCAGCTTCGAGTTGTCCATTGCGCCGCCGCGACGACCAAAGATGCGGTTGGCGGGCTGGTCGTCCTCGACGATCAGGCGCTCGTAGCAGACCATGCAGGTGACCTGCTTCGAGCCCTCGCTCGTCCACGGGTCGTAGTCCGCTCCCCACGGTTGGAGGATCGGATGCTTACACCCCTGGAGGGTCAGCTTCGGCAACTCAGCTCCTGTGTGCCCTGCCGTGGTGGTCACGACGCAGCTTCGCGATCTCCAGCGCGTTGACCGCGCCCTGGCCGGAGACCTCGAAGTAGTGCACGTTGTCGGAGCCACGGACCATCGCCAGGTCGTCCGTGGCTCCGAGCGCTCGCGCCAGCTCGGCAGCCCGCTCTACGGTGTCGATCGTGAGTGCGCCCGACACCTGCACCCGCAGCGTGATCTGCGTGGCCGACCCCATGCGTGCCTTGACGCAATTGCATCCAGAGCAGCGCATGTAGCCAACTTCGCAGTCCTCGTCGGTGTGCTCGATCCGGTTGCCGCTACAGCAGCAGGTGCACCGGAAGGTGCCGACGACGGTGGGTGCGGACACGACGGTCTCCGATCAGCCGCAGTTCTCGGGGGTCACCGGCACGAGAGCACCGCTCTCGTCCTTGAAGGCGAAGCCGTCGGACACGACGTAGTACGCCTTGCCCTTCACGACGATCGCATCCCCGACCGACATCGAGCGGACCTTGAGCTGCGTGCAGCGCTCGTCCGGCGTGTCGTCGATGCGCTGGTAGTGCTTGTAGATCGTCTCCAGGTTCTTCGGGTGGGAGACGGCCCGGCGGCTGGCGTCCATGCCGGGCATGTCGATCAGGTCCAGCTCGTTGACCGGAAGGAACGCGCTCGGGTCACCGAGCTGCGCCTTCATGAACAACGGCCCGACCTTGGCGTTCGGGATGTAGCGGATTTCGATCTTCGTGAGGGTGCTCTTGTCAGGCATGGGTCCTCCCCTGTCGGGCTCGGGCGCGCACGGCGCATTCGTCGTCACATCCGGCGTCGTAGCACTCCTGGCAGTAGACCTGCGAGGGACGCCCGTCGTCGTACTGGTGTTCGTAGGGCAGTTCGGGTCGAGCAAGGTTGCAGCAGTCGCAGATGAGCATCCCGTCCACTGCGACCGGTTCGGCGTCCGTGGCCAGGATGACCTCGCCGGGCTCGGGCTCCTCGTCGATGACGTGACCGTCGGTCACGCGCACCGTCTTGTGGAACTCGGGCCTGAGCACGCCCACGTGGTAGGCGCTGCCACCGGACATCAGCAGCAGCTTCGGGTCGTGCAGCGCTGCTCGGCAGTCGCTGTCACCAGCGACGCCGTTGCGTACCTCGTACCAGCCCGAGGGCATGGCGTCGAGGTTGTACCGATCCGGCTCGTCGTCCGGCTGAGTGATCGACGCGATGTAGGACCCCGCGTCGGCCTCGGTGTCGAAGTCCCGGTGCATGACCGGCTTGTCCTCGCCGGTTTCCTTCGGCAGGTATCTGCCCTCGGAATCGGACACGCGGTAGAACTCGTTCGTCCGCTCCAGGACTTCGATGCCACAGCCCGGGTTCGAGCAGTAGTAGCCGTCGTGGCTCACCGAGCAGCCGATGCAGTCGATCTCGATCCAGGGCTTGATGCCGTCGGTGAATGCGCCCGGGTAGTCCTCGGTGATCTTGAGCGAGGTCTCCATCCCGCAGTCCGGGCAGTCGTACGTGTACTCGGCGGTCGCCTTCTCGGTGACGATCTTCTTGTTGCTGTAGTCGCACACCTTCGAGCCGGTGACGAGCAGGCCGCGCTGGATGTCGGTCATGTGCAGCGGCAGGTGGCCGCGATCGTGTTCGAGCAGTTGCTTGCAGCCTGGGCAATAGACCTTCGCCATCAGACTCCCTCCTGGATGATGCGCCACTCCGAGTCGCTCGGGTTGCGCACGATCGCCGTGATCGGTGGTCCGTTGTGCGTGGACAGTGCACGCGCCTCGGCGATGTGCTCATCGACGTGAGCAGCGATCTCGGTGATCGGGAACGGGTTTCGACATCGTGGGCACTGCAACGTCATGATCGGCGGGTTGGCCCGCCGACGCTTCCGGAGCTGGTACTGGAACAGCACGTAGCAGCTCAACAGGCCCAGGACCCACGAAACGACGATGACCGTGAACAGGGCCAATGCTCGCTCGGAGTCCCTGTAGTAGAACCTTGTCGGGTCATGTACGAGGTGCACGGCATGGCTGACCGCCATGAACACGAACGCGACCGACGCAGCGGCGAAGATCGCCCGAGGAAACGCGCGGGCTAGTCGCTTCACGGCTCCTCCTCGATCATGTGCGCGACCGCCGGAGTCATCGGCTTCGCCCCCGTCTGCATTGCCGGGTGGGTCTTGACCTCGCCCTTCTCGACGATTGCGACGGGCGTCCAATTCGGCTCCTCGTGGTCCCAGGTCATCCAGCGGTAGAGCACGCCGTGCCCAGCCGAGTGGATCGCGCTCTTGGCGTGTCCGATGTTGCTGTGCTGCTTGAACTCCGGCGATCGACCGTAGATGAACGTGGCCCACTCGGGCCGGTTGGTCTTGGGCAGGGTCGGTAGCACCGAGTACAGACGGTTGGCCCGCTGCGCCTCGGCGTACGTCATCCGCGTGGTCACTGGAACAGCCGTCCGCCGTAGATGCGGCGCGCCTCCGCCTCGATCGCTCGGAAGGCGCGCCGCAGACGACCCCGCTCGCGCCAGTAGCGGCGCGGGCAGTATTTCCACTGGATGTAGGCACTGCCGAGCGCGCGCTGGACCTCCAGACGATGAGCCGCGTTACGAACACGCGACTCGTCGATCATCTGGAGGCCCTCGGCGCGCAGCTCGGCGGGCGACTTCTCGGTCACAGCGAGCTGAACAGCAGGTCGCTGGCGTCGTCGTTGACCTCCAGGGCCTTGACGGGCACGACCACCTGGCAGAACTTCTCCAGCAGGCGCGTGGCGCTGCCCCGGCTGGAGTCGTAGGCGCTGATGTAGATGCCGAAGATCCGGGCACCGATCTCGTCCCGCCGCTTCACGAACTTGTCGATCCACGCCTGGTCGAGGTACGCCTCGCCGTCGGTGATGAACACGATGTCGGCCTTGCCCTTGCCCTCGGACTCGAACATCGTCTCGCACCGCTGGAGCGCCTCGGTGAGCACGCCGTCGAACTCGGTGCCACCACCCGCGCTGACCGCCAGGAACGAGAGCACCTTCTCGAACGGGCCCTGGCCCATCGGGAAGTCGAACCGCTCACGGTGTCGGTTGGTCTCGAAGTACATCGCGTAGAAGTCCCGGCGCTGGTCGGCGCAGACGCGACGCATCGCCTCGGCCACGCCCTTCGCCCAGTTCTCCGGCGCTCCACCCATCGAGCCCGAGTTGTCGATGCACACGATCATCGGGCCCTTGCCCACGTCCTCGTGCCCACGCTCCTTGTACTGGAGCAGCTCGTGGTCGATGTACTTCTTGTAGAACAGGATCTTCGTGTCCGGGTGACCGAGGAACGCGAACTCGCTGCGCAGCACGCGCCGGATGTCGTTGCCCATTTCCACGTCGTAGATCTCGTGGGGCGCGTCGATCACCTTCGTGGCCTGCTTGGACAGCGCGAAGCGCTTCATCCGGCCCACCATGTCGGCGATCTGCTTCATCCGTGGCGTGTTGAGCCGCTCGGCGATCTTGAGCCGCTCGGTGGGGTCCATCGCCTTCCACTCGGCGTCGTCGATGCCGACGCCCTTGCGCAGGTCGTCGAGTTCCTGGATCGAGTCCGCCGCCTTGCCGAGAGCCGAGTTGACGTGCCGACCGAAGTCCACGCCCTCGAACATCTGCTCCCAGTCGGTCTCCTCGATCTCGTCCAGGTCCATGTCGTCGAACTCGCGCTCCAGGTCGTCGAGGTTGCCCTCGTCGTCGCCCTCGCCCTCACCCTCGGACTCGTCGCCCTCGCCCTCGCCGTGCTCGCCGGTCGCGTCGTTCTGACCGGAGAACTCGCCCTGGGACGCGCCGGACTCCTGCTCGCGCTTGCGCTGCTCCTCCAGCTCCTTGCGCATCTGCTCGCGCATTTCCTGCTCGTTGTCCCACGGCGTCTCCGGCTGCTCGTTCTCCTGGCCGGGCTCGCCGGGGTCCTGGCCCTGCTGCTGGGACTGGCCGGTGTTCTCGTTCTTGCCGGGCGTGCCCTCCGCGTTGCCCTCGCCGCCGCCCGAGCCGCTGGACTTGGACTGGCCCTGGCCACTCTCCTCGTCCCAGGAGTCGCCACCGTTGCTGGGCGGCAGCTTGTCCTGCGGGATGTCGCCCTGCTTGCGGCGCTCCTCGTTGGCAGCCTTCACGGCCTCGCGGTGCTGCTTGATCATTTCCTGGAGCGCCTCGATGACGACGATCGTCGCCATGCGGGACAGCATCACGTCGGTCATGGTCTGGTCGTGCAGCCGCTCGTAGTCCGTGAGAGCCATGAGCTGCTCCACGAACTTGCCATTCAGGCGGGCGTCCCTTTTCACCTCGTGCTTCTTGTGCAGCATCGGCACGGGCTTGAGGAAGCACATGAAGATGTCCTGGATCAGCTCCGGCGCGTTGAGGTAGCCGGGCCGCTCCTCGGGGTTCTTGAGGTCGCCGAGGTACAGGTCGGTGATCGCCTTGTCGATCTCCTTGTCCTTGCGGACGGTTTTCCAGTCGAACTCGTCCCAGGAGGTCGTCTTGATGATCTGGCGGGTGAACTCGCGCTTCACCTTCTGCCGGAACGGGTTGAGGATCCGCCCGGCGCGCCCGGCCTTGGCCGCGAACTTGTCGGCGAAGTTGAGCGGACTGGGCAGGTTGGGGTTGGTCATGCGTAGCCTCCAGGGCTAGAGACGGGTGCTCGCCGTCGTGTCAGGTGTCGATGTCGAGGGTGATGCGGCGGAATCGGCCACGGACCTTCGCGCCTGGCCGAAGAACCACGAGCTGGCCGTCGTTGGTCACGTCGTAGAGGTCGAACAGCGTGCCCATGCCCTTGAGCATGACCTGGCGGATCTCCTCGTCGGAGGTGAGGCCGCGCTGACGGAGAACAGCTACCTGCTCGTCCGTCAGCGCGACCATGACCATCCTGCTCATCGACGGCCGGACGGCACCTTGTCGATGTCGCTCGGGTCCATGTCGAAGCACTCGACGCCGATCTTGAGCCGCAGCGCCTTGCTGGACTCGATCAGGTCGTCGATGCGCTGCGTGCCCGCACCGGCCGCGACGGCGGTGTCCCGGAGCGGCGCGGCCTTGTCGATCAGGCCCTGCGCCTTCTTGAACACGTCGATCGCGGCGGTGTTGCGCTTGATGTCGTCCAGGTCGCACGCCGCCTGGTAGTCCACCTTGAGCTTGTCGAGCTGCTCCAGGAACTCCAGCGCCGCCTTCTCGCCCGGGTTGCAGGCCGAGAGGATCGTGTTCTTGACCTCGTTGACCTCCTCCTGCCGGTTCCAGAACAGGTGCCGGAGGATCGACAGGTCGCCGACGAGCACCTCGTCGTGGCCGTTGAGCCACGCGCTCGCCAGCACGGCCTTGCGGCCCTCGACGGCACGCCGGGTCGAGATCACGATGCCCTTGCGCGCCAGCTCCTCGTAGAGGTTGAGGAACGTCTCGGCCGCGAGGTCGCTGTACGGCAGGAGCATGGCCTCGTCGTGCGCCATGTCCAGGTCACCGAGGCTGACCGTGGTCCGCTGCGGCGTCTGGAACGTGGACACCGAGCGCAGGACGGCCGCGTTGAGCAGCGCGTTCAGGTTGTCGCGGTCGGTGACGTAGCCGATCTGGTGCCGCAGGTGCACCCGGTCCCAGAGCGCCGCCTGGTCCTGGTCGGCGTTGAGCTTGTTGGTGCCCATGACGGCCGAGCGCAGCGGCGTCGGGACCGGCTTGCCGTTGTTGTGCACGATCCGCTCGTTGAGGATCGGCATGCAGCAGTGCAGCGCCGGGCCGTTGGCGTTGAAGAACTCGTCCAGGAAGGCGTAGTGCGCCGTCGGCAGCATGCCGTCGGTGACCCGACGGGTCTTGCCCTCCTCGACCATGCTCTTGATGTCCGGCGGGCCGAGGATCTGGTCGGGCGTGGTGGTCTCGTCCATCGCGATCTCGAAGTACGCCGCGCCGTCCACGCGGGAGGCGAAGTCGCGGGAGATCATCGACTTGCCGGTGCCGCCCGGGCCGACCATGAGCAGGTGCTGCTGGCTGACGGCGGCGGTCCAGATCGCCTCGATGATCTCGCGGCGCTCGAAGTGCGTCTCGCCCATCTCGGCGATGATGCGCTGGATCTGCTGCTGGGTGTTCTCCGTCGCCGGGGTAGCGGCGGCGGCGACGGGCTTGCTCTTGACGGTACTGGTCACGGTGTGTCCTCCAGGGACTCAGGGAGACGGGTGAAGTCTCGAACGTTCGGGTTGGATGGTACGGCTTGGGTCTGACGATTTGGGTCCAGTGGAAAGTGGGATTTCTGTCCGGCGGTGCCTCGCGTCGCTACGTGAGGTGCACGTAACGTCACGTCATGCGTCACGCGCCACGCGCGGGGAGCCGTCGCTCGTTGACGATCTTCTTGATCCGAGCACGTTCGGCTGGGTCGTTGTACGCCTCAGCGTAGGCCAGCAGCGCATCGGTCTCGCCCGTCACCTCCGCCTTGAACTTGGCGATGTTCCACTGCTCCGCGACCTCCTCCAGGTCGTGCCGGTTGCAGCTCACGGCGAACACGCCGTGCGCCAGGTCCAGGTGGACCTTGTGGTGCGGGTCGCGACCGTGGCCGTCCTTGTCGGTGTCGCTCGGCTCTTGCGGGACGAGCTGCACCTGGAACTCGGAGAGCTTGCCGTTGAGCAGCGCGTTGAGATCGAAGCCGTCCTTGTCCTGGGCGACCAGGCCGAGGTTGCTCAACTCGCGGCGGATGCCTTTCAGATGCTCGGCCAAACGCTCCATCGCCGGGCCCGACTGCACGATGTCGAGCAACTGGCGATAGAAGTCCTGCGTGTAGTTCGATCGCACGAACTGGAACTCCAGCGTCGTGCGTCCCTTCGGGTCACGACCGTCGGGGATCTGGACCGTATCGACCTCCTGCGCCTGCTGCAACAGCTCGACGAACTTCGCCGCCGCCTGTCGTGGCCGACTACCGAAGCGCGTCTCGGTCAACTCGAATCCGAGGTCGGGCTTGAACTTCTGGTTCAGCGCCCAACCACGGTCCTTGTTGTAGAGCGACACGCTGTGATCGCCAGCGCGCATGGTGTCCCCGGCGCGGTAGGTGATGCCAGCGGACACCGATGCCGCGCCGTACGCGTCGGTACGGAGCACCACCCAGATCATCGCGCGCAGCGGGTAGGTGGCGTGCCGGAATTCGAAGGCGATCGGGAGGATCTTCCCGCGCTCCAGGCTGACGGGCGGCGTCTTGTCGAACGAGAACTTCTGGTGGGTGCCGCACGCGACCTTCTCGTGCAGGGCCACGTCGTTGTCCTCGTCGTCCGTCAGTTCCATCCACAGCGTCGTCCCGGCCGCACGCGCCCGGTTCTGCATGTAGGCGACGATCTTGTCGCGCAGGTCGTATTTCTGGACGGACATGTCGGTCCCGCTGATCCGCCACCGCCGCTGCGACGGCGTGGTCTCGACCGTGGGGGCCTGCTCGATGGTTCCGTCCGTGAACAGCCAGCTCCCCCGTCCGAACCACGGTGCGGGTCGCCAGGCGGTCTTTCCCAAGTTGACCTCCAGGGTCAGGGTGCCGAAGCACGTGGATGGATCAGGCGTCGGGTGCCGGAGGCGGCTCGTCCTTCGGATAGGCAGCCTCGTGCGGGATGAACGTCGTGATCTTGCGCATCAACGTCATCTTGTACTCGCGCGCCTCGTCGGGAGTGCGCGTCTCCTTGGCGAGCATGTACTCGGTACGTGCGGCCTCGTAGACCTCGGGCGGCACGAACTTCGCCAGCATCAGGAGCATCGAGTGCAGCGTCGTCTCCGTGATCGCTTCCAGGAGATCCACCGACACGATCGTCGCGCGGATGATCTCCTCGGGAGGCAATGCCTCCGGGTCCTGGTTGAGGCCGTCGAACAGCCGCGTCAGGTTGGAGAACGTCTCGTAGAACGCCTGGATCGGATCGAATGCCCCCAGCTCGGTGATGTGGGGTTGTGACACGGGTTCCTCCCCAAGATCGCGGGGCTGTTTCCTCGCGATCACGAACATTCGATCGGACTCGGGAATACTAGCCCCCGAGTCCGATCATGTGGATAGGTTCAGCGCACTTGCGCGAACAGCTTCGCCAGCTCCTCGCGGACGCGCTTGTCCATCGCTTGCGAGTCCTTCTGGAAGTCGGCCTGCGAGATCCCTGGTTGCCAACCGCGCGGGTACTTCTTCGCGAAGTCGGCCTCGGCGTCGGTCATGATCTTCCGGACCTGCGCCATGTTCGGCCCACCCTCGTCGATGCGCCGGTAGGCAACGACCTGGCCGTAGTCCCTGGCGAGCCAACCCATGCCCCGCGCAGCCGTCTCCGGCGAGCGGTAGTACCGCTGCTCGAAGTCGTTGTCGAGCACGAACAGGATCTCCGGCATCGGCGCGCTGAACTGCTTCGGGCCGGGTCGTGCACTGGCCATCAGATCTCGTCCAGGATCGCGCTGATGTCGTTGCGTACGGTCTCCAGCCGACTGCGCAGCTCCTCGCGCTCCTTCAACCAGTCGTCAGCCTGGAACACCCGGGCGGTCATGCCGTCGAGATCGCTCAGTTCGACCGCGAGGTTGTGGACGCTCTCCACGATGTCCTCGCTGGTCACCGACGCCTCCAGACCCGGACGGCCACGATGATCCAAGCGAGCACGAACGCGCTCGCCTGGAGGTCGTAGTCGGTGGCGATGTTGACGACGTGGTACGCGGCCGTCTGGTGACGCGGCCGGAGGAAGATGTCGCTGAGCAGGTCGCAGACGATTACGACGGCCGTCAGAATCGTGAGCATTACGAACACGAGCGTCTGTCGCTTCGCCCGTCGCTCCTCGATCACCGGATCGGTGATCTTGATGGTGGTCATGGCAGGTCCCTCCCGAGCAGGTCACCGGGGACCTCGCGCTCGTTCTTCTCGTCCTCGACGGCCGAGCTGATGCTGTCGAGCATGTCGTCCACGTCGCTCAGGCCCTTGGCGTAGTTGGCCAGCAGGTCGTCGGGAGCCTGCTGGAGGTCGTACGCCGTCTGCACGATCGACTGGAGCAGCTCCAGCGGTGTTGCGCTCATCGTTCGGCTCCTAGCCACGCGATCTCGTCCAGGAAGCGCTGGGCCTCCTGGATCGCGTCGTAGAGGGGCTTCGGGAGCACGGCGATCTGCTGTGCTTGAGCCCGAAGCCGGTCGGCAATGTCACTCGCCTGTCGCATCTTCGAGTGACTGATGATCTCGCCCTGCATCAGGGTGTCTCCTTGACCTCGGCGTGAACGTGGACCGTGTAGGTGCCCTCGAATAGCGTGGCGATCGTGTAGAGCGCTCGCTCTCGTGCGTTGTCCAGGAGATCGAGGTGGAACTTGATGATCACGTCCGGCGCGAGTTGGTCGAGGTACGCGCCCAGCTCGGCCAGCGACGCGAACGATCGGTTCGCTGGCCTCGGTGGTTGCGACTGCTTCCACGCCCTGAGTGCGGCCGGGCTGCGTTCCTCGGTCACTTCTGCTGGAGGCTCGCGGCCATGAGCGCCATGAGGTCGTCACCGGCAGCCGGAGCCGCGCTCTCGACCGTCGGGATCACGACCTCGCCGCCCTCGGCCAGCGTCTTGACCTTCTGGACGGCGAACTGCATGAGGCGCTCGGAGTCGTCGTCGTGGAACACCGGGGCCTCGTCCACCTTGAAGTTGTCGATGAACGACACGCCCATCGCCTTCTCCTGGGCGGTGAGCGTGACGGTCGGCATCGGCCGCTCGGCGCGCACCTCCTCATCGAAGCGCAGCGTGGCGAGGTGGCCGTCGCAGTCGATCGCGGCGTAGCGCGTCTTGCCCCGGCTGACGAAGCTGAGCAGCGCGACGGTGCTGGTCTCGCGCATGGCTTCCATGATGAGCACGAACGGCTTCTCGTACGGGTTCTGCTTCGTCTTGGCCCGCTGCGGGCGCACCTGGTACGGCTTCTCGGTCGAGTAGTCGAACTGGTCCTGGGGCAGGAAGCCGAGGAACGAGCAGGTGCCGTTCTCGCTGGCGAGCATGGCCTGCAACTCGTCGTCGCTGACCTCCACGAGGTCACCCTCGGGCGTCTCGACGCACTTGATCACGTCGCTGCGCTCGACGTTCTTGCCGGTCACGGTGTCGTAGGTCGTCATGCCGACCTTGTGCAGGGTGCCGCCGTCCTTGACGTACATGGATCGGCTGATGTTGGACTCCTCGACCGCGCTGAACACGTCCAGGGCCAGCGGGATCATCCCGATGGTGAGCGTGAGCTTCATGGTCGCCTTGCCGGGTGCGGGTGCGGGCATGTGTCCTCCAGGGACTCAGGACGGCAGGTGCCGTCGGGTCGGATCAGAAGTGGCGAAGTGCCGTCGAGCGGTCTCGGTGACTCGGACTCGTCCACTGCGCGCTCTCCTCTGCGGTGAGCGGGTAACGCGTGGAGATCAGGAGTTCGAAGCCGAGCCACGTGTAGCAGTTGGTCTGCTTCATCAGGTGGTCGTTGCGGCTCGCGACCGGCTCGTTGCTCGTACCTCGTTGGGTGCCGAACAGCGGCTTGAGGGTCTCGTGGTGACGACGGGTCGGGTTGAGCGGGAACCGGTTGAGCAGGCGCTGCATGCGCTTCCAGAAGCCGATCGGCCGATCCGTGAGGAAGATCATCCTCGGCGGGTTACGACGCAGGGTCACCATGCGGTTGCGCGAGGTGACCTCGATGGAGATCACGATCTACCAGGCGAAGTTGCGGCCGACGGACTGCGAGAGCAGCCGGTCGTAGTCCGAGCCCTCGATGGTGATCGACTCGTCCTCGGAGAGGTTCAGGATGCTGATCGCGGCGCGCACCGGTTCCAGGTCACGCTGGCGGTACTGCTCCAGCCACTCCAGGTTGTTCTCGATCTGCTGGCGGTTGCCGTAGTTGTTGGCCTGCTTGCTGTCCGGCTTGTCGGGCAACGGCTTGCCGGTCGCCTGGCGACCGTGCCGGTCCCGCGCCACCTTGATGCGGCCGTTGTCGTACACGTAGTCGCCGTTGTCGAGACCCTCGGCAATCTCGCGGTGGTAGTTGGCCCAGGCGTCCTTGCCGGTGGTCAGCGCGGTGAGTGCCGCTTCGAGCTTGACCTTCTCGTCGTCGTAGAACTTGTCGATCTTGTCGAGTTTCTCGGTCAACTGGGCGAGCAGCTTCTCGCGGTTGACGGACAGGGACATTCCCATGAGTGACCTCCAGGGTCCTAGGCGCTCAGGTCGAGCGCGGATGGTTCTTCTTCGATGATCGGTGCGGTCCAGCCGCACGAGTCGCACTTCGGCCAGCGCCAAGACTTGATCCAGGTCTCGCCGCATTGTGGGCAACCAGGCTGGATGTGAATTGGACACCCGTCCGTATTGCCCTTGAGGGTGCCGTGCCACTGGCGGGTGCCGTCGTCGTTGATGACGAGATTGGCGGGACAGATGCAGCGCTCCGAGTCGCGAAGGCCGGGCTTGCATCGTGAGCAGCCGCAGTCCCACTTGGGCTGCTCCCACGGTTCTGCGCAGTCGTCGCAGTCCTCGAATCCGTCGTCCCACTCGTCACGGACGGCGGTGGACAGGTCGTAGGTGGTCACTGGCGGCGCAGGGCCGCGATCTCCCGTTCCCGAGCCCGGCGATGCAGCCAGGCGCGGATGCGGAAGCTAACCGACGGTCGCAGCCTTCTTCTCGCTCGCACGGAGGTGCTCCCTCTCGTCGTGCACGTAGGAAGCGATCGGCCGCAGCCGGTCCTCGCTCTCGGCGAAGTGGTGCCCGCAGAACAGCAGGCTGCTGTCGCCGATCCCGACGCGCACCCACGCCTGAGCGCCGCAACGATCGCAGCGGTCGGCCGTGGAGAGCGGCTCCATTTCGTGCAGGTTGTCATCCAGTGGCTTCGTCATCGAGCACCTCCACGACGGTCCAGGCCGATACCTTCTGGATCGGCTTCATCGTGGCCAGGTTGACGACATCGGTATCCGAGAACAGCCCGCCGATGCGCACGTAGATCAACTCCGTGCCGTCGGTGATCCGAAGCTGAGCGCCGGTCGGGTACTTGTCGGCCCGCTTCCACTTGGGCTTCTTGTCCGGCACGCCGGTCACGTCGGCCTCGGCCCACGAGTGCGTGACCATGAACTTCGTGAAGGCCGGTGGCCGTACGATCGGCTTGCCACCCTGGAGTCGCTTCTCGCACGTGTCACACAGGTGCGGTGCACGACGACTACCGGCGTTGGATGCGCCGCAGCCCTCGCAGTCGGGCGCATCGCCCACGGCCTCGGGCTCGACGTGCTTGAGGAAGGACGTGTAGACGCGCAGCAGGTCCGGCCACAGCGAGGCGTGGGTGCGCTCGGTGACCTTCTCGCCGCCTGCCTTCGTCGGCGTCCAGGTGAACGACTGCTCGCAGTCGTCGCACATCCAGTCCTTGCCGGATCGGTAGAAGTAGGCCCCGCCCATGCGCGTGGCCGAGCAGTTCGGGCACGAGTCGGGCTCATCCTGGTCCTGCTTGAAGAACTCGACGTAGACCAGGCCCATCGAGTTGCCCTGGAGACGAGCAGATCCCGCGTCGCGCTCGCCCATCTTCTGATTGATCAGAACACGGGCGTCCTTGAACGACAGCGGGATCTTGCTCGGGTCCACGTGCAGCTCATCGACCAGGAACTCCTCGACACGCTGTTTCGCGCTGGGCTTCCCTGCGAGCATCTGGTCGATCTTGCTGCTCAGGCCGGGGTCGAATCCACCCCCACCCCACATCGTCATGGCTGCCTCTCTCTCCGGCTTGTTCGGATTGAATCATGCCAGTGGAGAGGCGGGCTAGTCAGCCGTCGAAACGGCTCCCGCAGTTCGTGCACTCGAAGTGCTCGCAGTGCTCCACCGGGTTGTAGTCGTCCAGCTCGCCACCGGCGTCCAGGTAGCGCTCCAGGCAGCGGTCGTCATCGACCAGCCTGGCGTCCTGGCTTCCGCAGGTCGTGCAGGGCGTGTTCATCAGAACGAGCAGTGGCATTTCCAGCTCCCGAGGTCGTCGAACGTTCGACTTCCTCAGCGGCACCAGGCTCGTTCGGATTGAGTGCGGCGCGGATCAGGCGCACGGCGTAGGCCATGCCACGACCGAAGTCTCGGCCGGTCGTGGCATGCTCGCCGTTTTCGATGCTCGTCAGTATTTCTTCGAGCGGGTCACCGGGCACGGCTGAGAACGTAGCCCCGTCGCAGCCAGCCCACCATGAGCCGCCAGCGCTTGACCTTCACGCGCGGCAGCCACCACGTCGGCGGGCCGGACAGCACGGCGAAGTACCAGCCGTGCCCGAGCCGCCGCGTGAACTGCGCCTGGCCAGCGACCTCGAACCAGCCGCTGATCCGCCGCTCGGCCCACAGCTTCACGGCGTTGCGCCAGTTGGCCTCGCGCTCCTGCGTGGTCGGCCAGGACAGCGACGTGGTGTGCTTCGAGCCGTCCTCCTTGGTCCACGTGATCGTGAGTTCACGGTCGCCCACGAGCGCCACCTCGACGAGCTTGTCGTCGATGATGAGCGGGCCGGGCGTGAGGTCGTCGAAGGTGGTCATCCGCCCTCCCTCTCCAGGTCCAGGCGCTCGAAGAAGTCCCCGAGCACGGAGCCGGTGACGGTCTCCTCGGTACCTTCAACCGCACGCAGCCGCTCACGCTTGAGCCACCGCGTGTCCGGGTCGTCGGCGTGTTCCTCGCAGAACATGTCCTCGCCGATCCGGGACCAGAACGTCGGCGTGCCGCACGTCTTGCAGAAGCAGCCGAGCTGCTCGGGCGTGAACACCTGCGAGGCGAACCGCCAGCAGTGCTTGCAGAAGCCAGCGCCGTTGCGGTAGACGTGCCCGGCCTTGTTGTGAGGCACATACTCGTGCCCGTTCAGGCCGGGGCAGTTCTCGTAGCGCTGGTACTTCTCCCAGCACGCCGTCTCCGCCTCGGGCACGGTCGCGCCCTCGCCACGGATGAACGTGCCGTCGGGGAACGCCTCGACGAACGCCGTGCCGTAGTTGCCGCCCTTGCTCTGCGGCCGGATCACCAGGCCCGAGCTACCACCCTGGATGAACATGCCCTCGGGCCACGGGTGCTGCGTGTCGAAGTCGGTGTGTGCGATCTTCACTTGCCCTCCTCGATCGCGCGCTCCTGGACGTAGCCGAGCGCAGCCGCGAAGGCGTCCATGTAGAGCGAGACCATGAGCGCCTTGGCATCGGTGCTGATGAAGTTGTGGCCGAAGGCGCGCAAGACGCGCTGCTCGGCCATGTACCTCAGCGACTCGATGTTGTCGAGCCCTCGGCTGACCAGGATCGCCTCGATCGGCATGCCCTTGTCGGCCAGGGTGTCGTTGGCGATGACGGCCCGCGAGAGCCGCCAGAAGTCCGGGTGGTCGGGGCGATCCGGGAAGCGCGGGTCAGGCGCGGGCGTGGTCACTGGAGCACCTGCGCCCAGCCGCCGTGCGTGGTCCGGTCGATGGTCCGGTTCAGCTCCTCGGAGCCGCACACGCGGGCGTTCTGCGCTCCGGCGATGAGCGGCGCGGTCTCGCGCCACATGCCGTCGTCCTGCTTGGCGTAGCGGAACTCGGTGCGCAGGCCCTTGAAGCTGATCTTGGTGCCGACGGGCGCGTCCGTGAGCGCCGGAACGCTACGGATGTTCGTCCGATTCCTGGTGGGTGCCATCGGTTGCCTCCTGGGGCAAGGTCACGAACCTGGGCTCGTGAGGGGTGGTCATCGACACCTTCTCGTGGTCGATGGTGATCGTGATGGTGTCCTCGGGCTTGGTGACCTCGATGTCGAACTCCATCGCGTCCGGGCCGGGCAGGTCTGCCCCGACGCCCGTACCGTCCGGATCCCAGTTGATCCACACGGTGAGCTTGGCCTTGGTCATGCGCGACCTCTCTCGCAAGACGAGAGTGGGCGGCGGTTCCCCCCGCAGGTAACCGCCGCCCACCCGGACCTTACACGGAACTTACGCTCCGCGTCAGGCGTGATTCGGCTTCGTTCGACGCGAACGACCCGAGAACGTCAGCGCCATGCCGAGCACGAGCAGGCCACCGCCGACCGCGCTGAGCCAGCCAGCGTTGGCCGGACCCGTGGAGGCCAGATACGTGGTGTGACCGTTGTGCGTGGTCGAGTTCGGCGGGCACTGGTACTTGGTCACCGTCGCCGTCTGCGTGACCGTGGCGGTCTCCGTCTTGGTCTCGGTGACCTTGCCGCCCGAAGCCGTCACGGTGACCGTGGTGGCCGGGCCAGCGACCGTCTGGGTCACCGTGGCCGTGACGGTGTTGTTGACCGTCTCCGTGGCCGTGACGGTCTGCACGGCGGTGACCGTGGCAGTGGCCGTCTGGGTCTCGGTCGCAGTCTCCGTCGCGGTCGCGGTAGCCGTCTCCGTGGCGGTCTCCGTGGCCGTGGCCGTCTCGGTCGCCGTCTGAGTCTCGGTCGCCGTGGCGGTCTCGGTCGCGGTGTCGGTCTTGGTAACCGTCACGGTCGGGCCGGGCACGATCACCGTCGAGGTCGGGCCGGGCACCGTGACGGTGCTGGCCGGAGGCGTGTCGGTCACGGTCACCGTGTTGCTGACGACCACCGTCGCGGTCTGCGTCGGGCCGGGCACCGTCACCGTGGGGCCGGGCACCGTGGCCGTGGCCGTGACGGTCGTGGTGGCCGTCTGGGTGGCACTCGGCTTGCAGCCGTTGGGCGGCGTGGCCGTGGCGCTGAACGGGGCGGAGTAGTTGTCCTTCGTCCACGTCAGTGTGCCGCTCAGGGTCACGCTGGTGACCGAGCTGGGCTCGTCGATGTCGAGCGCGATGTGCCCACCGGCCGTGATGGTCTGGCCGTCGAGCCCGGTGCCGGTACCGCTGATCGTGGCCTGGCCGTAGGACGAGTTCGGGTCGTTGTAGACCGTGAACTTCGCCGTCCAGGACCCGTCGTTGGGGTTCTTGCAGGACGACGTGCCCTTGGCCGACGGCGTGTGCGCGTCGGACAGGCCCGGCATCGCGAACGTCAGCAGCAGGACGCCGAGGACGAACGCGATGACGCCGGGGATGACCCTGGTTCGCTTCATGTAGTTCCCTTCGTTGGTGGTGGTCAGCGGATCTTGCTGCTGAGGCGGGTGATCTCGTCCACGAGCTTGCGCTCGGAGGCCCGGGCGTGCTCCAGCACGCGCTCGACCATCTGCGCGTCGCTCAGCTCGGCACCGCTGACGATCGCGCGGTGCACGTTGGCGATGTCGTGGCGCAGCACGGCGAGCCGGTGCGCGGCCAGCGAGCGCTGGCCCATGAGCGCGGTGTTGCGCGCCGTCACGAACTGGATGCGCTTCTCGCGCTGCTCGGCACGCTGGGCTCCGGTGAGAGCGCCCGTGCTGGAGCGGTAGGCGACGCGGGTGTTGGACATGATGACCTCCAGAGGGTCTGCGGCTCGACTCCATGTCGTGCCGAGGTGGTGCTGTCCCGCCGCTGCCCTATCAGCAGCAGGACTCCCACGCCTGCGATCTCCACAACGATCACGGACGCGAGAAGCAATTGCACCATGAATGTTCGATCGGCGAACATCCGTGGAACATGAGCTAGGAGGCCCAGGTGGGATTCGAACCCACGCATTTAGGGATATAAAGCCCCAATGCCTGCCTTGCCGGGCCAGTACCAGCGGAGCGTAACCCCGCTGGGCCGTGCATGCTCAGGCCATCGCCTTGAGCATCGAGTTGCTGTAGCCCGAGATCACGTACGTCGGACGCCAGCGCTCGTACGGCTCGTACTCCGGCGGGTAGTGCCGGATCACGTGGTCGTCGATGACGATCGGCTTGCGCCACTCCGCGCCCTCGGCCAACTGGATCGGCCACTCGAACATGATCGGGATCGGTCGCGAGCCGTAGTCCACGACCTTCGCCCCGTCGCAGCGGTAGCACTTGGTCATCTTGCTGTTGGGCCAGCCGCCTGGCGTCTTGCGCGACTGCGCCATGCACCAGGGATCCCAGCCGGTACCCGAGCACGTGCGGCACTTCTGCACGCGCGGCGGAGTCAGCTCGTCGGTGTCGCCGACCGTCCAGCCCTTGTTCTTGCGGTCGTGCGTCGAGCCGACGTAGAAGGGCGAGAACGTGTTGATCCACGTCTGCGTGGTCACGGTGCGGAAGCCGCCGTGGTCGAGGATGAACGTCCCGTCCGGCATGTACGTCACCACGCTCGTGCGGTGCAGCACCAGCGAGATCGAGTCGTCCGGCTGCATGGCCAGGTAGCTCGTCTTGCCGACACGCCGGTTCTTCGGATTCAGACCCCCGTCCAAATACTCCTTGGCAGCGGCGTACGTGCGGCCCTGGAACGTGTTGGGTGGACGGTTACTGACCCCTGCCCAGTAGCTCACGGCTCCTCCTCAGACCGGGAAGGTGATGACGTAGGCGGGCGGCGCGCTGAGCGCCTCACGTCGCCAGTCGGTACACACGCATAGATCCGGCATCGTCGTGAACTCGATCATCGAGCCGACGTTCTTGTACGCGGTCTCGGGGTAGACCTCGCGGAAGCCGTCGAGTCCCTCGTACTTCACGCGCCAGTGGATGCCCGCGATGACCACGGCGTCCGGCACCTGCTCGAACATCACGTTGAGCACGTCGCGGATGGCGTGCCAGCACGCCCACGGGCCACGGCGACCCGACGACGACTTGCGAGCGCCGATTGCGGGGTCACGACCCTCACCCTTGCCCTCGTGCGTGCCGATGCGCGCGGTCAGGCGCGGCCGACGCACGCCGTGGTGGTCGGTGATCTCGGCGATGGCGAGGTTGCCCTCGTAGCGCTGCTCGTTCGCCCAGTTGACGGCGAACGCGAGCTGGCTAGGGGTCACTCCGGTGATCTGCATTGCTGTCCTCCTGGGACTGAGAGCGGTGCTCTCGTGGGTTATTGGGTGTTGGGGTCGCTCACGAGCCATTGCCGCCGAGGATGTAGAACAGGGGCCAGAACGACGCGCCGAACACGAATCCGAGCGCGATACCCCAGGCGAACGCCTTCACGACTCGGCCGGGCGGGTGATCGGCGCGACCCACCAGTCGCTCTGGAAGCGCTGCTGCTCGGCGTACTCGGTCGCCTCCGCGCCCGTGCCGAACGGGCCGAACAGCTCAATGCCGTCGATCGGGTTGCCGACCATGACCACGTGCGGAGGCTCGGTGACCGTCTCGTTGATCTTCTTGACGTACGGCACGGCGGTCTCCGGGTCGTTGGTGATGAACCCGTCGTCCACGTAGTTGCTGATCTCCTCGGGCACGAGCGAGTCGGGCACCAGGCATGCCCACAGCGTGAGCAGGTTCGGGTCGTGCAAGCGCTGGAGATCCTGCACGAGCCCGACGTAGAACTCCTCGGCAGCGCGGTACTCGGTGCGCCACTCGAAGCCGCCGACGCCACCCTCGCCGCCCGTGGGCTCGATGGTGACCACGAAGATCAGCTTGAGCTGGTACATGTCGCTCAAGCCCTGGCGGGTGACTACGTTCGTGGTGCCGTGACCGAAGGCGAGTTCGATCTCGTCGTTCGGCTTGAGTTCGAAGCTGACGATGCGCGTGATGGGCATGGACGTTCCTTTCGTTCGCGGTGCACTGGGCAGGATGTGTAGTAGCCGCCCTCGTAGCAGCGGCACGCGGCCATCAGACGCTTTCGCTCTCGATGCCCAGGAGCGTAAGCGCCTGCTGTTGCAGGTCGTACGGGTGCAGTTCGAGCAGGTCGCGCGAGTAGTCGTCCTGGCGCGAGTAGAACGTCACGTTGTCGTTGTCGATCATCGCGACGACCTCGACCTCGCGCTTGTGCTTGATCGCCTCGACCAACTCGCCGAGCGTCTGATAGAAGGCCATAGGATCTCCTCCGGTCGGGTCGGGCCCCTAGGAAAATCGCCTATAGGGCATTTTGGGAACGACCTCCCGGACGCGTTCGCGCGCCCGGAAAAAGGCACAAAAAAAAGGCCGGAAAGCACACGCGCGAAGCGTGCACTCTCCGGCCTACGCGCTGGCCGTGGTGATCCCGACAGACCGACCACGGCCAGCACAGATTTGGACGAACGTCCATCACCGCTCAGGGCCGCGTAGTTCGTACCTGGGCGGGAAAAGCAGTTCGTGCCGTACGCGCGTGCGCGCGTTGCGTTGAGGTGGACACGGGCTAGTGACGGTCACCCGGTCCGGTTGTGCGCAGCCACATGGGTCACCTGCGCGCCGTGGTGGCTACCAGTCGGCGTTGCGGCCGCGCATCTGGTACCACCACGAGAGCAGCACGTACACGCTCAGACCTCGGGCGTGTAGACGTTCTGCGTGATGATCGACTTGCCGTCGTCCGCGCGGCCGACCGCGATGCCGGACACGCCGCGCTTGGCGAGCGAGCCGAGGCCCTCGACGGGCAGGATCGTGGGCTCGCCGGTCTGGAGCACCTTGGTCGCGGCCTTGAGGTTCGCGATGGTCCAGATCGTGCGACCGCCCCGCGCGAACAGGTGGCCGTTGCTCTCGACGAACGCCTTGAGCTTGTCGCTCGCGCTCTCGGGCTTGACGACCTCGGTCGCGGCGGCGGCGACCTCGGCGACGGCGGCGGGCGTGGCGAGCTGGCCACGCAGCTCCGCGATGGCCTGCGCCTGCTGGGCGACCAACGCCGCGAGTTCGGCCTTGGTCGGGTTCGATGCGCTCATGTGCGCCTCCTCGTGTGATGGGCACCAGGCCCTGACGCGCGCCTTGCGCGTCGTGGTGGATGGATCGCTCACACCGTGCGTCGTGCACGGTGCGTGCGGCGTACCCAGCGGGTTGCTGGGCTGACACTGGGTAATAGCGAAACTGTCCGGCTGTCCCGTCGAGTCGTCACGTGATGCGCCGCGTAACGTCGCGTAACGTGTGACGCGTGACGCGACCCGCACGCCTGACGCGTGACGCGCAGTGCGCTTGGCTTGCCGGGCTGTACGAAGGTGAAGGCACCCTGTATCGCCAGACAGACGCGCGCAATGGCTCGGTGAGCTATCACCTGCGCCTGCCGATGACCGACGAGGACACCGTGCGTCGTGCGCACGAGATCGCCGGGGTTGGCTACGTCTACGCGCTCCCGCGTCGGCAGGTGGGATGGAAGCCGCAGTGGGTTTGGGTCGTGCGTCGTCGTGATGACATCGCGCATGTGATTCGCGACCTCCTTCCGTGGTTGGGAAACCGACGCGCTACGGACGCGCGTCGGTTTCTCGACTGGTACGACTCGCTCTAAGGCTCCTCGCGGATCAGGTACTCCGGAGTGGCGAACCGCACGTACTCGCCCGTCGTGTGGACGTTGGGCCAACACCTGCGGTCGTTGTCCAGGACGTGCACCCATTCGTCGTCCCGCACGGTGCACTGGCGACCACACCAGGCACACGTGCGGTACGACGCGACCCACGGGCTCACTCGTCGTCATCGTCCAACTCGGCCGCGATGATGCATGCGAGCGAGTCCTGCCGGTAGGCCGGGTCCTCGATCATGCGCATGGTCATCTCCAGCGAGCGCCCACCGTCGATCGCCCACTGGTGCTCCTGGTTGGCGCGGTTGGCGATGATCTTGCCCGCCACCACGTGCGCGGCGTTGTCGCCGAACACGTCGATGAACCACATCAGCTCGGGCGAGTCGATCAGCCCGTAGACCTCGCTGACGATCGCGGGCATGTCCGCGAACGCGAGCTTGACCGCCTGACGTGCGAAGTCAGCGCGCAGGCGCGGGCTGTCCACGGTCATCGGCGGGAAGCCGAAGCCAGCCCACACCGTGTCCGCGTTCTCGGTCCACTTGAAGCTGCCGTCCGTGCGCCTGCGGTCGTCGTCCAGGAGCATCGTCGCCAGCCAGCCGAGTCCACGCGCCTCGATCGCCGAGTCGATCACCGCACGTGCGAACAGGCGCTTCTCGCGCATGCCCGGGGGCGTGGACTTCTGCTTGGGCTTGCCGCTCGCCTTGTGCTTGGCGATCAGCGTGTCCACGTCCGTGTACGTGTTGGCCGCGATGGTCGCGAGCTTGTCGAGGCTCTCGATCGTCGTGTCGCGACGCACCCACACGTCCTTGCCCTCGGGTCCGACCGCGAGCGTCCACGTCTTGATCGTGGACTTGCGGTAGACCGCGATGATCGTCGTGCCGATCACGCGGATGATCGTGCCCAGCAGTCGCCCCGTGCCCTCCGGCCCGTCGGCAGCCACGAACGGTTGCGGCGCACGCTTGAGCCACAGGCAGCACGCGGCGTACGCGCTCAGGTCCGTGTCCGAGCGCGACATGGCCTCGGCAATGGCGATGATCGCGTCCTGCGCGATGTCCTCGACCATCACGTCCCCGAGCGTGCGGCGGAACCGGTTGTACCGCTGCATGGTCAGGTCCGCGATCACGTGCGAGAGGTTGCCGAGCATCTGGAGGCACGCGCTCATGCGCGCCTGGTCGATCGGCTTGGCCTCGCGCTCCTTGTCGAACGCAGCCCGCTTCACGCGCTGGCGAGCGATGCGCTTGCGCAGCTTGTCGCGGTTGCGCTCACGTGCAGCGCGCTCGGCCGCGAGCACGTCCGGGTTGCGGTAAATCTCCTTCGACTTCACGAACGTGCGTGCCGTCTGGTCGCCCTTGAGCAGCAGCGCGCCACCCAGGATCGCGTCCAGGTCCAGCCGTGCGAGGTAGTCGTCGTCGGTGGTGCCCTCGACCTCAGCCTCGACGACAGTCGCGGTTGCGACCTGCGCGTCCAGCTCGTCGAGCGCTCGTGCGAGTTCGTCGAGTTCGTTGTCGATCTCGATGGTGTCGTTCACTTGCGTGCCTTCCCGTGTGTCAGAGCCCGAGCAGTTGCGCGAGCTGTTGCACGCCTTGGTCATCGGCGTGTTGGAGCAGGAACGCATCCAGCTCCGGCGTGCGGCCGTCCTTGCGCACCTTCGTGCTGGCCGCGATCTTCGGTGCGACGTGCGCGTGAGCACGCGCGTCCTTGCGCACGGCTGCTTTCAGCTCGCCGCGCAGGGTCTGGAGTTGCTTCCAGACCTCGGGGTTGTGCTCACCCGCGACCAGGCCCATGCGCGCAGCCTCGATCTTGCTCAGCTTGCGCTCGGACCAGAGCCGATCCACGTACGCATCCACGAGCTTCTCGCCCGTGCTGCGCACGCCCTTGGCCTTGCGCAGGATCTCTGCGAGCGCCTCGGCATGATCGTTTGTCGCCGGAGCCTCCGGCGTGTCGCTGGTGGGTGGGTTGCCCGTCCCGCACGCAGCCGCGATCAGCGTCTGCGAAAGGGCGGGGTCGATCATCTGCTGAGTCACTTGCCCTCCAATCGGATGCTCAGCTCACGCAGCTCGGCGAGCAGCGCGTCCACGTCCGTGGTCGCCTCCAGCGGCACGGCCTGTGCCGTGGCCACGCGCTCAGGCGTGGTGACGATTTGGACGTTCGTCCGTTCCTTGGCCTTGGCCTTGGCAGCCTTCGCCTTGGCCCGTGCGGGCGACTTGCGCCCGGCCGTCATCGCAGCCGAGAGGATCTCCAGCCGCGTGGGCATCGGGTGCTCGTCGCACGCACCCTCGCCGCCCTCTTGCATGGCCAGGCACTCGTCCCGCTCGAACGGGCAGGCGATGACCTCGGCCACCGGCTCCGGCACGCTCACGGGCTCGCTCACGCCCGTCCAGGCGTAGCCGTTGCCGTTGTGCTGGTCGTCCTCGTGCGCCTCGCGCTCGCACGCGACACCCTCGAACGGACCAGCCACGCCGCACGTGGCCAGCACCGGCTCAGCCACCGGCTCGACGTACACGCGGTCACGCTTGCCCCAGCGCGTGCTGCCGTTGGCGTGCTGGCCGTCGTGGGTGCCGACCAGGGTGCACGCCTTGCCCTTCGGGCTCGTGCTCGTGCACGTGTCGTGACCGGTCAGCAGCGGCACGTCCTCGTCCCACACGGGCTCGGGCGCGTCCACGATGATCGGCGCGTTGGCGATCTCGCGAGCCTCGGTGGCCTCCTCCACCAGGGCACGCAGCTTGGCCGCACGCACCGGCTCGGGGTTGTACGGCCCGTACTCGGTGCTCGGCGTGCCGTTCTTGTGCGTCCACAGGAACGTGTACGCAGCGCGCGCACCAGCGGCGTTGTCGTCCTGGTCGAGCAGCTTGCCGCTGCTCTTGCGCACGCCTGCGGACGAGAGCGCGGCGTTGAGCGACTTGATCTCGTCGTTGCGCACCGGGCGCAGGTGACGCCCGTTCGGCCACATGAGCGCGATGCCCCGATAGTGGAAGCTCTCGGGCAGGTTGGCCGGACGCGGGTCGTTGCCCGTGGTCAGGTCCGTCCAGATCGACTCGGCGGTCTGCTGGCTGACGCCGTGGCGTCCCAGCGCGTTCATGATCGCGGCGCGTACGCGCTTCTTCTGCACGGGCAGCAACACTGCGGTCGTGGCGGTCATCGGTCATTTCCCTTCGATTGGCTCGTCATCGCGGTTGCGTACGCGAGCATGTGGTTGGTGGTGATGCGGTCGGGCCTGGTCACCGGGTCGATGACAGGCGGTTGGACACGCGCAGGCTTGTCGGGCCTGCGCCAGTAGCTCTTGCCGTCGCCGAGCAGGCAGCCCAGGACGATCACGAGCACGAACGTGAACACGCTGTTGCTCACGCCCGTGCCGCCCGTGCCCGCGCCGAACAGCGCGAACAGCCAGGCGACACCCAGCCCCGTGAGCGCGCAGTTGAACGCGACACGCGGGTGCTTGACGACCAGGGCGACGAACGCGAGGAACGCGCCGATGCTCGACGCGCTGGCGATCGGGCCGATCGGGGGCGTCATGCCCTCGATCCCGTGCCCACCTCCTCCGCCACGCATGTGCATCATGATCTTGCTCCCTTCGATTCGGACGTGCGTCCGTTTGCGCTACAGGCGGATGCCGTAGCGGTCGTAGTTGTGGTTGCGCTTGCGGTCGGCCGCGTCCTGCTTGCCCTTGCCACCGCAGCGGAAGCACTCGCCCTCGTGCACGGGCTTGCCGTTGACGGTGCCGCCCCAGGCGTACACGCCCGAGCCGTTGCACTTCTCGCAGTGCGTCAGCCGGTCGTTGTCCACCACGCACGTGCGGTTGGGCTCCAGGTCGAACGTGAGCACCTGGCGCGTCACGTCCTCCCAGGTGCTCACGCGCAGCAGCTCGCCCACGGGCTCGATGGACAGCACCTCGTACAGCCGCGCGGTGTCGCGCCCGACGATCACGTCGCCGAGCGCAACCTCGCGGTACGTGACCGTGGCGGTCACAGCCCGAGCGCCTTGGCGCGCGCCTTGGCCATCTGCATGGGCGTGGGCGCGTCGCAGCCCGCGTCCACCATCGAGTGCGACGCGCGGGTGAGGTCGCGGCTGATCGTGCGCTCGCGGTTGTGCACGTGCTGCACGCGCTTGCGCGGCGCGGCGATCGGCTGCGTGAGCACCGCGAACGGGCTGCGCGGGGCCATGTGCGTGGTCTCGCTCGTGTAGCGCACCGGCTCGTGCTCGGGCGTGACCGCGACCTCGGTCACGTGGTCGGCCAGGCTCTCGGCGATGGCCTCGCGCTCAGGCATGGCCGCGTGCCAGCGGCGCGGCACCGCGAACAGCTCGCCGTTGATGCGCATCGCGCCGGGGCGCTCCTGCTTGCGGGACTTGCTGTGGTCGCTCTTGCTCATTGCTCTCTGCCTCCTGGGCATGGGCACACAGGCGGATCCTGCGTGCGGGGTTTGTTCGGGCTGAGCAGCCCAGCCAACGCACGAGCGAGCCGTGCGCTGGTTAGTGCTCAGACCTTGCGGAGCTTCTCGATCTCGCGCTCAAGCTCGTGCGCGAGCGTGTCGAGCTGCTCGCGCTGCACGTTGAGCGCCTCACGCCGATCGCGGTCGGCACGAGGCGTTGCGCGCCACTGCGCGCTCGTCGCGCGCATCGCAGCTTGCAAGGCGTCCAGCCGCGCGTTGAGCCCGATCAGCTCACGCCCGACCGGGTGCAGCGCCATTGCAGCGTTGAGCGCGGGCACGTTCGGGAAGTTGAGCCCCGACGAGTAGTCGGGACCGTCGTCGCCGTAGCGGGCGATGAACGTGCGCCCGAGCCCGCCCTGCGCGCACGTGTAGAGGTCGAACGTTCGGCCGTCGATGTTCACGGTTCCCAGGAACTCGCACGATTCGCAGTCGTGCAGCCACACGCTCATTTCGCACTCACGGGCTGGTGCGCGTTGCAGTGCGCGTTGTGGTTCCAGGTCGGGCGGTGGCAGATCGCGCACGGGACCGTGTGCTCGCGCGGCTGGTGGATGCCGTCGTCGTACACGCCGTCGGGCACGATCGTGGCCAGGCGCAGGGTGTCGCTCATGGTGGTGTCCTCTCTCGGGGGTGTGGGTGAGCCGGGCAGCTCAGCCAGCGCGCAGACGCCCGTGTGGACGCCTGCGCGCTGGAGCGCAACCCGGATCGGGCTACTTGGCGGTGCGCTTGGCGGCGCGGCGGTCGATCTCCGCCTGCGCAGCCGCGTCACCCTTGGCCGCGAGCGCGGCCAGATCCTTGCCGCCGAGCACGAACACGCGCTTGGCGTCCTCGGCGCTCACCTGCGCGGCCTTGCCCTTGCGCGCCTTGGCCGGAGCCTTCTTGGCCGGGGCCTTGGGCGCAGGCGCGGCCTTGCGCGCAGCGGCCTTCTCGGCGCGCAGCACGAGCCCGAACGGGATCGGGTTGCCCTCGGTGCTGAGCACGCGGATCTTCCAGGCGTCCCCGCCCGCGTCCACGAGCGCACGAGCCTCGTCGATCGTGGGCAGCCCCTGCACGGTCGCCTGCGCGGCCTCCTGCACGGTCGCCTTGCGGGCGGGCTTGCTGGTGGCCTTGCTGGCAGCGGCCTTGCGCGGCGCGCTCTTGCGGGCGGGCTTGGCGCTCGGCGCGTCGCCGATCGCCGTCACGGTGGCCTCGGCCACGGCCGCAGGGGCGAACGCCTGCGAGCGGGCGACGATCTCGGCCACGCTGGTGACCGCGCCCGCCACGGTGGCCAGGTCGCCCCGGAAGGCGGCGATCTCGGCGCGGACGGCCGCGATCTCGTCGAGCGCCTGACGCACGGTCGGGCGGGCGGGCGTGGTGGTGGTGTTGCTGGACATCTGGTGCCTCCTGGGCACTAGGGCACGCGCGCTCGGATGGCGCGTGCGAGGGTGTGAGCCGAGCGGCTCGCCGTACGCCCGCCCGCAGGCAGGCGCACGAGGTGCGCTCGGAATCAAAACAGACGCTCGTCCGTTTGCGCTAGAGGCTCGCGTCGTACGTGCGCAGGTGCGCGGCGAGGTCGCCCTCCAGCGTGGTGATGCGGGCGTTGATGGCGCTCACGTTCGCGCCCGGCTGCACGCGCAGGCCCTTGAGGCGGTCGATCTCGGTGGCCAACTCGCCGCACTCGTACCAGGCGAGCGCCTGAGCGGGCGTGTGGGTGAGCGCGAGCGTGCGGGTGGACAGCGTGCGGTTCATGGTCGGTCCTCTCGTGGGGCGATCTGGCCTCGTCAGCGCACGCATGTACGTGCGGACGCGCTCGGGTCGGGCGAGCGCGTTTCGGCCTTGCGGGCGTACGTCACGCGGCAGCGCGCGGGTACGGCATCGGGCGACGCGGGGCAGCCTCGGCAGCCTTGCGCTCGACCCGACGCGCCTGGGCGTTGCGCGAGCGCGTGACCTCGCGGGTGTGGCGGGCCTTGTCCTGCCCGGTGAGCGACGAAGCGCCAACGACGCGCACGTCGTCCCGCCCGAGCGTGTGCACGTGCGCGAGCACGTCGTCCACCAGGGTCGAGCCGGAGAACGCCGTACCGAGCGCGCGGTTCAACGCACGGGCGCAGGCGCGGGTGATGGTGCCGTTGGTGCAAGCCTCGATGGTGAGCATGGCGGTGCCTTTCGTGTGTGCGCAGATCTGCGCGTGGATGGGTGTGCGTGCGACGCGCGGTGTGTGACCACCCGGGTGCCTCACGTCGTGCCAGGTGTTGCCCTGACACCCCAAATACTCGACCTGGACCAGAAATGGTGGAGTATTCGTTTTCGAAGTCACCCCCCGCCTTTCTGGGGTGTATTTCGGACACCACTGATCTACGACTCGCGTGGTAGCTAGACGCAGCAACCCTGTCCCGTTTTTCCTTGTTCGGAATGCTCTAGGCCCCAGATTTGCTGGCCCAGACGCATTTGCCCCTGGAGAGGGATCGGGAGGGATACGATCTCCGCGTGCTTGTTCCGATGATCAGCGGAGATCATCCGAGCATTCGGACGTTCGGCTAAATAGGCGAACATAGGCAGGAGGACGCCCTCTTTGTCCAGGATTCACGACGGGAGAAGCGGTGATCGTCTGCGCTACGAGGGCCTCTGTAGGACCTGCCACGAGGTGCTTGTTCGGGTTAGCGGGTACAAGGACCGGTGGTGGCACGAGGACGGCTTCGGGGCCGTCCCGGGGCACGTGGGGGAGCCGTGGTCGGCCTCCATCTCGGTCACCTACGTGATCCCGGAGTGGCCGTAGACGCCCTCACGGGGGCTGGGCTAGGTTTTCCTCAGAACTCCTCAGAACACTCGACCCGGGAGGTCGCCTCGTGGCTCAGCAGCGCGGGAATCTGATGACCGTCCGATTCTCGAACAAGGGGATGGCCGAGATCGACACCCTCGTCCACGAGTTCGGCCTGCCCCGCGCCGTCGTCATCCGCGTCATGTGCTCCGTGGCGCTCCAGAACCAGCGTGCCCTCAAGGAGCGGCTCAAGCAGGTCAGCTCGGAGAGTGGGCTATGAGCGAGCCGGAACCCTCGGGTCAGCTAGGCGTCTCCGCAGGAGCGCCTGCACAAACCGCGAAAGCCCTCACGCTGCGACTGCCGCTGGCGCTGGCCGAAGAACTGGAACTGGTGGCCCGCATCGACAAGTGCTCCCAGAACGAAGTCGTGCGCCGCGCCATCAACGCCTACTTGCACACCCGCCGCAACGACCCCGGCTTCCAACACCGCGCCGCGCTCTACATGGCGAAAATGAAAAATTCGAGTGCCGCTGCGCTGGCGGAAGGGGAATAGGGTGCCGCGCGTGAGATTCCAGGACGACCTCCTGCACAACCTCCGCCTGCCGCACTGCCCGTTCGACGGCGTGCCGCTGACCGAACCCGACGGGATGTGGGCCGCGCCGCCCGACCGAGGCGTGCTCCAATGCCACCCCGCCGCGCTGGACGGCTGCGCGCGGCTGTTCCTCGTGGACGCCCACGGACACCTGCACGGCTGGCGGATGCCGAACGAACCGGACTGGAGAGACATGGAGATCAAGCAGATCACCGACCCAGCGGGCTACACGTGGACCTGGGACGACACGATGCAGCGCTGGACGACGAAGTTCGCGCCCGGCGTCGTGGGCGGGTGCAAGTACGAGGAGCTGATCCTCTCGGGCGACGCGACCCGTGACCTGCTGGACGTCTACCAGGCCGAACCGAATCAGACGCGCGTCTATATCGAGGCGGGCAAGCAGGCCGACCTCCAGGCCGAACTCAAGCAGGCGATGGAGAGCCCGACGGTGCGCCGCGACCGGAGGCCCGAGTGACGAAGCGCTGGCGCGGGCTGACCATCTTCTTCGCGGTGATGTTCACGCTCGTGGCGATGAGCGCGGCCGGACTGTTCGTCGCCGCGCAGTTCGTGCACCACAAGCCGCTGCACAAGGACCTGATCGCTGCTGGGCTCGTCGTGGCGATCCTCGGTGGCATCTTCGGGCTCATCACGGCGTCGCTGCACGACCAGGACAGCGAGGAGTGGAACAAGCTGCACGGGTTCGTCGAGGACGAGGAGAAGAAGCCGTGAAGGATCTCAGTCCGCGCGCGAACCCGCCGACGCTCACGCGACTGCTGGAGGCGATGCAGGACTACTTCCATGAGCTGTCCGATCGCATCGACAAGGGCGAGCAGCGCGCGAAGGACGAGTTCGCGCAGCTCAACCCCTTGTTCATCTTCCTAGCGGCCGAAGCGCCACTGTGCCTCTGGCAGGACCCGAACGTCGATCACTCCTGGAAGTGCCAGCTCTGGGCTGGTCATCGCCAGGACTACCACTCGTGCTCATGAAGGGACGGCCATGACGAACGACCATGTAGTGAAGATCGTGCAGAACCGCGCGCCCAGCGAGATCGCTTATGTCGTGTCGGGCGACGAGACCACGGCATTCATCAACCGCTGGCGCGCGGAGAACCCCGACCACTTCGTGTTCGCCCAGGTGCTGCCGCTGCAAGCCTGGAGCCCGTCCGCGCCGATCCCGGTCACCTATCGCTCCAGCCAGGAGACGCCGTGACGCGGCCCATGCCCACTCGCGCGCCGGACGTGCGCGACGTGCGCCGCGTGCTGCACCAGCTCGACGTGGACCGGCGCGAGAGCAGCTACTGGAAGTCGCGCTGGGAGAAGGACAACGGCGACGAGCACATCGAGGCGTGGCTGCGCTCGCTCCTGGAGTGGGTCGGCGACCCGAACGCGTACGACCTCCAGGAGCCGCAGTCGTGCGAGTGGTGCGCGACCCACTACGACTACCCACCGAAAGCGACGTGCGTTCATATCCGCAACGGCGAGGCCAAGCCCTTCAAGCCGGAGGTGGCGCGATGAGCGAGCTGCGGATCCGCGTGATCGGCGAGAGCGAGCGCGTCTGGATGGAGCTGAGCATCCCCGATCTGCACCCGGACGACCGGATCGACCTGGAGGTCACGTACCCGGACGGTTCGACCACGCGCTACGAGAAGGAGATCGACTGATGAGCGAGCCCATGTACGAGGTGCCGGGCTCGCGACTGCGCGAGCTGAGCGACCAGGCCCGCACTGCCGTTCCCCAGGACGACGACATCCTGGTGCTGCGCTTCAAGGACCCGACCGGCAAGCACTCGAAAACGACGACCGTCGAAATCTGGAGTCGGAACGGCATGAGCAAGGACGACTTCCGCGCGATGATCCAGTCGGTGCTCGACGGCCTCGACGACGGCACCTTCGAGAGGATCGGCTGATGAACCTGATCGAGTACCGGCGCGAGGTCATCACGACCACCGCGTGTCCGTACGAGCTGTGCGAGGCACCGATCAACGCGCCGTGCACGAAGGTCTACGACTGCCTGTCCGAGAGCTGTGGTCGGCCCAGCATCCCGCACGAGCACCGCGAGGTCGTCCACTACGTGCACGACGACCGGTCGCTGGCGCACCTCGAACATCACCATTGCGCCTCGTGCGATGGTCACTCCTGTGACTGAACGTTGCGACGCTGAGTTCGAGATCATCGGCAGGCGAGTCCCCATCCGCTGCGAGGGCGAGCCGTCTACTCGTCACACCCACCACGGCACCGCCAGGATCGGCAGCAAGGAGGTCGAGGTCCGGTGGAGGGAGCAGTCCGACAACTCGAAGGGAAAGAAGAAGCGATGAGCGGCCAGTGGCGCGTGATCGTCGATTCGTGGATCACGCCCGAGGCGACGTGGTTCGGACGGCGCACGTTCGTGGTGGACGGCTTCACGGTGCACTCGCTGGTGGCGGCGCTGATGGCCGTGGCCGAGGGCGATTACCGCGACCTGCTCGGCGAGCATCGACTGGAGTCTATGAACGGCGCGGCTCCAGCCACGGACTTCCCGGCCGATCCGGCAGTGCTCGACGCGATCGGTGATCCGAACCCGAAGCCGACGCTGCGCGAGGCACTCGATCACCTGTGGAGCATCCTGACGACCGAACAGGTCTCGATGCTGCGCCAGGAGCGCCCGGACCTCGCGTCGCTGCTCTACAACGTCCACGAGGACATCTGGCACCAGTAGTGCAGCCCGGCCGCTCGCCCTGGTCGATCCAGATGCCCTGTGCGAAGTGCGGGTACATGCTCTACGCCAGCATGCAGCCGGACTTCGAGGGCGAGCTGCACATCGTGGGCGGTTGGCGGCACACGATCGTGCAGCGTCATCGCGGCATACCGACGCTGTACGTCATCCAGGAGGAGCCTGGTCGTGACGGCTAAGGTCCCGAAAAGAGGACGCTAACTCGGTTTAGGTACCGAAAAATGGACGCTAAGCCAGTTTCAGGGCCGAAAAATGGACGTTAGGTCGAATCAAGCTCGTCTTAGTGTCCAATAGCTGCCAGTCACCAAGTGGTCACTTACCGCATACAGACATTCCGAACATCACGGGTCCATGATCGCGCTACCGATCACTGGAAGGAGTCCCGTGAGAACCTCTCGCATCCTGGCCACGCTGACGCTCGCCATCGCCACCCTGATCGTGCCGCTCGTCGTCGGCACCAGCCCGGCGCAGGCGTACGCGTGCAAGAGCACCGACCGCTTCACCGGCAAGGTCGTGGCGATGGAGCACTTCCTCAACTGCCTCCACATCCGCTACGACGTCTACACGGTCAAGGAGCCCAGCCCTGCCGTGCGCTACGCGAGCCCGGCCCCGAGCGTGCAGCCCGCGACGACCATGCAGCCCGCTGGTCCAGGCGGACCGTCGTGTGAGTGGGCAGCCAAGCACCTCGTGAAGCGCTGCTACTCGCGCGGCGTCGCGCACCTGATCTGCATGCAGTATTGGTCGGGCTACTACTACCCGTACCACTGCGGTCCAGCCCAGGCGTACAACATCACGCACTCCGAAGGCATGTGGAGCGTGGTGAAGCATCTGTTCCACAACCGGGGCGTCCAGGCGTGCACGCGCGGCATGGTCGGTGGCGGTGCCACGGCGATCATCCTCAAGACGGCAGGCGAGGCCACCGGCATCGGCGTGGTCGCCACGCTCGGCGGCGGCTGCGTCGGCGGTCTGGTCACGTTCTTCTGGCACGTCTAGGATTCCGAACATGCACACCGTCCGTCTCCGGCCAGTCGCCGCCGTCGCGTGGCTGGCGATTTGGATGCTCGTCCTGATCGCCGTCGTCGCGGTGACGGGCCGAGTGAGCTTCTGGATCGGCACGACGCTCATCGTCGTGACCGGCGTGATCACGTACTTCCTCGTCCGCTACGGCCAGTTGCTCGCCGCTCGCCGTCGCTGACGAGGTGCCTGAACCGGCCCCGGAGTTGTCGTGCTCCGGGGCCGGTTTGCGTCCACCGGGGAGAATGTTCGGTATGGCTCTGCGGGACGAGATCGAGCGCGCCCAGCTCCGGCGCGCCATGAGTCGTGCCGCCGAGCGGTCGAAGATGCGGCGCACCGGGATCTACTCGCCCGAGGAGCAGCGCGAGCGGCCGACGACAGGGCGTCGGGTTGCGAGCATGCCGTGGTGGCAGGCGCTACGCGAGTACGAGGCAGAGTGCGACTTCTGCGCCGCGTCGATGCCGCTGGTGTCGCACACCGTCGATGAGCTGCGGGTGACCAAGCTCTGGTACTGCGAGCGGTGCAACTTCACCCTGCGCGGCGCGTACCGGATCTACGTGATCCCCGAGTTCCCCGGCCGCGACTAATCTCGCCGAGATTGGCGAATCTCGCCGAGTTGGCCTATGCTCACGGAGCCCATTCCGAACAACCGGAGGTCTCCATGACCAGCACCTCGAACGACGGCTACTCGCCGCGCGTTCTCACCATCACCGCCGAGCTGCGCGTGCCGCAGGGCCTGCGCCGGGACATCCGCTTCACGCGGGTCCAGGAGGCCGTGGACGCGCTCAAGGTCGCGCTCGCTTCCGCCGCTGCCAGCTCGTTCCCCTGGGCCGACCAGCTCGTGCTGAGCCACGACTGGTCCTACCAGTGGGACACCGACACGGTGGAGATCGCCCTGCCCAAGACGGAGTACAACACCGTCCCGTAGCGGTCGGCGGTCGTCGGAGGTAGTCGCAGGTGGACGCTGTAATCGCCTGCGACTACATTTCCGAACATCCCTCGACCGCAACATCAGGAGTCCCTGCATGGCCGACAGCGACAGCCAGCGCGCGATCCGTCTGACCGCGACGCCGTTCAACGACTTGATCAGCCCCGAGCTGTTCGTCTGCGATCTCTGCACCGCCGTCGTCACCAACCCGCAGCAGCACTTCCGCGTCCACGAGGCCGTGATGTGGACGAACGTCGGCGCGGACATCTTCGCGCCCTTCATCCTCGGCCAGGTGATCCAGGAGGAACCTGACCAGGCCGATTTGGACGAGCAGCCGAAAGGATCAGAGCAGTGACCGACGAGACCATCATTCCGGCGGCTGACGAGAGCGAGCAGCTCCAGCAGGCCAAGGCGATCGAGGCGGCGCGGATGCGCAACGCCTATCTGGCCGGAGCCACCGAGGGCATCACCTTCGGCAACTCGCACGACCTGCGTCTGGCCGTCGTCTCGATCATGGCCTGCGACGCGCATGGCGGGCGGCACCACTTCGCCGTCACGGGCGAGGGGACAACGTTGTGGGCCAGTCAGACCGCGATGGAGTGCATCAACGCCGCCAGCCTCGGCTTCACCATCCCCGGCTACGCGACGCCCGAGAAGGTCGAGCCCACGCCGGGTTACCACGACCCGAGCAGTGCCACGCCCAGGGAGCGCTGCCCGAAGTGCGGTGGCGTCGAGATCGCGCCGTACAAGTACGACCACTCCAGCGACTGCCCGAGCAACTGATGGAGATCCCGCGCCCGTCGCCAGAGAAGCAGGCCGAGCTGGACGCAGCCCTGGCCGAGGTGCTGCGCGTGTACTGGGAGACGCCGTACTCCGGCCGCGACCCGCACGGTCTCTACCCGTACATCGAGGAGATCGTGAAGCGGCAGCACCCCGACTGGAACGACTTCAAGACCGCGATCATGGCCACGGCCGCGACCGCCGACGTGGCGGCGCAGCTCGCGATCCGGGCGCAGGTCGAGAACCCCGGGACGCAGTGGAAGGAGATCTGAGGTGGCCAAGCCCTCCATCCAGGGGCTGACGGACGCCCAGATCACCGGGATGATCGAGGTGCTCAGCAAGCAGCTCACCGAGTACGTCACCGAGTGGAACCGTCGGCTCAAGGAGAAGTCGGATGCCGATCAGCAGGCGTGAGGCCCGCATCAACGCCCGGGAGAGTTCGACTCGCTCGACCTGGAAGTCCAACCAGCGACTCCATCGGCAGCTCCAACGCACACCGACCGAGCCGTACGAGACCCTCGGACAGGAGCACACCGAGTGGTGTTCGCATCAGGTCAACATCGTCAAGCACCCGGAGCACGACTGCCGCGCGTACGAGAACGAGAAGCGCGCCGAGCGGGGAGCACCGCCGCTGTGAGGCGGCAGATCTCGATCACCGACATCGTGGTCGGCATGCGGGTTCACCTCACCGCTCGGATGCCGCGCGGTCGTGGCTGGGTCACGCACTCCGATCACAAGGTCATCAGCATCCACTACTTCGAGAGCGGTGCTCTCATGTCCTTCGTGCTCGCGCCGTGGATCGGCGGTCCGCAGCAGAGCGTGGAAGCGCGTCACGTGCTCGGCGTGTTCGCCATCGAGTTCCCGATCCCCCCGATGAAGGAGAAGCACGTTGACCCAGCAACCCGTCGATGAAGGCGCAGGCGTCATCTGGGTCCGCACCGAACCGGACTCCAGCGGGACCTACCGCCTCAAGCTGGAGATCGACGAGGACCACGGCCAGTTCCTCGACGTAGACCAGGCGCGGGCCTGGGCCGAGTACGTGCTCCACCAGGCAGTGCTCGCGCACTACGACGCCCTGGTGTTCCGTCAGCTCACCCACTCCACCAATGATCCGCGCGCCGCTGGCGATGTCATCCAGGAGCTACGCAAGGACCGCGCCGACTACTCGAACCCGAACCTCTCGGTGCAGCGGCTGCGTCTGCGGCCCGGTGTCAACATCAAGGGCAAGCCCTTCCTCACCGTCGTTATCGACGGCCAGGACAAGGGTCAGTGGGACTACGAGCAGGCTCAGACCCATGCGGTGCGCATCCTCGAAGGGTGCCAGCGTGCCGACCTCGACGAGCAATACAGACGCACGTTAGTAGGACTCGTCGGCCTGGACGACGCCACCGCTCGTCGCGCCGTCATGGGATTGTCGAGCCACGATGACGACTGATTGCGTGTTCTGCGCGAAGCTGCGCAGCTCGAAGCCGGAGGACAGCTACCAGGACACCGAGTTCGCCGATGTGGTGAGCTTCGAGCCGCTGAACCCCGTCGTGCCCGGTCATCGGCTGTTCGTCCATCGCAAGCACACCGCTCGCGCGAGCGAGGACCCGATGATCACGGGGCGCGTGTTCGAGGCTGCTGCCACCTACGCCACTCACTCGCCCGATGACTTCAACCTCATCACCAGCGACGGCTTCCACGCGACGCAGAGCGTGTACCACCTGCACATCCACTACGTGCCTCGTCGGCCCGGCGACGGCCTGCACCTGCCGTGGACTGGTCAGGTGAAGGAGTGAGTGAGCTTTCCAACGTCGAGCCCCCGTCCGACGATGCGGTCACCAAGAGCTACGTGGACTTCGCGATGAACGGCCGGAAGATGCAGCAAGCGTTCCGCGACCTGGGCAAGGTGTTCGCCACCATGCCTAGAACTCCTCCCGGCCACGGTCTCCAGGTGATGCAGCCGTACATCATCCAGGAGGAACCGTGAGCTGCCCGCACACCTCGGCCTCGGTGCGCGAGGCGATGATCGTGGAGCGTGACGGCACGAAGTGGCTGCGCTCGTTCTGCCGCGAGTGCCGCAACTACGTGGACACCATCCCGAACATTGACAGGGACGGGAACGTGAGCGCGACCGAGTGGGTGCCCACCGGCTACACGGTCCCCGAGTTCGAGATCGACCCGAAGGAGACCACCCACCATGTGTGACCGTTGCCGCGAGCTGGAGCTGGAGGTGGCCGCGCTGCGCATGGAGCGCGACATGCTCTTGCAGCAGCGCGAGGGCACGCAGGAGTGGCTCGGCAAGCTGATCCACGGTTCGCCGATCGACCCGGCGTACGGACAGCCGGACCCCAACGTCGTGCTCGCCGACCGGCTGGTCGAGGAGTTCCCGGACAAGAAGATCATGGCGATCAAGGAGCTGCGTAGTCGCTCCATGACGAAGGGGTCGTACGGCGACAGCCTCGGACTCAAGGAGGCGAAGGACTACATGGACGCGGCCTACAAGCGCAAGGAGGACCGCGAGCGTCGCCAGGCCATGAACACGCCGCAGACGCAGACGCCGCAGACGCACAAGGCAGTGCCTGCGTGGTGGGAAACCGACCCGAACGATCACCCGTTTTGAGGGTCTGTCCACTGTGCCGCACGGTGACGTGCGACCACATCGAGGAGCACCAGATGGAGCTGATGACCGGCACGCCACACCGGCACAACACCATCCCGGAGTCGGCGGGCTTCATCCGCAAGCGCACCGCCTGGCGCTGCATCGGCTGCCATGAGCTTTTCGACGTGCGTCCAGATCCCACGCCTGACTGGGCTCAGCAGTGCGATCTCGATCGTGAGGATGCAATCCAGTTCGAGCGCGACGTGCATCGCGACAACCTCGATTGGGACGCACGCGATGTCGCCTGGACCGACGACGAGCGTGGGCCGATCGCCTGGGTCGGCTGCAAGAGCATCCACGTGATCAGCGAGGAACCGTGACCCGTGGCCGCAACGAGCGCAAGCGCACGCACCGACGCATCCGCAAGGAGCTGCGCTGGTGGAACGAGGAATGCCCGACGAGCATCGGTGGCCACTTGCCTGCGGCGTACTCGCAGCGCGCTCCGGCCAGCACCGTACCCCGGGTTGGCCAGGAGGCCACCTGTAGCGGCTGCGGGCGACTCATCGAGCGCGACGTGACCGCGCACCCGTCGAAGGACAAGCGCTTCCAAGGCACGATCACCACCTCACCGTGGCGGACGCGACCGTTCGTCATCGAGGAGCTGCCGTGAGCGATGAGTGGTACGAGACCGGCCAGCGCCGACCTCGCGTCAGCAGCGACGTGCACCAGGCGCTCGGCATCGCAGCGCTCCGCGCGCGTGAGGCGAAGAACGTGAACCAGTACCACTTCACGATGCACTGCGGGTGCATGTTCGTCGGCGCTCGACAGACCTACGAGTGCATGGAGCACCGCACCGGCATCCCGGAGTACGTCATCCAGGAAGAACCGTGAGCCGCTGGATGCGGGTGTGCTACACCTGCGGCCACTACATCTACTGGGACGACCAGTCGCTGAGTTGGTGCCACCTGCCCTACCCGGGCTTCAAGATCACCCATACGGCGCAGGTCAGCTCTCGCGGTCGGTACAGCAAGATAGATCCACTTCTGGTCATCCAGGAGGAACCGTGAGCAGTGATCTCGCAAGTCGCATCATCAGCGACGTGCTGCTCGTCTGCATCTACGGTGCCTGCGTCGCGATCGTGCTCGTCCAGGTCGGGATCAGCGTGCTGATGAACCGACTCGACGTGGAGGCTCGCGTCGCCAGGGTTGAGAAGGCGAAGGCCGACCACATCGCGGCCCTGGAAACCGACTGGCCGCAGTACGTGATCTCGGAGCTGCCGTGACCATTCAAGTCCCCCATCCTCGCGAGGAGGTCAACTGCTTCTACGCGGTCAACGGGCTACACCGCGTGGCGGCAGAGCGACGGCTCGCGTTCGAGTCCCTCCCGTTCCTCCAGGGCACGTGTGCGCACTGCGGGCAGCACTGCAAGGCGCTCAAGGTCGTCGGTTCCCGCTGGTACACCGACGAGCAGTTCGCGGCGCGCTATGAGGACTACGAGATCGTGGAGCTGCCATGACCGGCACGCGCACGATCTATCTGGACTGGACGCCCGAAGCCTTCCAGCTCATTCCGAAGTCGGGGAGCTGGGGACTCAGCTTCCTCTGCCAGGCGCTCGACGGTCGGATACTGCGGTTCCACGAACCGGTGGACGAAATGCGCGCGGCCTATCTGAGCACGGCCGAGTGCCTGCGCTGTGAACAGACGATCTTCCGACCATCCCTCAAGCCACCGCACGGCATGATCTACCGCTGGGCGACCTGGCAGTACACCATCCAGGAGGAGCCCTAATGGGTTTGGAGTATCACGTCGAACTCGTCATGAACGGCATGGAGTCGGAATTGGACGAGCATCAGAAATGGGTCGAGGAGACGGCAGCCCTGGCAGGACGGCACGTCGTCGTGAAGAAGGCCGTGTCAAATGAGGGCTTCGCTATCGCGCGGTTCTCCAGCCACTTCGAGGCCGACCGACCGATGGACGCGCAGCTCATGGGCATCGGCCTGATGGGGCCACGCTCGGCCAGCATCGAGGTCATCACGATGGTCGTGGCCCGCATGGACTTCCCGCCCTTGAGCCCCTTCGTGTGAATCCGATCGAGACCGCGCTTGACGAGGATCTGCACGCGCGGAAACTGTTCAACGAGCTGGTCGAGAACGTCGCCTCGACTCAGCACCGACCCTTCAACGAGGTGTACTTGGAACTGTCGATCGCCTTCAACTCGCTCATGATCTACATCATCGAGGAGGAGCCCTGACCGTCGTCCCCACCTGGATCCTGGTGGCGGTTACGCACGAAGGGACCGAGCACGAGCTGATCTTCACGAGCGAGTACGAACTGCGCCGCGCGCGAGACCGGATGATCGCTCTGGACATCGCCAAGAAGGTCGGCTGGCTGCACGGCGACAACATGTATCTGATCCAAGAGGAGCCCTGACCTCACGACTGGGCCGTCGGCTGGACCTAATAGGTATGGACGCTGACGAACTCAGAGAACTGGCCGCGCTGTTCACCGAGGTGCACGAGCTGGCCGAGCAGTGGGCCGCGATGATCACGGAGGAAGAAATCGACGCTCGTCTGGAAGCGATCCTCGGCGTTTGCCCAGGGCACGTGGACCCGATCGGCTTCGACATCGACGAGCCGGACTTCGAGTACCACGGCGAGTCGATGCACCCGGCCGCTGTCGATGGCCAGTGCATGTGCGGCCACCCGGACTACCTGATGTGCGAGTACGAGTGCCGCTACCTCGACCCGCCGACCATCCAGGAGGAGCCGTGATCTCGATGCGGATGGTCGGTGACCAGGAGCCGGTGAACCCGGAGGAGGGCGACTGCTGGTTCGACCCGGCGACCGGCTGCGCGTACATCTGGATGGGCTCGTGGTTCCGGCTCGTCAGCACCGAGGAGGAGTTCCAGGGCGTGTACGTCATCGCCGAGGAGCCGTGACATGGAGCGGCCCACCTCTATCGGGGTGGGGTTCGACGAGGTGGGCCGCAGTTGCCGTGAGGATCGCGCACGGGGGATGCGAGTCACCGTCCGGCAAGCCGAACAGTAGCCAACGCGAATGCTTGGTCGCAAGCTCTCTCAGCGTGTCAAAACGTCCCCGAGAGCATGTTCCGATCTCGAACGAAGCCGTGGTAGCTTCGTCCCGCCGAGGGCAGCCGATACCAGCGATAACAGCGATACCAGCGATAACCGAGACCTTGGTGATCGGGCCACCGTCAACCGAGCCCCGGGGCCGATTGACCCTCGGCACTGATCCCCGTTGCAGGGTTACTGCCCGATGCCGGTTGGGCCCCGGCGCAGTATTGAGTGCGGGCGTACGGCATACGGAACCCTCAGTCCATACGGCTACGTGGCGGAGACGGCCACCGAGATCGACTTCTCGGCGGTGGGGAACCCAGGGAGAGCTGGCGGACGAGGACAACGGCGTCGGTGCTCCACTCGATGCAAAGCTCGTGGAGCATGGAGGCGAGTTGGGCGGGGTGGAGTGCAGGTCGAGTGGCGGGATGATCGAGGCGAGGTGCATGGATGCACTCGCTGGCACGATGATCACCTGCTAGCCCACCGCTGCGGATGCGGAGCCGTCCTGGAGAGGGGTCCTGGAGTGGACGAGCAGCAAGAGCGACTCGAAGTCGTCGCGCGGAAGCTGTGGGAGATCGCGAACAGCGAGCACGACTACGACTGGGAGTCGAACCGTGCTCAGTTCCTCCGAGAAGCCGAAGTGATTCTGGGAGTCCTGGACGCCGTTCCTTCCCAGGACCGTGCGTATCCGACCGTGCAGAAGTCGGCGTGGTCCACTGCTCGCGGCTTCGTGCGCTTCGTCAACCTTCGACCTGATCGCAAGGTCGGCTACTGGGTCTGCGACACCTGCGGGAAGAAGGTCATCCGCTCGGAGTTCGAGAAGCATGCCCATGCGGAGCGTGGCTACTGATGCTCATCGGCAAGGAGGGTCGCTACGAGAAGCCGACTCACCCGTGCATCGTTCCTGGGTGCCCGTACAAGTCGTTCCAGGCCGACAAGGGGGCATGCAAGAAGCACATGTTCGAGAAGATCGAGTGGCTTCGTCGTCGCGTGATGAGCCGACCGTCGCCGTACCAGCCGAACCTGTCGTGACGGTTCCTGGACCGGAGGTCACGTTCGCCTACGACACTCCGCTCAGTCGCAAGGTGACGTGCCAGGTCTGCGGTCATCGCGGATATGGACCAACGTCCGAATTTCCGAGTCCGTACGGTGGCTGGAATCCCTGGCAGAAGCGGTGCTTGCGCGGGCACATGCGTTGTCCGACCTGTGGTCGATGGATGCGGGTAAAGAAGGATGGCACTGCCCCCGTGACACACACCCGCTGTCCACGTAAGAATGTTCGGAATGCAGAGAGGACGTTCGATGGACACCCTGGAACGACACCTGGCGGAGCTGGAACGCCGTGACCCACGGGTCGCCGCTGCTCGGAAGTCCCTGGACGAGACGATCGACCGCATCGTCATGCGGGGGCAGATCCAGCCGGACATCGACGCTGCGAAGCGGCAGGCCGTCTTGGATCTGATCTACGAGAAGTACGCCTCGTGTGATCAGAAAGGTCTCGACTCGATGATCATTACGGCGCAGTTCCGGGGCTATCAGCTCACCGAGGCCGACCTGATGAAGCAGCTCTTGCGCTGTCCCGACGAGGTGCAGGCGTGGTGGTTGGAGCCCTGCGAGCTGCCTGCTCACGAATGTCCGTCCATATGAGGGTGCTCGTCTGCGGTGGTCGCGACTACGCCGACCACGAGCGGGTCAACGAGATCCTGGACAAGATCCACGAGACGACTCCGATCACGGAACTGGCTCAAGGCGGGGCTGCCGGTGCCGACCGCTGGGGCAAGTTCTGGGCCGTCGATCGCAAGGTGCGGTGGCGTGAGTACCGCGCCGACTGGGATCAGCATGGCAAGGCTGCTGGAGCGATCCGCAACAAGCGAATGCTGGTCGAGTTCAAGCCCGATCTGGTGATCGCGTTCCCGGGTGGACGCGGAACGGCTCACATGGTGGGTATCGCGCACGCTGCTGGCGTCGATACCTACATCGTGCCGGGCTACGTCATCATCGAGCAGCCCTAGCGTTAGGCGGTCGTTAGATGACGCTCGACTTCACGACGATGACCTGGACGTGCCACGTGTGCGGCGATGAACGCCCGGATGCACAGATCAGCGTGCTGAGCTTCGATGTCGCCGTGGAGGGCGTGGATTTCCCGATCCGGCAGAACGTGCGCTACTGCAATGACCGACTCTCGTGCATCACTGGCGCTTCAATGGTGCGTTTCGTGCACTGAACTCGTGCTCAAAACCTGAGCGCCCCCGAACGCAAGACATCGGGCTCGTGGATCGCTCCCGAGGTCCCCCCGAAACCCTGCGCCTTCCACGAGCCCGATGTGAAACCGAACATTACCTCGTCATGCGGCTCGCGCAACCCTTTGCAGCACGATTCGGGCGCAACGTCCCGGGTCCTTGAGGACTTGACTGTTCGGGAAGCGGATGACCGTGAAGCCCTTGCTCATAAGGACGCGCGTCCGAACTCGGTCGGCCGACTGACCCTTCGAGGTGAAGTGGTAGTAGCCGTCCACCTCGACGATGAGCTTCGCCCGGGGGAAGTAGAAGTCCACGATGTAGCCCGAGACGATCGCTTGGCGTCGCGGCCGGACGTGTAGCCGCCAGAACGCCTGCTGCAAGGCTCGCTCGGCCTCGGTGGGGTGCTCGCGCATCGCTTGGGCGAATCCGCGCCTGCGCTCCTCCGTGATGCGGCGGCGGGCCACTACAGCGAGATCCTGATCGGGCGGCGGACGGGTGGCCGGATGCGCGGCACGAGCATGACCACCATCGTCGTGTCGTAGTAGCAGAACGCGTGGTGCAGGCCGCGTCGATCAGACGCGATGGCGTGCCAGTCGGCGAAGATCCGCAGCCCGCACGACGAGCAGATCACTTCACTCGTGGTAGAGGTTGCCGTCGTCCGTGTAGTGGTCGTCGTCGGCGTGCTCGGTGATCGTGCGCGCCGCCATCCGGTTCATGTCGAGCACGGTGGCGACCTTGCCGTCGCGCGAGTCCTGCTGCACCGGGGTGCCGGTGTAGGGGAGGCCGAACTGCGGGTCGCCGCTACCGGAAGCCATGTCCTTCTCCTTTGCTCGCTGAATGTCTCGTCGGAATGTTCGGTCTCACGTTAGAGTCGTCGCGTGGCGTGGGCGCTGACCATCATCGCCGTGCTGGCCGTCCTCCTGGGGATTGCGTGCTGGATGATCCACCTCCTGTTCAAGCTGGTGCGTCGGCGCGAAGCCGCCATCAAGGGCATGCACGAGCGCCTCGATGCCCAGAAGGAGACGCAGGGTCAGACGCTGGAGGCATTGCAGAAGCGGATCGACGGGCTGGAGGTCGAGTGCGACGTGCAGAAGGGGATCATCGACTCGCAGGTCGAGTTCATGCGCCAGCACGGGATCACGCAGCCGGTGCTGGCGTACCGACAGGACGGTTCGTCGTTCCCGCAAGATTTCGTGATCTACGAGGAGCCGTGAAATTCAGCAGGGGAGCGCCGACGCACTTCGCCGGAACCGCCGATGCGACCAAGAGCTACGACGCGGGCGCGATCGTCGTCCATCGAGGACAGGCGTACGTCGCGCGCCGCGACCACGTGTGCATGCCGCCCAACGTGTATGCGCCAGCGGACAGGGATTGGGCCTCGCTCGGCTCGTTCGGCGCGTCCCCCACGCAGGTCTCGCACAAGTGGCACCCGAAGGACGCGCAGTACCCGATCGGTGACGCGGGCGAGCTGAGCGAACCGGCGATCGTGTGCGCCGACTGCTGGCAGGACGCCGACTACCGCAACGCCTTCCGGCCCGAGGTGCACCTGTACGTGATCCGGGAGCTGGGGCTGTGATCGGCGCGAGCGTGGAGATCGTGCCCAGCTTCGACGCGATCACGATGTTCTTCACCGGCACCGGCAATCTCCTGATCGAGATCGGAGAGTTCCACCCGGAGAAGAAGGGTGGACTCGTCGTCCTGGAGATCACCGACACGGGCGGCGCGAGCTGGATGCCGCTGAACATGAACAAGCTCGGCCGAGGCATGGTCACCAACTGCACCGCCGAGGGGCCTGCTCGGTTTCGTGGCGAGCTGATGGGTGGGAAGGCTTCCGGTGTGCGCGTGCGGGCGAAGGACATCCTCGGCTGGTCGCAGGTGGCCGTCGAGCTGACCTTTGCCGGTGGTCGCTGGCGGCACATACTGCATGGAGCACCGGAGTACGTGATCCAGGAGGTGCCTGACCTCCAGGACTTGATGCGAGGAGAGAGACGTGGCTGACGACCAGGGCACCCAGGTGTCGAAGCAGGACCAGGCAAGCGCGAGCGGGCCGAAGAACCCTGACCCGCAGGACAACGGCAGCGAGACGGCAGCGGCGAGCGCGACGCCGACCGGCTCGAAGAAGAAGAAGGACGACGACACGCCGTCGGACTCTGGACGAGGTGCCGGTCTGCACCGATGATCTAGGTCCAAGCACAGCCCCCGCCTGTCCTCCAACGGCGGGGGCTGTCGCCCGTTCCGGGGCAAGTGACTCAGCTCCGTGTGTGGCCGATGATAAGAGCATGGCCACGAGCACGGTCACCTGGACGATCACGACGGCGGGCTCTCCCGACGGGTACCTGCACGTGGCCGGGTCCAGTCACGTCTACAACGGCGACCCACGCATCCGGCAGCAGCCCGCGATCCAGTCGAGCGGTGGCTTCGTCGATCGCACGAGCTGCTTCCCGATGGTGCTGCCCGGGCTCGTCGAATCGGCGCGGAAGATCTCCGAGCGGCCCGACCATCCCTTCAACCCGATGCTGGATTCGGACGGCCGTCCGTACTACGACTTCGCGATGGACCACCGGCTGTTCTGTCAGGACTGCGCGGCCGGGTCGATCTACATGGACGACCCCGGCGCTCACCTCTACGTCATCCACGAATGGGAACTCGGGTGACCTGGCTGGCGCACTTTCTGGGTGTCAACAGCCCGGACAGCGCCTACTACCTGTGGTGGTCCGGCTTCGCGGCCAACATCAGCAACGTCACGCTGCTCGCGGGTGTCGTGCTGTTCTACCAGCACCGCAAGTGCGTGAGCTGCTTCCGCATCGGCAAGCACCACGTCGAGGGCACGGCGTGGACCACGTGCCACCGGCACCTCACTCGCAAGTGGCACGATCGACTCTTGGACGAGTACGCGAGGAAGTGGCCCGCGCAGCACGAGTTCCTGAACTCCGAGCGCGCCGACAGCGAGAACCTGATCCAGCCATGACGACCGCCGTCACGCCCGAGGAGCGTCGTCGCCGCATGATCGTCGCGCTGAACTCGGCGCGACCCTCCCACGCCTGGGCTCCGTGGTCAGAGCAGGGCGTCCGCAGGCCGGGGTGCAGCAAGTGCCCCGAGCGCTCGCCATTCCAGATGGACCGAGCGAGTCATCCCTACGTCATCGAGGAGGAACTGTGACCCCAGCCGCGCAGAACTGGATAGCAGCACCGCAGCCCTGATCAAGGGGGTGATCCGCATCTCCCGCCTCGGGCCATGTCTGAGATGGCCCGAGGTTGGGCTGCGGAGTATGTTCACCTTGTTGCCAGCCCTACGGCTCGAACCGGCAATCGCATTGCGCGAGCGCCCAACACGACTCCCAGGGCTGGCTTCTTCATGTCCGATTCGCTATTCGCGCTTCCGAGACACCGATGATCCGAATAACGTTCGGTAAGCCGGAAGGAGGCGAATCACCATGAGCACCCTCACGGGGCCCCACGCAGAGGACTGCTACGAGGTCATCGAGGATGCGCTCACGATGACGCGCGAGCAGGCAATCGCGTTGTCACGGGCCTACGAGGGCGACCCCAACCGGGACTACCTCGCGCACTGCGCGATGGTCCAGGACGCCCTGGAGGTCTCGGGGCGCGCAATCGACGGCCGGTGGTTCGAGTCCGTGTTCCGTTACCAGGATTGGGCTGCTGACACCAAGGCGCTGCACGCGGTCGCCGACGCGGTGATGGCCATCCTCGTCGCCGACATGATCCCGGCGAGCGTGGTCCAGCAGCTCACGCGGCCGTGGATAAGCCTCCGGGCACAGGCAGAGCTGGTTGCCGGACCAGCCTGACCTCGGGCCGGATGACGGTCAGGAACTTCTGACCGTCATCCGGTTGCTGTCCCCGAAGGCCGCTGCTCACCTCAGGGCGGTGAGCTACGACCATGCCAAGCTCGTCGTGCAAGAGCTGGGCCTCATGATCAAGTATTGGGAGGCAGCCGGTGTCACCCTCGACCCTATCCAGCGCGAGGTCGTCCTCGATTCCATCGTCTACGGGCTCAGCGCCATCGCCCTCAGCTTCGAGCGCGCCGTCACCAACGTGGCTGAGACCCTGCAACGGAAGCACTTCCCCGTATCCGCTCCTGCTGTCGGCGACCAAGTACCTCCAGGCGAAGGGTGAGGACGCCGAGCTGCTCGGTGAGGTGCCCGTCGCGGACGGGCTCTCGTACTTCTACTTCCTGCTCGACCACGGCACGCGCATCATCGAGCTGGAGGTCGAACTGCGTTTGGACGAGCGTCGAATTAGCCGTGTCGTGACCGGCGAGGTGCGCGACGCCGATCGAGTGGCGCATCTGCTGGCCTCCTGAGCCGATGCAGTAGAGGTCGATCGACATCACGCCTCTCGTCGGAAAGGAGGACGGACATGGCACAGCAGGCTTACCAGGGTCAGGTCAGCTACTCGGCCGCTGCCGCTCGCGCGGTGAGCGACGCCGACAGCACGCTCGCTCCGGCGGACCGCAACGACTACGACCCGGCGGACTACACCGATTTCCCCGGTGCCGCCGCTCGGGCCAACGGCTATCCGCGTGCGGACGGCCAGCCCGGTCGCACCTGACCGACAACCACGGCGGGGCAACGCGCGTGTCGTGTTGCCCCGCCGTGTGCTGTCCCCATAAAGTGTTCAGATCGAAGGGGAGGCGATCATGAGCGAGCGGAACGCAGGCGCGCCGAAGGGCCAGATCGAGGACCCGGACGTGCCGACGCCAGCGGATGCGATCGAACTCGATCCGTCCGAGAGTGCGACGCCCGCCGTGGCCAACGACGACTGGCCCGAGGCTTCGGCCGACGTACCTTCGGGTACGCCAGGCACGCTGCTGCCGCCCGGCGCGTACGTCTCCTACGACTAGATCCTCGTCCCCCAGTGCCACCTCGACCGCACTGGGGGACGACTTTGTTCAAAAGCTGAACACCAAGTGCCGAGGAAACAGGAGACGGAACAGCTTCGGGGGACCGGAACGAGGAGCAGCCTTGGCGCGCCAGTCGCTCTACGATTACAAGAAGGACGGGATCGTCGTCGCGATCGAGCGACTGACGCAGCAGCACGGCCGAGCCCCATCACTGCGCGAGGTCGCTGAGGTCACCGATACGTCCGTGGCGACCTTGCACAGCTACCTCACCCGGTTGCGCACGGAAGGGCTCGTCTCATGGGCGGAGCGGCACCACAGGTCTCTCCAGGTGGTGTCGCAGCCAGTTGGCTCAAGCCCGAATGGATCCGCACCAACTCCCTGATCTTCTTCAAGTTCACCGCCGTCGGCACGCCGAAGCCGAAGGCCCGCGCCCGCACGGTGCGCGACAAGAACGGCGCGATCATGACCTTCACGCCGGACTCGACGGTGAACTGGGAGGACACGATCGCCTGGCAGGCCAAGCAGGCGCTCGCGGCCATGATGATGGACCACCCCGGCGAGTACGACGTTCTGCCGATCAAGGGGCGCATCGTCGTGTCGCTGCGCTTCAACGTGAAGCGCCCGGCCAGCCTGCCGAAGAAGGTCCAGTACCCGATGACCTCGCGTCCAGGCGACCTCGACAACCTGGAGAAGTGCGTGCTCGACGCGCTCCAGAAGGTCGGGATCATCGAGAACGACAAGACGGTCACCGACATGGACTCGTGCAAGCGCTTCGCCGACGCCGAGCATCCCGAGGGCGTGGAGATCGAGCTGACCGGCTGGTTCTAGTCTGTGCTCAGATTTTGAGCGTTAGTTCCGATGATCTGCTTGAATGGACGGACGTTCGTTCTCGACCAACGAACGTCGGGGAGAGAGCATGCCGACCACCGTCGATGTGGAGAACCCGTACGGGCTCCAGCTCTACCAGGTCACCTCGCCGTCGGGCTCGACGATCAACCTCCAGAACGAGGGGGAGGCGATCTACTACGAGTCCCAGCGCGACAAGTACATGTCCGACAACCACTTCACCAACGTCTCGGACGTTGAGGACCTAAGTCGGTTGTTGACCTTGGAGGTCATGGTCCACCGTTGGTCGAACTGGCTCACGCAGGGCTTCGACTACCTCGCCGGTCGCGTCAACGAGACCGAGTTGAAGTCGAACATCAAGGAGTACAGCGTCGAGATCCGGCTGGTGAAGGCCAGCCTGGGCATCGACCGGGCACAACGAGAGAAGGACAAGGGCGAGACCCTCGGCGACTACGTGGCGAACCTGCTGGATCGCGCGAAGGAGTTCGGGGTCCACCGGGACGAGCAGTACGCCAAGGCGGTCACGTACCTCTGGCAGTTGATCTCGATGATCAACACCTACGACCGCTGCGACGAGCAGGAGAGACGGGAACTGGACCTGTCCTCGGACTCCATGATCCAGTGGGTCCGCGAGCAGGTGATGCCGGAATGGGCTGGCCTGAACCAGGCGTTTCGCGCCAACCAGAAGATCTGGATCAGCGACCTATGACCACGCGTCAGAAGGCTCCGAACTACGACATCGACAACCTCTCGCGCAGCTATCCCTCGCTGCGCACGCTCACCGGCCCGACCGCGAAGGCCGTGGAAAAGAGCTGGGTCGCCGCGTTCACCACGCGCCCCGAGGCGTTGGAAACGATGCTCTCCGACCTCATCAAGCAGGCGTACGCGAAGCCTGGGCGCATCGGTCAGCGGCCGATGCCCAAGGAGGAGGAGGTCAACCTCAACGCGCTCCTGCACGGTGAGTACACGGACGACCCGATCACCGAGGTGCTGACGAAGAAGGTCCGGCAGGGCTACCACAAGATGTTTGCCGAGAAGATCTTCATGTCCCGGCGCATGTACCAGCGGATGTTCCTGCCCGACGCGCACCCGGACAAGTACCACCCGACGATGCAGGACATCGAGCGCATCGCCGAGGCGCTGAACAAGCCGCCGAGCTACTTCCTGGAGTACCGGCTGATGGCGGCGCAGGCCGCGTTCTTGCGGCTGATCACCGAGCGCCCCGTGATAGCGACGCGGCTCTACCGGGACTTCCTCCAGGTCAGCAAGGAGAGCCCGTTCCTCGCTCGGTGACGTTCGGATTGTCCCGGGGGAAGCTCTCAGGCGAGAGAGTGGAGGAACTCATGATGAGTCCGTGGGGTCTCGCCATCCTGGGCGTGGTGCTGCTGGTGCTGGGCCTGATCTTCGGCGTGGGTCTGCTCTGGATCATCGGCCTGGTGTGCCTCGTCATCGGCCTCGCCTGGGGCGTCGCGACGGGGATCGGCCGGGGGCCGCGCACACCCGTCTGACCTACAGCAACGACGAAGGCCGGGTCCGGAGTTTCCTCCAGGCCCGGCCTTCGCTCACCCGTTCCACACCGTGTCCCGTGCACCGATCGCAGTCGAACATACACCCCCAGCACACAACACGGCCAGGTCAGGCGGGCAGGTACTTCCAGCCACACTCAGAACAGACCAACGGCTGTTTCGTCGAGGGCGGGCTATGAGTCCGGTTCCTCTCCCCGCAGTGCGGGCAGGTCGTCACCCAGGTGGTCTCCAAGGTCACCCGGGCACTCGGAAGATCGTCGCTGGGCTGATCCGTCGTGCTCACACAGGAGTCGTCGGCTTCGACGAAAACGGGATGGACAGCGCATCCAACCCGAGCTAATGTTCAGCCTCGTGCTCCGGGGAGAGTGGGCTCCCAGCGGTGACTCGAACACGCAGGTGCAGTTCACGACTGGCCCAGCAGATCGGGAAGACCGCAGCCCGGAGCACACCCTGGCGGGATGGAGCAGCTTGGTAGCTCGGCGGACTCATAATCCGTAGGTCGCTGGTTCGAATCCAGCTCCCGCTACGAGGCGAGGGCAGCTAGAGAGGCTGCTGTGAGCCTCCGCGAGCCCCACCCGCACTGCTAATGCGGCGTGGGGTTTTGTCTTGATCAACGCGCGAGAATCGCCGATCACGACTAGGATGCGTCGCTTTGCTGCGCTACGGTCAGACCCGTGACCCAAATGGACGCCGGAGTGCCTCGCGAGGACTACGAAGCGCTCCTACTCTCACCCGCCGAGCAGTACATGCTCACCGAACTCCGAAAGGAGCTGCACTTCCTCATGTCCGCACTCACCGATCAGGTGGACGCTGCTCTCGCCCAGCTCGCCACCGAGACCGACGCGCTCAACGGCGTGATCGTCGCTCAGCAGGCCGCAGCCGCCGTCCTCCAGAACGCGCTCACCGCGTCGCAGAACCAGGAGGCCGCCGACGAGGCCGAGCTGAGCAAGGCGCTCGACGCCCTCAACGCCGCGAACGCCAAGCTCGCCGAGCTGGCCGGTGGCGGTTCCGGCAGCTCGACCACGCCGGACCCGGGCACCACGCCGGACCCGGGCACCACGCCGACCGACGGCACCACGCCGGTCGATCCGGGCACGGCGGGCGACGGCACCGGCACCGGCGACGGTGGCACGGTCGTCACCGATCCGGGCACGACCGACCCGGGCACCACGGACACGACCGGTACCGCCACCGACGGGACCGGCACGACCGACACCGGCACGACCGACCCGTCGGCTCCGGCCCCGGGTGACGGGACGGCTCCGACCGTCTCCTGATCACGACTCCGGCACTCCCCCCGCTGCCGGACGCATCGAGCCCCTGGCGGTCCCCCGCTGCCAGGGGCTCGGTGCTTTCTAAGTCGGAATGGACGTGCGTCCGAACAAAGAAGTATGGCGGTTCTCGAAGCTCTGACCGAGGGGGAGAAGTACCTCGTCGCCATCCTCATGGATTCGAGCGGCGTGGACATCGCCGAGTTCCTCTGGAAGGACCCGGACCAGCCTGACAACCTGTTCCGCTGCTACGACTACCAGTACGCCTGGTACCGCAACGACTCGAAGCAGCAGATCGACCAGTGCGGTCGAGCGATCGGCAAGTCGGTCGGCATCCAGATGCGGGCGTTCGCCTTCCCGTTCATGAACCCTGGCAACGACATGCTGATCACCGCGCCGGAAATGATCCACCTCGACCCGGTGACCAAGCACATCGAGGATCGCCTGCTCAGCACTCGCCTCTCCAGGGAAATGCTCAAGAGCGGCTCGCAGTCCACCGGCATCACGCACCGCCCGTTCGAGGCGAAGTTCCGCAACGACGCGAAGATCATCGGCCGTATCCCGCAGAAGGACGGCCGAGGCGTCAAGGGCATGCACCCCCGCGTCCTGGAGATGGACGAGGCGCAGGACTACCCGCATGCCGGATGGGTGGAACTGACCGAGACGCTGCGCTACGGCGACGAGACCTCGCGCTGGCGGGCCCACGGCGTGTCCCGAGGCGTGCGCGACGACTACTACACGCGCAGCCAGAGCGAGGACTGGTACGTCCACCGCATCACCGCCATGCACCGGCCCGACTGGACCGCGAAGGAGCGCAAGGCCAAGGCCGAGCTGTACGGCTCGCGCGAGCACCCCGACTACCGGCGCAACATCCTGGGCCTGCACGGCGATGCGATGTCCTCGCTGTTCGTGCTGCACCGCCTCATGGCCTGCGTGGACTCGCGCGAGGAGAGCGACTACAACGTCAGCGTCTACACGCACATCCGGATCAACGACGAGGCGCTGCGCGACTCGGGCCTGCCGATCGAGGCACTGATCGACCTGCCCGGCTCCCACAAGCAGTTCAAGCGCCTCTGGATCGGGATGGACGTTGGTATGACCAACCACCCGTCCGAGATCCTGGTGTTCGGCGCAGAGGCCAAGCCGGGCAAGGACGGCGGCGAGCGGCTGCGCTGCCTCACGCGCATCCACCTGGAGCGCATCGGCACGATGGACCAGCTCCGCGTGATGGATCACGTCGCGCAGTTCTACAAGCCGCTCGCCTTCGGGATGGACCGCACCGGTCTCGGCCTGCCGATCTTCAACCTCATCACGGCCACCGGCCAGGGCGTCGAGGTCAGCGACGAGCTGCGGAACGCGATTCGGGGCTACAACTTCTCGGAGAAGATCCCGGTCGGCTTCGAGCCTCCGCCCGAGGACGAGAACGAATGGTCCGACCCGATGGACCGCGCGATCCTCGGCAACGTGCTGGAGTTCAGCTCCGACGAGCTGCGCCTGCTCGTTGACCAGGGCCGTCTCGTGCTGCCGTGGGACATCGACATGCTCAAGGAGTTCCAGGGCCAGGCGTACTACATCAGCAAGTCGGCGACCAACCCGTACGGCAAGAAGGAGTTCAACAAGGGCAAGTTCCACGCCCTCGACGCCGCACGGATGGCCGCTCTCGCGCACAGCCAGGAGCTGATCGAGAAGCAGATGAAGCTGCTGCCCGAACGCACCTCCGTGCTGGTCACCGGCTTGTTCGATGACGACCCGATGGCCCTCAGTGCGGCGGCTCCGATGGACCCGATGTACGACTGGGCCGACTACTAGCCCGCAGTCGTCGGTCCAGGTCGATCCAGCGCGTCATCAGCGCGCTCTGCCGGTCTCCCTTCCCAGGTTCAGGCGTCCATCCGATTCGCTCGTTGCGTCGCTGGTTCTTGTCGAGCTGCCGCCGGTACGCCTTCATCGCGTGCATCAGCATGCGCAGGTCGTGCTCGTCCAGCTCCAGGGTGTAGGTGCTCATACCTATAAGAGGCAGCTCCGGCTCAATCGTGTGAAGGTCGGAGCCCGATGAGTTTCTCGTGGCCACCTTGAAACTGGAATCGGCACCTAACCAAGGGCTACCGGAAGCTAAGGCGCCCCTTGCGCCAGCTAGCGCGGCAGCGTTGGGCGTCCCGGTGAACTCGACGCTCGGCAGCGTGCAGAGCGTGCGCAGCGAGATCGACGACGCCCTGGCCGACATGAAGGTGTTCAGCAAGTTCGAGCCGGATCAGGTCATGGTCGCCGTGAGCGCCCACTCGGCCCGGCTCGTCGAGATCGTCGTCCAGATCAGCCGCATCGAGCACATCCGACGCGAGTGGCGACCAGTGCGCGAGGAGTGCGAGCGGGTGATCGCAGCGTTGAAGGACCAGTTCCAGGTTGCCTCGCGGCTGCACGCGATGCGGGAGTTCGACTGGAACGCGAGCGGGCGGGGTCAGGTGTGAGGGTCCTATCCGACGAGCCCCAGGGGCTCGCACCGTTCGACATCTCCAGCATGCCGCCGACCACGGTGCTGCCGCTGGAGGTGGACTGGGGCGGTACGGACGCGCCGGGCAACGCCTCCTACTCGTACATCAACGAGGCGGGCGTGCCGGAGGAGGTCGCCGAGCAGGCGATGGTGATGGGCCGGACTTTGGACGGCCGTCCGATTCGAGACGAGATCGCCTCGGCCGTCGCGCAGTGGACCCGGAACATGAACAGCACGTCCCTCGCGGGTAGCTCGCTGTTCTTCCGTGGCCGCTACACGATGACCACGAACGTCTACGACCAGATGATGCAAGCGGCCGACGCCGTGGAGTTCGACGACATCCTCTCGGCCGTCGCCGACGCCACCGAGGGGCTCGCCTTCTCGCAGGTGTCCTTCGAGATGGTCGATCAAGACCAGGAGGACATCTGGAACCAGATCGGCCTCAAGCTGCGGCTCCAGACCAAGATGAAGATCGCCTGGCGCGAGCTGTTCAAGGTCAGCCAGGTGTACTTCGGCATCGACTGGCAGGATCTCGTCCTCAAGGTCCGCACGCCCACGATCCCGCTCACCAACATGGACAGCGACTCGCAGGGCGACGTACCGATCCCCGGTGCGGAGGATCTGCACCCCAGTGGTGAGCCGCGCCCGGGTCCGAAGAAGCGCGCCCGGCGCAAGCAGTTCGCCATCACCGCTCCGGCCGGGCTGACCATCTGGGATCCGACCAAGATCCTGCCGGTCGGCCAGCTCATGTTCGGCCGCGAGCGCTTCGCCTACATCGCCAGCCCGGCCGAGCACCAGGCGTTCATGGCCGTGTTCGAGGGCAAGGGCACCGACCCGCTGGTGCTCAAGATGTTCGACGGGCCGTACACGCCGACGCCCGAGGAGCTGGCCGTCCTGCACGAGAACCATCGCGACCCCGCGACGAAGGCGTGGCTGTGGCTGTTCAAGCGGGATGCGATCTTCCGGCACACGCTGACCCGCGCGGACTACGAGCGCTTCGCGTCGGTGCGGCTCAAGTCGGTGCTGCCGGACCTGGACATCAAGAGCCACCTGCGTGCGTCGGACCGAGCGACGCTGATCGGTGCGACGAACTTCATCATCGTTCTCAAGCGAGGTAGCGACAAGTTCCCCGCGCGGCCCGGTGAGGTCGAGCAGCTTCGGGAGCAGAGCCGGGTCGTGGCCAGGATGCCGATCCTCGTCGGCGACCATCGACTGTCCGTCGAAATCGTCACCCCGGCCGTCGATCACGTCCTGGATCCGAAGCGCTACGACCTGATCGACCACCGGCTGATCATGCGGGCGCTCGGCACGTTCAAGCTCAACGGCTCCGGCTCGCGCATGGAGGGCGGCTCGGGCGGCGGCGGGCCCACGGACGACGAGATCGCGCGGGGCATCGAGTCGCGGCGCAACGACCTGGCCGACACGCTGTGGACCTACCTCGTCGAGCAGACGATGAAGCGCAACGAGACCGTGCTGACCGAAGCGCCGCACATCAGTTTCCACCCGAAGCGCGTGGTCATCGGCCTGGACGCGAACATCATGAAGCTCGTGCTCCAGCTCCGCGACCGTGGCGACATCAGCCGCGAGACCGAGCTGGAGGAGTTCCAGATGGACCAGCAGGTCGAGTACGTGCGCCGCAAGCGCGAGAAGGGCATCGACGACGTGTTCAAGTCCTCGGTGCCGTTCTCCTCGCCCGAGACCAACCCGTTCCAGACCGGCAACGCCGGGGGCCGTCCGCAGGGCGGTGGCGGGCTGGGTAGTGACCGAACCCCGGCTGCGGGACCGACCGCACCCAAGACGCCCGCCACCCCGAACTAGGAGATCACCATGCAGGTTCAGCCCGTTGCGTTCACTGGCTCCGGCCAGGTGGGCACCGCAGCGCACACCGCGACCGACCAGAACTCCGGCGCGCAGATCCCGGTCGGCGCGACGCAGGAGCAGATCGTCGGCATCGCCTACAACGGCTTCACGAAGGTCGTCGTGCACAACGGCACCGACGCCACGGGGGACGTGGTGGCCGTCTGCGGCGGGCCCGGCACGTACTCGTGGAACTACGAACTCGACTGCGAGCACGGCCTGTTCCTGGAGTGCACCGGCTCCGGCGCGGGCACCGTCTGGCTCGTCTAGTGGAACGCGCAGCCGCGAAGGCCGATACGGAGGGCATGACCACCGAAGCCGCCGCCGTGCCCAGCACCTCGTCCGACGGGTCGGTGTTCGCCGCCGTCAGCGCCAGCGCGCCACAATGGAAGAAGATCATCCGGATCGACAACACGGACAAGGGTCCGGTCGCCACTGTGGTCCAGGACTACACGCTGACCGCCGAGCTGTCCGAGCTGATCGAGAAGGCGTTGGTGGCCGACGCTGCCGACCAGGACGACACCCCGGAGCAGCAGCAGTTGCTCATGTCGGCCTGGCAGGCACTGGCGATGTACCTGGCCACGTGCGACGACGAGGACAAGGACCAGGCGGCGACCGCGCTCAAGGTCGTCTCGGACCTCATGTCCGGCGCGGG
>Ga0207695_10000229_pt1 | contig 149313 bp, 128 predicted proteins | sample KBSC54metaG_FD_184354 | JGI IMG/M metagenome (GOLD analysis project Ga0207695, IMG submission 184354) | Corn rhizosphere microbial communities from Kellogg Biological Station, Michigan, USA - KBS C5-4 metaG (SPAdes) (version 2) | ecosystem: Host-associated > Plants > Roots > Rhizosphere >... | reverse complement strand
CCCAGCGCCTCGAACTTATTCCCGTGGTTGGAGGTGGGATTGTTTTGAATATTCTGAGCCAGCAGGGTTCCCGCGGAACAGAAACTCAACAAAATAAGCAGTTGTTTTTTCATGTGTGAGTATTTCATGTGTGATTTGAGCGTGTTAACGGTTATGGCCAGCGATCAAAGGCCATTTTAAGGGAGGCCAGCAGCACGATAGCTGAGACGCCCCTGATCCACCAGACCCTTCTGATTTTCATCAGGTGCACGAATATAAAAGAAATCACCAGGATAATGGCCACGACGAGCAGCTGCGCGGCTTCTATGCCCAGGTTGAAGGCGAGCAGGGGGACGACCAGGTTGTCACCTCCGACCAGGCTGAGCAGGCTGTTGGCGAATGCAAGTCCGTGGATCAGCCCGAAGAACAGCGCAAAGAAATAGATCACCGGTAGTTTGGAGGGGTGTTCGACCTGCCCCGTCCGCTGCAGGAGGTTATTGACGGCTGTCGCCACGATCGTCAGGGGGATGAGGAACTCGATCCAGCGGGTGGCGAAATGCACCAGGCCAAGGGCGCTGAGCGCGAGGGTAATGGAATGCCCTATCGTAAAGGCGGTGACCAGGATCACCACTTTCCGCCAGTCTTTCATGAGATAGCGCAGGCAGAGAGCAGCCACGAAGAGGATGTGATCCATGGCTTCCCATGTGAGGATATGACCGATGCCGATACCGAAGTAGAGCTTAAAATCGAGCATAAGTTCAAAATTATTCAGACTTTTGTACTACAAAAATTTATCTTTTAAATGGTTACATCCATATATAAACGGACCAGGGGTCCGTTGGCCGATTGTCGGAAATGGTTCGCCGTGGTGGGTTTATCGTTGTTTTCGGGAGCGGGTGTCCGGTGGTTCGCCGCGGTGGGTTTGGGGTTATTTTTAGTGGCCGGCGCTCCGCCTGCCCATCCGCTGTATATCACTGTGACGGAGATAAAACACAACCCCAAGGATAAGATACTGGAGATAAGCTGTAAGATATTTACGAATGACCTGGAGGCGGTGCTGGAAAAGCAGGCTAAGACGAAGGTAGACCTGTCCAGCGAAAAGGACCGGGCGGCGAATGAAAGGCTGATCGACGAATATATAGAGAAACACCTGCGGCTGAAGGTGGACGGGAAGCCTGCGGGGCTTCATTGGGTCGGCAGCGAGAAGGAATCGGATGGCACCTGGTGCTATCTGCAGGTGAATGATGTGCCGGCGGTTAAAAGGATCGATGCGGTCGACGACCTGCTGTACGACGGCTTTAGCCAGCAGATCAATATCATGCACGTGACGGTGGGCGGCGACCGGAAGAGCACGCGGCTGGATTGTCCGGAGGCGAATGCGTCATTCCAGTTCCAGTGAGGGGTCAATCCTCCTTCTCTTCTTCGTCCTTTAGCTCTTTCTGCACTTCTTCGGGCGGTGTGACCAGCACCTTGTCGATGCGCTGGGCGTCCATGTCGATGATCTCGAACAGAAAGCCGCGCCATTCCAGCTTTTCGCCGCTATTGGGGATATGCTCCAGGTGGTTGAGGAGGAAGCCCGCCAGGGTATCAAACTCGTGATCCCCTTCGTCCCGCCATTCCGTTTTGTGGAAGTGTGCGAGGAAGTCATAGAAGGGGATCTGGGCGTCTACGAGCCAGCTGCCGTCTTCCCGGAGTTTGAGCTCATAGTCGGGGATATCAGGCTGCGCGATGTCGCCGATGATCGCTTCCAGGATGTCGTTGAGGGTGATCAGGCCCAGCAGGCTGCCGTATTCATCGACGATGAAGCAGCAGTGTATCTTGCTCTGCTTGAATTTTTCAAGCACCATATAGGCTGAATTGTTCTCCGGAACGAACAGCGGCGGGGACATGACGTCCTTGAACGGGATGTTGTCATCCGTGACGTAGAGCGTCTTTATCGAGACCACGCCTTTGATGTTGTCGATCTCGCCGTCGCAGATGGGATAGACCGAGTGGGGTTCCCTGAGTATCTTTTCTTTGATGGTCTCTTCGTTGTCGTCGAGGTCGAACCAGAGGATATCGCTGCGGTGGGTCATGAGCGAGGTGATGTTGCGGTCACCCAGGTGGAAGCGCGCTCGATGATCTCCTGCTCGGCCTCTTCGATGGCGCCCTGCTCGGTGCCTTCGTTGATGATGGCCTTGATCTCGTCTTCGGTGACGGCGCTGTCGGCGGAGGGGTTGATGCTGAAGACCCGGAAGAAGAGATTGCTGGTCTTGTTGAGCAGCCAGACGATGGGATAGGTGATGAGGGACAGTATCCTTACGGGTCTTGCGACGAGGCGGGCGATCTGCTCGGCTCTTACGAGGCCGATGCGTTTGGGGATGAGCTCGCCGCAGATGATGGACAGGAGGGTTACGAGGACCAGGATGAGCGCTGTGGAAAGATTCTCGGCGTAGTGCTGCAGAAAGGGTATTCTTTCCAGGTAGGGCTGTAGCTCTTTGCTGAATTTTTCGCCTGAATAGAAACCGGTAAGTATAGCGATGAGGGTGATGCCTATCTGGGCGGTGGAAAGGAACAGCTCGGGGCTTTCTGCCAGCTTGAGGGCGGAATGGGCTTTTTCATCTCCGTTCTCGGCGAGATTCTCGAGCCGGCTTTTGCGCGCCGATACGAGGGCGATCTCCGCCATGACGAACAACCCGTTCAGAAAGATCAGAAACAATAAAATGATCACATCAAGCATGGTGTGGTATATGGGGTTGTAAAAGAAGAGTACCAAACTGGAAACGGAACAGGCGGCTGAGCTGCCAGCCGATGATCGAACCGATAAGGGCTCCGCAGATGACGTCCAGTGGGAAATGAACCCCTACATAGACCTGTGCATAGGCGATCAGGGAGGCCCAGACGAACACGAGGGACCACCAGCGGCTGGTATGCCGGAGGGTACGATAGATAAAGAAGGCAAGCGCAAAATGGTTGCAAGCGTGTGAAGAGGTGAAGCTCGAGCTTGTGGGGCAGTAGTTGGCGATGAACCGTACCGAGTCGGCTATCAGCGGGTCGCCGCAGGGGCGGGTACGCATGACCAGCGTATCCTTGATGAGCTTGCTGCTGATAAGGTCGCCGATTATGGCCGTCATTACCAGGTAGGCCGCCCACCACCATCCTTTTTTTCGAAAATTCAGCGTGATGAATACAAGCAAAAAAAGGTAGAAAGGAACCCATAATTCAGACTCCCGCATGAACAGGAAAAGCCCATCCAGAAAGGGGGACGTCCAGGCCTGGTTGATCCGGGAAAAGAGCCAATAGTCACCCTGTAAAATACCGTGTAAAAGGCCCGGATGCGCCCCGGAGTCGAGTAAAATCATGGTTTCATTAATAATTGACCTACTTTTACGCCCGTTTTATTAAATATGGGCATGTTAAACAGATCGGCAACAAATTTACCAAATATACCCAAAACGGTGCGTTTGGTCTTTTCAACAGGGATTATTTTTTTGTTGATGATGAGCTTATTACGCCTTGCTTTGTTTTTGGCTTTCAGCAGGCAGGGGCATAGTTGGGGCGCCCTGATCCCGTCTTTTCTGCTGGGCATTCGCTACGATCTGCGTTATGTTGGCATCCTGGACGTTCTTTTACTGTTATTGGGGATACTCCGTGTGTCGGACCCCTTCCGCAGCGGTTGGGGCCGGAGGCTGGCCCTGGGGCTGATCGGAATAGCAGCATTTCTCGTATTGTTCTTTTATTCCGTCGATTTTGCTCACTACAGCTATCTGTCCCAGCGGCTGAACGCCAGCGTTCTGAACTATCTGACCGATGCCGGCATATCTGTGCACATGGTCTGGCAGACCTATCCCGTCATCCGGATCGTATTATTACTGATCTTCGGCACGTGGCTTTTTCGCAAGGCGTTCAGGGCGCTTTACGAGCGGATACGTCGCCGGCCGGCGGTCGAACTGTCCGGAAAGGCCCGTATTGCCTGGTACCTGGTCCCTTTTTTGCTGCTCGCGCTGGCGATCTTTGGCCGGATCGGGCAGTATCCGCTGCGGTGGAGCGACGCGTTCACGCTGGGCAGCGATTATCAGGCCAGCATCGCGCTGAACCCTTTCCAGTCTTTCTTCAGCAGTCTGAAGTTCCGGCATAGCATATACGACGAAGCGAAAGTAAAAGCGGCGGTGCCGGAGCTGGCGCCCTATTTCGGTTGGGACAGCGCCATCGATCACCGGGTTGCCGGCATGTCTGCCCTGCCCGCGGGCCTTTGTGAAAGGATTGTTGCGCCCCGTCCGGGGACGCTGACCTCTCACCCCAACGTAGTGGTCGTCATCTGCGAATCCTTTAGCGCGTATAAAAGCAGCATGTGGGGCAACCCTCTAAATACGACCCCTTTCTTCAGCGGTCTTTGCCGGCAGGGAATCTTTTTCGACCATTGTTTTACGCCGAGCTATGGAACGGCGCGTGGTGTCTGGGCGACGATCACGGGAATCCCCGATGTGGCTGCGGCGACGACCACTTCCAGCCGGAATCCGGCCGCCGTCGATGAGCATACGATCATCAACGACTTCAAGGGGTATGAAAAGTTCTATTTTCTCGGGGGAAGCACCAGCTGGGCCAATATCCGCGGATTGCTGACCAATAATATCAAAGGGCTGCGTGTATACGAGCAGGAGAATTTTTCCGCTCCCAAGGTCGATGTATGGGGTATCAGCGACAAGAACCTTTTCCTCGAGGCGAATAAGGTACTGAAGCAGCAGCAGCAGCCTTTCTTTGCGATCATCCAGACGGCGGACAACCACCGGCCGTATACGATCCCCGAGGAAGACCGGAAGACGTTCAAGCTGCAGACGATGCCGCAGGATTCTTTACGCAAGTATGGATTTGAGAGCAACGATGAGATGAATGCGTTCCGGTATACTGATCTCGGCTATCAGACCTTTATAGAGACGGCGTCGAAGGAAAGATATTTCGACAATACCGTTTTTTTGTTTGTGGGTGATCACGGCATTGACGGCGATGCGGGGGATATGTTTCCCAGGGCGTGGACAGACCAGCGTCTGACGTCCGAGCACGTCCCTCTGCTGATATATGCGCCCAGACTGTTGCCGGCAAGGCGGCTCGATGGGGATTGTTCCCAGGTAGACGTTCTGCCTACGCTGGCGGGAATCTGTCATATCGCTTATAACAACACGACGCTTGGCCGCGATCTGCTGGATTCGGCGACGTATCGTGGCAAGGAAATGGCTTTTATCTATGACCCGGATGCGGCCAATATCGGGGTCGTGAGGGGGGGGTATTTTTACCGGCGAGGGCTGAGAACGGGAAAGGAAGAGATGGTTTCTACTACGGGCAATGACCCGGTGCCTGCCGGTGTGCTGAACGGACCGGTGGGGCAGGAGCTGAAGCGGTTATCGGAGGGGATGTATGAGTTATCCCGATATATGTTATTGGAGAATAAGAAAAAAAATGGACTTTAATCTTATTTTTGCAGACATTAAAACAAGTACCTGTGGCATTGATCAAAAGCATTTCCGGTATCAGGGGCACGATCGGTGGTAAGCCGGGAGATAACCTGACCCCGGTGGACATAGTAAAATTCACTGCTGCTTTCGGCAGCCGGATCCTGGAAAAGAACGGGAAAAAGGTAGTGGTTGGACGGGACGGCCGTATCAGCGGGGAGATGGTCAGCTCATTGGTCGTATCTACGTTGAGGGGCCTGGGGCTGAACGTGATCGATCTGGGGTTGTCTACGACCCCTACGGTAGAGCTGGCGGTACCCGGGGAGAAGGCTGCTGGCGGGATCATCCTTACGGCCAGTCATAACCCCAAGGAGTGGAATGCGCTGAAGCTGCTGAACAGCGACGGTGAATTTATCAGCGCCGAGGAAGGGGCTGCCATTCTGGAGAAAGCGCAAAAAGAGGACTTCAATTTTGCCCCGGTCGATCGATTGGGTGAATATAGCGTCAGCAATGACTGGCTGCAAAAGAGTGTCGATGCCGTGGTGAGCTATCCGCTGGTCGATATTGCTGCGATACGGGAAAGGAAATACAGGATCGTGGTTGACGTGGTCAACTCGACGGGAGCGCTATTTATCCCGCCGCTGCTGAAGGCGTTGGGAGTGGAAGAGGTGATCCTGCTGAATGAAGAGGTCAATGGCCGCTTTGCGCACAATCCGGAGCCGCTGCCTGAGAACCTGACGGGGCTGAGCGTGAAGGTGCAGCAGTCGAAGGCTGACCTGGGCATTGCAGTGGATCCGGATGTGGACCGGCTTTGTTTTGTCTGTGAGGACGGAAGCATGTTTGGCGAGGAGTATACGCTGGTGGCGGTAGCGGACTATGTGCTGAGCAAGCGGCCGGGAAATACGGTCAGCAATATGAGCAGCACGAAGGCGTTGAAGGAAGTAACCCTCCGGCGGGGAGGGGAGTATTATCCTTCTGCGGTGGGAGAGGTCAATGTAGTTAAAACGATGAAGCGCGTGAATGCTGTCATTGGTGGAGAAGGAAATGGTGGTATTATCGTTCCCGACCTCCACTATGGCCGCGATGCGCTGATCGGCATCGGGCTTTTCCTCAGCGCCCTGTCGCATCATAAGAATGGCATCAAGTCCTTCCGCAGCCAATACCCCGACTATTTTATCTCCAAGAACAAGATCGAGCTGGGGACTGGTATCGATGTGCCGGCGATCTTCGAGAAGATCAGGAAGAAATACAAGAATCATCCGATCAATACGGAAGATGGCCTGAAGATCGAATTTGACAATGACTGGGTCCATCTGCGCACGTCCAATACGGAACCGATCATCCGTATCTATGCGGAAAGCAATTTCGAGACGACGGCCAATAACATTGCGCTGCGTCTTATGCAGGACATCAAGGAATTTATCGCACCTTAGGACATGGAAAGGATCTATTTCGATAATGCAGCCACTACCGCCCTGGACCCCCAGGTGCTGGAAGCGATGATGCCCTACCTGACGGAGAAGTTTGGCAATCCTTCTTCCATCTATTCGTATGGCAGGGAGACGAGGCTGGCTATCGAGAATGCCCGCAAATCGGTCGCAAGGATACTCGGCGCCCATCCCGCGGAGATCTTTTTTACATCCGGCGGTACCGAAAGCTCGAATACGGCCATCACTGCGTCGGTGAGGGACCTGGGCTGTACGCATATCATTTCCTCGCCACTGGAGCACCACGCTACGCTGCATACGATCGAGCATCTGCATAAGCGCGGGGAGGCGGCGCTTAGCTGGGTGGACCTGCTGCCCGACGGGCATATCGACCTGGAGGACCTGCAGCGGAGGTTAGCTGCGAGCGCCGAAAAGACCCTGGTCACGCTGATGCATGCCAATAATGAGATCGGGAATATGCTCGATATTCATGCGGTTGGAGAGATATGCAAGAAATATGGAGCGGTCTTTCATTCCGATACGGTGCAGACGGTGGGTCATTTTCCGTTAGATCTCAGGAACACGCCCGTCCATTTTATAACGGGTTCGGCGCATAAGTTCCATGGCCCTAAGGGTGTCGGGATCTTGTACATCAACGAGAATGTACGGATCAATCCATTTATACAGGGTGGCTCGCAGGAGCGTAACATGCGTGCGGGCACGGAGAATGTATACGGGGTTGTAGGCTTTGCCAGGGCGCTGGAGCTGGCGACGGCGAACCATGATGCGGACAGCGTTTATATCAGGGGAGTGAAGCTTTATATGATGGAGCAGCTGGAGCAACAGGTAAAGGGTGTTTCTTTCAACGGTGATCCGCTGGGGCAGAGCCTGTATACGGTGCTAAGCGTTGCTTTCCCCAAGACCGAACGGTCTGAGATGCTACTTTTCAATCTTGACATCAATGGTATCTGCACGTCCGGCGGGAGTGCCTGTACCAGCGGCGCTGAACAAGGGTCGCATGTAATACGCGCCATCAATAATAACCCCAACCAGGTGACGGTACGTTTTTCATTCAGCAAGAACAATACCCGGGAACAGGTCGATACGGTGGTGGCCAAACTGAAGGAGTTGATATAAGCTCATCTGATGCGCTACATTATTGGAATTGACATTGGCACCACCAACACGAAGGCCGTTGCACTAACGGACGAGGGGGAGGTGCTGGGCAGCGCCAGTGCGTCCTACCCGGTGTTCTCTGCCGGGGAAGGCCAGCACGAGCTGGATCCTGCGCTGCTGCTGGAGGCCGTTCTTGCCGCTCTCCGCGAGGTTCGCCGGCAGACGTCCGGGGTATCGGGGCTTGCGGGCATTTCGTTCAGCTGCGCTATGCACAGTCTGATAGCTATAGATGCGGAAGGAAAGCCGCTGACCCGTGCTATCACGTGGGCTGATCTGCGGCCGGCCCCTTATGCGAAGGCCTTGCGGGACAGCGCCGCGGGCAGGCGGATCTACCAGCAGACGGGCACTCCTGTGCATGCGATGTCTCCCCTTTGTAAATTATTATGGCTGAGGGCGGCTGAGCCTGGTGTTTTTGCCCGCGCGGCCCGCTATATTTCCATCAAGGAATACATCTGGTGGAGGCTGTTTGGGGAATACAAGCTCGATCTGTCCCTGGCCTCGGCGACGGGGCTTTTGGATATCCGCAGCTTTGACTGGTATCCCGAAGCGCTGTCTGTGGCAGGTATTTATGCCGGCCAGCTGTCGGAGCTGGTGTCCTGTACGTATTCGGCTACGGAGCTGGTGGAGGGATTCGAGGACCTGGGGTTACCAGCGGGGCTTCCGTTCGTCATTGGCGCCAGCGATGGCTGTCTGGCGAACCTGGGCAGCGGCGCGATAAGGCCGGGAGAGACTGCGCTGACCATCGGCACGAGCGGGGCGGTGCGCATGACTGCGCCGGTGCCGGAATATGATGTACGCCAGCGGATATTCAGCTATATCCTGACCGATCGTCATTATATATGCGGGGGAGCGACCAACAATGGGGGTAATGTGCTGCAGTGGTATAGTAAAAGTGTTTTGAAGAAGGAGGGGGAGATCGAGTTTTTGGAGCGGGAGGCGGGGACTGTGGCGCCGGGCTGTGAGGGTTTGGTGTTTTTGCCATATCTGCGGGGAGAGCGGGCGCCTGTCTGGGATGCGGATGCGAAGGGCGTCTTTTTCGGGGTCCGGTCGGTACATGAGCAGCGGCATTTTATACGGTCGATCCTGGAGGCCGTCTGCTATTCGCTTTACCAGGTGGGGGCGTCGCTGGAGGAGACGCTGGGGCCGATAGAGCATATCTATGCGAGTGGAGGGTTTACGCGGAGCAAGCTGTGGCTGCAGCTGGTGGCGGATGTGTTCATGCGGCGGGTATACGTCACCGGAACTGCGGATGCTTCGGCTATGGGGGCTGCTATGATGGGGTTTTATGCGCTGGGTATCGTGCCGGATCTGGAGGATACGGCAAAGATGGTGAGGGTCGTGGAGACGTACGAGCCGGATGCGGCCAGGCATGCCATTTATATGAAGAATTTTGAAATTTTTGGAGAGTTGTATAGTCGGCTGAGGGATCTGATGTAAAAAATTAAGGCCCACTTTTAGTGAGCCTCAAATCTTCCTTTTTCCTGAATGAATGAATAATGATCGAATAAGGACGTTGGACCAAAAACGGGCTTTCGATAACAGGTAATACAAAGTTATTATATATATCCCGGACGGAATACCTCTGCAGGTCAGGAATATGCCTCGTCAAGAATAATCAATAATTGTCTTACCGACCTTTTACCAGGTCCCTGGGTAAAATTCCGAACTCTTTTTTAAAGGCCTTGGCGAAATGGCTCAGATTCGAGAAACCGATCTCGCTGCCGGCCTGCTTGATGCTGCACTGGCCTGTGATGAGCAGGTCCTTGGCGCGCTGCAGACGGCTTTTATTGTAATAGTCGTAGAGTGTGTGTCCGTATACCTGCTTGAACAGGTTCTTCAGCTTGCTGGTGCTCATGAACACTTCCTGGGCCAGGGATTCCAGGGAAGGGAAGCCTTCCAGGCGGCTGCTCAGGATCTGTTCGACGTGCTGCATGCTTTCGAGGTCGTTCTTTTTCACTGTGCGTGGCAGGACGGCCTGTTCCTGGCGGAGGAAAGAATGCAGGAGCTTTTCGATCAGGTGTACGATAGCCGAGAGCCTTCTGATCTGGCTGACGGGATCGTTCTCTTTTATTTCGAAAAGCTCTTTCAGCATGGTCCGGTGTGAAAGGTTGATGAACAGCGGGTTTTCCACCGTGCTGTTCTCCCTTGCGAAAGTCGCCAGCTTTTCGAAGATATCCTGGGGCAGGTATTGCATCGCCAGCTCGTGCGAGCAGAAGATCAGCAATCTTTTGACGGTGCTGCCTGCCGAGAATTTCAGGAAGGCCGTATCCCGGGCGTCGGTCAGGAAAATATCATTCCTGAATGGTCTCTTGTCGGAGACGAGCTGTTGCCGGTGGCCGACGAGCAGCTCTTTCTGTACTTCGACGAGATTAAAGGATATAACGAAACCCTTTGCGCCGGACTGACGGGTCATTTCCAGGTCGCTGTCCAGCTTGAAATTCATAACTGCGTACGAGAACTGGGAGTTTATGTCCTTTGCCAGGATGGTTCCCGAGCCAAGCTGGGCCGGGATGGTGAGCACATTATCCTTTACGGGAGTGTTCAGCAGTGTCGCGAAATCGGCCAGCCATTTTTCAAAATTCTCCAACTGAAACGAATACATAACCATAGTCACCTCTTTTTTGAAATGTTTACGTAATATCTACCTCAATGGCATTTAGTCGCGGTTCGTGGGCGGGGGACAAGTAGCGGCGAAGCAAATAAAAGTGTAATAGTGCAAATTGCAAAAGCGCAAAATTACGGGAAATAACCTTCGCCAATTGTCTGGAATGAGCCTTTTGATAGCTGTAAAGGCTATTTAACAAAAATTTGAGTAGGTTTATTTACTTATTCTTAAGTACTTCCTTAGGAAGAACGCCGAATTCTTTTTTAAACGCCTTGGCGAAATTGCTGAGGTTGGAGAAGCCGATGTTGACGCCCACCTGTTTGACCGAGTATTTTCCTGTTGTCAGCATTTCTTTGGCCTGTTCGAGGCGGTGACGATTATAGAATTCATACAGTTTCATGCCATAGATCTGCTTAAAACGGCTTTTGAGCTTGGTGGAGCTCATCATGGCGGTCCGGGAGAGGACTTCGATACTGGGGAACTTATTTAATTGATTATCACTGAGAATACGAACGATGCCTTTCAGGGCTTCGAGGTCTTTTTCGCGACCTTTTGCCCAGATCTTGCCGTTGACATTGGGGATGGTGGACCGGATGAGGAAGGAGGACAGGAATTTCTCGGCCAGCAGCAGGGTCCTGTTCCGTAAGGTGAGGTGATAGACGGGGCTGGCGGGGTCGGCTGCGTAGATGTCTTCGAGGAGCTGTCTGCACTCAAAGGAAATGGGTTCGGTGTAGCCGGAGGCGCCGGCGACGCTAAAAAGGTCGGTGAGGATATCCTGGCGCAGGCGTCGCTGGAGGAAGGAGGGGGAAAAATAGAGGTAGATCCCTTTCAGCCGGGAGTGCCGGGGCAGGAGGGTCTCCTGTCTCTCGCCGGTGGAGGTCAGGAGCAGGTGTCCGCGGTGATTGCGGTCAGACATGGAATGACCGTTGTCCCGGACCATATATAGATCGTTGGTTTTTATTTGGTTGAAGAACAGGCACAGGCCGGGAGAAAGGCTGGGCTCGCTGACGAGCTGGAGGTCATCCAGGAGGCAGAAATTCATCACCGCGCAGGAGATGCCTTCCGGCAGGTGTGCTGTTCGGATGGAGCCTTCTCCGAGGTCGCGGGGAACAGTCAGGTTTCCGGGGGCTGCCGGGACATGCAGGAGCTTACTAAATCCTCTTAGCCACTGTCTGAAATCGTTGAGCTGATAGGAGTATCTGATCATTGGACAACTATTAAGCAGCGATCAGGAGCTTTGGGCCGGTAGCACCGTGTTGCTTTGCTAACGTAAAATAGCGAACGAACCGATGTGGTCTGTGCTTTTTGGACGTAAAGGAATTTGGTACGGATAAAGGGTCTTTCGATCTTGATAGACCAGAGGGGATGGGGCCGGTGCCGGGGATTGTGTAGCCGGAGGGTGAGTTGTCTACGTCGGGATATGTTCGGGAGCGGGCCGGGTTATTTGAGAGAGCTTTTGATCTCCTGGAGCTTGAGCAGCGCTTCCACGGGAGTCAGGCGGTTGATATCGATGTTCTCGAGCAGGTGCCGGATGTGCTGGAAGGTCTCGGTGTGGGCGTCGAAGATGGAGAGCTGCATTTTGGGAGCTTCGATCTTTTTCAGGGAGGTTTCGATGGGGGAGTCGACGTGTTTGTCTTCCAGCTGGTGGAGTATCTCTTCTGCCCGTTGAAGCAGGGCGGGGGGCATGCCGGCCATTTTGGCCACGTGGATGCCGAAGCTGTGGATACTGCCGCCTGGCGCCAGTTTGCGGAGGAAGATCACCTTGTTGCCTACTTCTTTGTTGGTGATATGATAGTTGCGGATGCGGGGCAGCTTGTTCTCGAGCTCGTTGAGCTCGTGGTAGTGTGTGGCGAATAACGTTTTGGGCGTGTGGGGGGAGTTGTGGAGGAATTCTGCGATGCTCCAGGCGATGGAGATGCCGTCGTAGGTGGAGGTTCCTCTGCCTATTTCGTCCAGCAGGATGAGGCTACCGGGGGTAATATTATTGATGATGCTGGCCGTCTCATTCATTTCCACCATGAAGGTCGATTCGCCGCCGCTGAGGTTGTCGGAGGCGCCGACGCGGGTAAATATCTTGTCGGTCAGCGGTATCCGCGCGGAGTCGCAGGGGACAAAGCTGCCCATATGGGCCATGAGTGTGATGAGGGCGGTCTGACGGAGGAGGGCGCTCTTGCCGCTCATATTCGGGCCGGTGAGGATGATGATCTGCTGGCTGGTGGCGTCCAGATGAAGGTCATTGGGAATATAGGATTCTCCGGGCGGCAGCTGTTTTTCGATGACGGGATGGCGGCTGCCTTTGAGCTCGAGCTCCCGGTCTTCGTGGAGGTGGGGTTTTTTGTAGTTGCTGGCAAGGGCGTTGTTCGCAAAGCAGAGCAGGCAGTCCAGGGTTGCGAGGATATGGCCGTTGGTCTGGATGGGAGCTATCGAACCCTGGAGAAAGGAAAGCAGCTCTTCGTAAAGGTCTTGCTCGAGGGCCAGGATCTTGTCTTCCGCTCCGGTGATCTGCTCTTCGTATTCTTTCAGCTCGGGGGTGATATAGCGTTCGGCGTTGGCGAGCGTCTGTTTGCGCATCCACTCCGCCGGGACCTTGTTCTTGTGGGTGTTGGTGACTTCGAGATAATAGCCGAAGATGTTGTTGAAGCCGATCTTGAGGCTCGAGATGCCCGAGCGTTCGGCTTCTTTTTGCTGTAGCCCGACGAGGTATTCTTTGCCGCCGCTGGCGATCTTTCTCAGCCGGTCCAGCTCTTCGTTGACCCCTGGCCGTATGGTATCGCCTTTGGCGACTGCTGCGGGCGGGTTGTCCGAGATGGTGGCGAGGATCTTTTGATGTGCATCCTGACAGGGATCGAGCTTTTGGGTCAGGTCTTCGAGCCAGCCATTTGGGAAGGTTCTTGCTTTTATCTGTGCCGTGTGTTCGAGTGCTCTTGCCAGCTGCAGGAGCTCGCGGGGGCTGATCTTGCGGATGGGGATCTTGCTGACCAGCCTTTCGACGTCGCCGCACTGCTGGATGTGCTGGATCAGGGCAGTGCGCTGTTCGGGGTCCTTGATGAAGTATTCGACAGCGTCGAGGCGCTGGTGGATGCGTCCTGCTTCCTTCAGCGGCATCAGCAGCCATCGTCGCACGAGGCGGGCTCCCATTGGAGAGACGGTGTTGTCGAGGACTTTGAGGAGGCTTTGGCCTTCGGCTGCTCCGGAGGGGCCGAGCAGCTCGAGGTTGCGGATCGTAAACTTATCCATCCAGAGGTAGTCTTCTCTTTCGATGCGCTGGATGGTGGAGATATGCTGGAGGTTGGGGTGTTCTGTATCTTTCAGATAGTGCAGGATGGCTCCGGCTGCGATGATGCCGGCGCTCATTTCTTCGACGCCAAATCCTTTGAGGGAGTGGGTCTGGAAATGTTTGAGCAGGTTTTCCCTGGCGAAGGCTTCGTCGAAGAGCCAGCTTTCGAGGGTATAGGTATAGAACCGGTTGCCGAAGACCTCTTTGAAGTGTTTCTGGTAGCTGCGCTGGAAGATGACCTCGGCCGGCCGCAGGGTTTGGAGGAGGCGGTCGGCGTATTCGGTGTTGCCTTCGGCGAGGAAGAACTCGCCGGTGGAGATGTCCAGGAAGGAGATGCCTATGGGGGAGGGGGAGCCTTTTTTGGGGGATCTCCCCGGGGTTGAACCGCTGCCGGGGATATCGGGCCAGCCTTCGGGGAAGTGGATGGCCGCTAAGAAGTTGTTGCTGCCGCCTTCGAGGAGCTTGTCGTTGGTGGCGACGCCGGGGGTAACCATTTCGGTGACCCCTCTTTTGACGATGCCTTTGACGGATTTGGGGTCTTCGAGCTGGTCGCACACAGCCACGCGGTGCCCTGCCTTGACGAGCTTGTGCAGGTAGGTATCGAGGGCGTGGTGGGGGAATCCGGCCAGCTCGGAGGAGGAGGCCGCGCCGTTGTTCCGTTTGGTCAGCGTGATGCCGAGTACCCGGGAGGTGACGATCGCGTCCTCGCCGAATGTTTCATAGAAGTCGCCTACACGGAAAAGCAGGATGGCGTCGGGGTACTTTTGCTTGATTGCCCGATGCTGTTGCATGAGGGGGGTGTCGGCGCTGCTTTTTGACATAAGTGACAAAAGTAAGGAAGGCGGAACAAACAAAAAAGCCGACTCCGAGTGGGAGCCGGCTTTGCGAAAGGATGGTTGATATGTTGTGGAGACTTAGTTGTTTTAGTGGAGACTTAGTTGTTTTAAAAGCCGCCGCGGCCTGCCGGGCGGGGGGCGGGCAGGGGTTTGCGGGGCAGCTTTTCGTCGCGCTGGGCGGTATTGTAGACGAAGGCTGCGACGATGGTGGCGATCTGTTGGAGGTCGTCTTCGCGCAGGTGGTTATAAGAATCCATGTTGGTGTGGTGGGTACGGGTGCTGTATTCGATCTCGTCCTGGATGAACTGGAAGCCGGGAAGGCCCACTGCATCGAAGGCCTGGTGGTCGGTACCGCCGGTGTTGCTGACGTTGACGGTGGTGGCGCCGAGGTCATGGAAGGGTTCCAGCCATTTGGTGAAGATGGGACGGCAGGCTTCGTTGCCCTGGAGGTAGATCCCGCGGACCTTGCCGGTGCCGTTGTCGATATTGAAGTAGCCGGCGAGCTTCTCATGTTCGGGGAGCAGCTGCATGGTGGCGGGGTCGGCGAAGGTTTTTTTCACATAGCCCCGGGAGCCGAGGAGGCCTTCTTCTTCGCCGCTCCACAGGGCGATGCGGATGGTCCGGCGGGGCTGTATCCCAAGGGTTTTGAGGATGCGGATGGCTTCCATCATGACGGCGCAGCCTGCGGCATTGTCGGTGGCGCCGGTAGCGCTGTGCCAGGAGTCGAGGTGGCCGCCGAGCATGACGATCTCGTCCTTTAGTCGCTTGTCGGTGCCTTTGATCTCGGCTATGACGTTGTAGCCTTTTGTATCGTCGGTGAGGAATTTTGTTTTCACGTCGGCGTCGATACTAACGGGGATACCTGCCCTGAGGAGCCGGACGATGGTCATATAGTCTTCGAGGGATGTTACGATGTCGAGGAAGTTCTCGGGTGCGGAGGGCTGGTAGGAGCCGCCGCCCTGGACGAAGATGGTCCCGTCGTGACCGCGGGGCGACTCGCTGAGAATGGCGACGGCGCCCTCTTGTTGGGCAAAGGATTTCAGGGCATTCTGGAAGGCCAGTGCGCCGCGGTTGAACTGTGCGCGGCGGCGGCGCATTTCTGCCGTGTCGACGGGGCGCATGGTGACTTTGGCCATGGAGTCGAGCTGTTCGCCGGTCCAGCGGGTGGCGTCGGGATTAAAGCTTTGCTGGTAGGTCTCGTCGAGGTCGGGGATGAGGATCTTTCCCGCCAGTTTGCCTTTGTACTGGTCGAGGGCGGTGGAGTCTTTGGCGGTGATGAGCATTACAGCGGCGGATCTTGGCCCGTTGGTTCCTCCGCACCAGGCCTTGGGATAGGCGATCAGGGGCTTGTAGTAGGGCGCTGTCATGGCTACGTAGGACTTTTGCAGGTCCCAGCTCTTGCCGAACTCTCCCCAGGGGTCGAGGGCGGCGCCTGTCAGTCCCCATTGGGTCAGCTGTTGTTTGGCGTAGTTAGCGGCTCTGAAGAAGCCGGGGGAGGAGGTGAGGCGGTTGCCGCTGGCGTCAGTAAGATGAAAGGCGATGTCCATTACCTGTGAGTGCTGGAGGCCTTCCTGGCGGATCTTTTCGATCGTGGCTATGTCGACTTTTTCTTCCTGGGCGTGGAGGTGGATAGACAGGACGAGGAGTCCCGTGAAGGTCAATAGTTTTCTCATGAGCGATTTAAAATTTAGTATTTAAGGTAAGGCCTTGCGGTTGGAAATGGGAAAAAAAGCGGGGCAGAATGTACGGACGGTCATATCTTTACACATGCGCAAATTGGGGATGGATGAGCTGAACCGAAAATCGGTGAATGAATTCCGGGAGTCCGAGAAGACGCCGGTGGTCGTGGTAATGGACAATATCCGAAGCATGCACAATGTCGGGAGCGTGTTCCGGACAGCAGATGCTTTTTTGATCCAGGGGGTATATCTCTGCGGGTATACGCCGCAGCCTCCTCACCGCGACATTCATAAGACGGCGCTGGGGGCGACGGAAACGGTGGGCTGGCGGTATTTTGCGACGACGGCGGAGGCGGTGCGGTCGTTGAAGGATGACGGATATGCGGTCTATGCGGTGGAACAAACGGTAGGAAGCGTACCTTTGCAGGAATTTTCTGTGGGATGTGCCTGGCCGCTGGCCGTCGTTTTTGGGAATGAGGTGGAGGGAGTAGGCGAGGAGGCGCTGGCATTGTGTGACGGGAGCGTGGAGATACCCCAGTGGGGGATGAAGCATTCGTTGAATATTTCAATAGCGGCGGGGATCGTGTTGTGGGAGCTGGTGCGGGGGCGCTTTAAATAGAAAAATATGAGTACTGTTAAGAATTATTTAAGCCTGATCAAGTTCTCGCACACCATTTTTGCGATGCCGTTTGCGATGATCGGGTTTTTTCTGGGATTGAGCGTACCACATCTCGGCTACAGCAGCTTAGATAGACAGGTAGTTACCGGGGGTTTGAAATTAAGCAACGGGTTTATGTTCAGGCCGGAGGTCAATAACAACATATATCCGGCGGGGATGAACCAGTGGCTTGTCCGTTTTCTTCTGGTGGTAGCCTGCATGGTCTTTGCCCGTAGCGCAGCCATGGCTTTCAATCGCTGGCTGGACGTGAAATTCGATGCATTGAATCCACGTACAGCTATCCGTGAGATACCTCGTGGGATCATTTCAAAGAATAGTGCATTGCGGTTTGTTATTTTCAATTGTCTGGCGTTTGTTGTATGTACGTGGTTCATCAATCCGCTATGTTTTGTGCTTTCATTCGTTGCGCTGGCGGTGGTGTTGGGTTATAGCTATACCAAGCGTTTTACTCCCTTATGCCATCTTGTGCTAGGGCTTGGATTGTCACTGGCTCCTATCGGCTCCTATCTGGCAGTTACGGGCCGTTTTGACGTTTTGCCGGTGCTCTTCTCGCTGACCGTCATTTGCTGGGTGAGTGGATTCGATATTATATACGCGCTGCAGGATGAAGCGTTTGACAAGACCCACCAGTTATACTCCATGCCATCCTGGTTGGGTAAGGCCAAGGCACTGGATGTCTCCGTCGTTTTGCATGTTTTCAGCGCTCTTTTTGTGCTGGTTGCGGGGGTTTATGCCGGGTTCGGGCTTTTGTACTATGCGGGAGTGGCCATATTCGTTGGTATGCTTGTGTATCAACACCGGCTGGTGAAGCCCAATGACCTTAGCCGCGTCAACCTCGCTTTTATGACGGCAAATGGGATCGCGAGTGTGGTTTTTGCATGTTTTGTCATCACCGATCTGATGTTCAAAAACCAAGGGGTGTGGATTTGAGTGCGCATAATTTAAAATAATGCGTATATTTGCTCCTGATGAAGGAAAGATTAAATCTTACTATTGATGGTTCGCTGCTGGAGGCGATGAAAGCCTATGCCGCCGGTAAGGGGATGAGTGTCTCCGAGCTGGTGGAGAGCTATTTCCGGCAGGTGACGAGGCCGGTGGAGCGGCAGAATATATTGGATATGGTGGACCGGCTGGAGGCTCCGGATGGGGATAAGGAGGGGAAGTATGGCTTTTAGAATTTTTTTGGATGCCGGTATCCTGCTCGATTTTACGCTGAAGCGGCCGGATCATTCTGCGGCGAGGCAATTGATGGAGTGGGCGGTGCAGGGGCGGGTGCAGGCCTATATCACGCCGGCGGTGGTGCAGGTCATCGGTCAGCGGCTGGCGATGGCCTATGGGGCTGAGCGGGCGAAGGAGCTGCTGCTGGCGCTGCTTGCGGAGGTGCAGGTGATAGACACGGGACATGAGATCACGGTCAATGCGCTGCACTCGAAGATGACCAATATGGAAGACGCCTTATCTTACTATACGGCGCTGCACCACAAGCTGGACTATTTTATCACCCGAAACAATGGGCTTTCCAAAGCTGCTATACCGGTGCTGCCGGTGTGCACGCCGGAGGAGTTTTTAAAACATAACAGTTAGACAGGCAATGGCAAGGATACTCGCGATCGATTATGGTCTCAAGCGTACGGGGTTGGCGGTTACCGATCCCCTGCAGATCATTGCAACCGGTCTGACAACCGTGGAGTCGCCAAGGCTGATCCCTTTTTTGAAGGACTATTTCAAGACGGAAACGGTGGAGCTGATACTGATCGGCGAGCCGAAGAACTGGGATGATACGGACACGCACGCTACTCCGCTGGTCAGGGAGATCATGAAGCGGCTGCAGAAGGAATTTCCTTCGATCCCGCTGAAGCCGGTTGACGAACGGTACACGTCAAAGATGGCGTCGAGGGCCATGATCGATATGGGGCTTAAGAAAAAGCAGCGGCAGAACAAGGCGCTTGTGGATGAGATCGCCGCCACTATTTTATTACAGGAATATTTGAGCAGAGTTAACCAATAATTACAAGACCATGATTTTACCTATCGTCGCGTATGGCACACCTATTCTCCGGGCAGTGAGCAAAGACATTACACCTGACTACCCGAACCTGGCCAGGCTGATCGAGGATATGTGGGAGACGATGTATTCCAGCAGCGGTGTTGGACTGGCGGCGCCACAGATCAACCGGGATATCCGGCTTTTTGTGGTGGATTCCGAGCAGATATTTGCGAACCAGGAAGAGGACGAGAAGGATAAATACCCCGATGGTCCCGGGATAAAGCAGGTCTTTATCAATGCCCATATCGTCGAGACCCATGGGGACGAGTGGGCATACAATGAGGGCTGTCTGAGCATTCCGAAGATCAGGGAAGATGTATACCGCAGCGAGGAAGTGACGCTGGAATGGGTAGACGAGAATTTTGAGCCGCATACGCAGACCTTCAGCGGCATATCGGCCCGTATCATACTACACGAATACGATCATATCGAAGGAAAGCTGTTCATCGACTATCTGAAGCCGTTGAAGCGCAAGCTGCTAAAGGGGAAGCTTGATGATATTTCGCGGGGTAAGATCAATGTCGATTATAAGATGGTGTTCCCGAAATAGGAGGCCGGTGGACCGGGTTACTCCGCGAATTGCACGGAGTAGATCATGGGCAGGTAGTTGTTGAGGCACTGCCAGCTCTCTCCTCTATCAGGGGAAAAGAACAGATTCCCGGTCGTGGTGCCAAATACCAGCGCGTCGCCGGCGACGGCGAGTGCGTGTCGATAGACAATGTCGAAGCAGTTCTGCTGCGGCAGTCCTTTTCTGAATTCCTTCCAGCTTTTCCCTCCGTCGTCTGTCCTGCAGATACATAGTGCGCCCTTGATGGCGGTGCGGACCATATCGCTGTCGGCCGGCGCGACCCAGGCCTGGTCGGGGTCGTCATCGGCGACGGCAATGGCGAAGCCAAAACGGGCGGGCCCTTCGGGCTGGCTGACGTCCTGCCAGGTCTGTGCACCGTCGATGGAGCGGAAGATGCCGCAGTGGTTCTGTTGCCAGAGGATATCGGGGTTGGTGGGTGCAGCGACCAGGATATGGGGATCGTGGCCGATGTTGGTGTCGGGGTCGGGAAGGAATTCGGCTTTTAGTCCGTTGTTCCGGACCTGCCAGGAATGACCTGCGTCGACGGTTTCAAAGACGCCGGCGCAGCTGATGCCGATGTGGACGTGGTCTTCGTCCCTCGGGTCGACGACGATGGAGTGGATCCCGGGCTGGTCGCGGCCGCCGCCCATCCAGTTGGTCTTCCGGGAGGGGTGTCTCCAGAGGGATTCGACGAGCTGGAAGGTGTCGCCGCCGTTGGAGCTTACGAACAGTCCGCCGGGATCGGTTCCGAGCCAGAGTCTGGAGCGTTGTTTCGTCCCGCCGTGGGCCATCGACCAGATATAGCGGGTGGCGGCGGGGATGCCGTCCTTTACTTCTTCTCCTTCGGGAAAGGCTGGGGAAGGCACTTCGGTCCATTGGCCGCCGCGGTCGGTCGAACGATGCAGCTTGACGCCCCAGTGTCCGTGATCGAGGCAGGCCCACCAGGTGCCGTCGCGCGGGTCGGCGTAGGCGATGGAGACGGGCTGGCCTTCGAAGGAAAGGTTCTCGACCTGCCAGCGGCCGTTGCTGCTGCGGTAGGCGATCAGCCCTTTACGGGTTCCGAGGAGAATCGTTGTGTTCATATGTTGTTTAGCAATTATTATTCTGGGGTTATCCGCCGGATAAGGCCTGCATGATGTATATCTCGCCGGTCTCGGGGAATGGATCGCTCAGCAATGCGCGGTCCTTTATTATCGTGCCATCGATAAAAATATTGACGTGCTGCCGGAGGCGGCCTTGTTCATCGAGCAGATAGGTTTTGACGCCGGGATAGACCTGGTCCATCTCGGTCAGGACCTCTTTTAGCGTCCTGCCGCTGGCCGGGGTGTCCCTCAGGGTGGGGAAGAACCGCCGGAGCGCGTATGTGAATTTTACGGTAGGCATTCGACCGGGTTGACGGTGAAGGTACGGTGGTTTAGCCTATTCTGTTGGCAATATAGTTGCGCCATTTGGCGATGACCTCGCGCATATCGTCGGGGAGCTCGCTTTCGAAGAGCATGTCTTTTCCTGTTGCCGGGTGGACAAAGCCGATCGTCTTGGCGTGCAGCGCGTGCCGGGGGCAGGTGGCGAAGCAGTTGTCGACGAATTGCCGGTACTTGCTGAAGACGGTGCCTTTGACGATCTTGTCGCCGCCATAGGTGTCGTCGTTGAACAGGGGGTGTCCGATGTGCTGCATGTGGACGCGGATCTGGTGGGTACGACCTGTCTCGAGCACGCATTGGACCAGGGTGACATAGCCGAAGCGTTCGAGCACTTTGTAGTGGGTGATCGCTTCCTTTCCGTGGTCGCCTTCGGGATAGGCGTCGAAGAGCTTGCGAAAGCGCTGGTGACGTCCTACGTGGGCGACGATGGTCCCGGAGTCTTCGACGAGGTCGCCCCAGACCAGCGCCATGTACTGGCGTTTGACGGTGTGGTCGAAGAATTGTTTGGCCAGGCTGCGGACGGCTTTCTCTGTTTTGGCGAGGACCATGAGCCCGCTGGTATTCTTGTCGATGCGATGGACGAGGCCCCAGCGGGGGAGGCTCTGTTCGCTGAGCTCTTTATTCTTTTGCAGGAGGTACCAGGCGACGCCGTTGATCAGGGTACCGGAGTAGTTGCCGCTGGCGGGATGGACGACCAGACCCGGGGGCTTGTTGATGATCATCACGTCTTCGTCCTCGTATTCGATGTTGAGGGGCAGCTCTTCGGGTATGATCTCTTCTCCGTGCGCTTCCTTATCGGAATACATGATGATCTCGTCGAGGGGTCTGATCTTATAGTTGGGCTGGACCTGCTTGTTGTTGACCAGCACCATACCCGCCTCGAGCGCTTTCTGGATCTTGTTGCGGGAGGCGTTCTCGATACGCTGGACGAGGAATTTGTCGATGCGCAGGGGTTCCTGACCTTTGTCCACTTTCAGGCTAAGTCTCTCGTACAGTTCGTCTGACCCGTCTGTTAACGTGTTTTCGTCCAGCTCTTTATCCTGATCGGGTGTGTTGCGCATTTTATTAGGTTTACAGTAGGCGGGAACGGACCCGGTTTTGCGCAAAGGTACTAAATCGTACCCTAACTGAACGGAGTTCAGTTGCAGCCGAGGCCCAAAGGCCGAGGATGCCATCATTGGAGGTGTTGAGACAAAAAATTACTTTTGTGGTTAATTTTTTGTCGAAATTCAATTCGAGTAGGTTATGCAAAAAGTCGTTTATAAGGACCTGGGCCGGATGGACTACCAGCTGGCCTGGGACTACCAGGAAAGCCTGTTGCAGGAAAATGTACGTATCAAGACGGAGGCGCGGCAGCGGGCTGCGGAGCTCGTTGTGGCGGAGGACGGTGGGACGGATATGAGCGCGGTCGCGGAAACGACCCATTACCTCTTGTTTGTGGAGCATCCCCCGGTGTATACGCTAGGGAAGAGCGGGCATATGGAGAATGTGCTGATCGGCGCCGAGCAGATGGAGGAAAGGGGTGTGCAGTTCTTCCGTTCGAACCGGGGTGGGGATATAACCTTCCACGGGCCGGGGCAGCTGGTGGGCTATCCCATTCTCGACCTGGAAAGATTCTATACGGATATAGGACGGTATCTCCGGAACCTGGAGGAAGTGGGGATACGGGTGCTGGCTGACTATGGCATTGTCGGGGGGCGGTCCTCCGGCGAGACGGGGGTATGGATCGGGCCGGATGAGAGAGGGAAGGCGCGGAAGATATGTGCGATCGGGGTCCGCTGCAGCAGGTGGGTGACGATGCATGGATTTGCTTTTAATGTCAGCACGGATCTGTCCTATTTTGGGGATATTATTCCGTGTGGCATTGCCGATAAGGAGGCGACTTCGCTGGAGAAGGAATTGGGGAGGAAGGTGGGTCTGGAAGAGGTGAAGGAGAGGTGGAAGAGACATTTTGAGGAGGTGTTCGAGGCGGAGCTGGTGTAGGAAGATCGTGGCTGGGGATTGGAGATGATGTCCGCAGTGCGGCGGTGGCGGGGAATGAGGTGTGGCTTGGAGTGGCGTGGTGTGGTGTAGCCTGGTGTGGTGGGGGACGGCTGTGGCGTGGAGTGGCGGTGTGGAGGTTAAAAATCCTTTGGAATAAAGAGCTTGTTCTTTTCTTTCAGCTGGTCGCCGTCGTATAGCTCAAAGCGGAACCAGCCGGCGTGGTGGAAGTTGGTCTTGTCGAGAATGAGCGATGCGTCCCTGATCTCTGTAAGCTCGAAGAGAAGCTTGTTGCTGTCGTCATAGAATCTTACGGCGTAGTGTCTCTGGGCTGCGCCTGGAAGGGATACGTGAACGTTCCCTAACTTCCCGGTATATACATAAGATGAGACCCTGTATTCTTCTTTGGGGATGAACGGCTTTATCTGGAGCGTATCGCCGTCGACGAATACGAGCGTGTCCTTTGTCCTTTTGAGCAGGGAATCGCGGAAGGCCTGTATGCGGCTGCTGCCGGTGATCTGGCCGATGAGGTTGTCGCCTTTGCGGACGTATACCGTGTTGGATAGTTCGACCGAGGGCAAGGAATGTATGGCGGTCGGGCCTTTGACGCGGGCTTTTTCCTTGTCGGCCGGGTCGATGTAGAGTATGCGGGTGCCGGCCATTTTTGCAAGAGCGACATCCTCTTCGTCCTTTTGGCTTTCGGCCGGAGTCTGGTTTTGGGTGGATGCTTTGCCTTCGGTGGCAACGATGGCTTCGCTGGAGGAGCCCGGGCGGCGGGACGGAGTGAAGAGGTATTTACCGTTGTCCAGCACGATGAAGAGGCGGTAGTAGAAATTCGGATGCGGAGCCTTGCTGTCTGTGACGCCGTTGGCGGGCAGTGTCGGGTCGGGCACGGTCAGCAGGGTGGCGAAATTCCTGAGACTGTCTGTGGAGCGCTGGATGCTGATCTGGGTGACGACGGGATACCTATTATGCCAGCTGATCAGGATCTTGCCGGGGCCGCGGGCGATGGCGGAAAAGCGCGGAAGGGTATCCTGCGCGCGGAGAAGGGTTGTGAGGAGTAAGCCGGTTAGCAAAAAGCCGATCATTTTGACCATAGACGGATGGCTGATAGTTGTGTACCCAAAACTACCAAAACCGGGCCTAAAAATCCAATTGACCGGGGGACAGGGACCGATTGCCCTGTAATCCGCCGCTGTGGATCACCAATAAGCGTGAATGGGAAGGATAGAGATCGTGGCCGATACTGTCTTCCAGTGCATAAAAGAGCTTGCCGGTGTAGACAATATCGGAGGGTATGCCTGTCTCGTGATAAAAGCGGTTCATAAAATCCAGGAGCTGCTGGGGATGGCGGGCATAGCCCCCGAAATGATAGTCGGGGATGATCCGTCCGCGCGCCGATTGTCCGGTTGTGAGGTATTCGTCTCCATCGATGTCCTTTAGCGAATAAATTCCTTTTAAAACAGGTATTCCGACGACTTCCTGTCCGGGCACGCTGGCGCGGAGTATACCCAAAAAAGTTGTGCCTGTACCGATGGCGCAGAGAATATGGGTATACGATTTGCTATCGATGTGCCGGAGTATCTCACCGCAGCCGAGGATGCCGGCTTCACCGCCGCCGCCTTCCGGGATAATATAAGCGCCGGGGTATTTCGCGGTCAGCTGCTGAAGAAAGGCGGGCTGGTCTTTCCGGCTGTATTCTGTGCGGGAGATGAAATTCAGTGTCATGCCGTATGTGATCGCATCTTCGAGCGTAACGGAGAGCTGGTCGGGTCGTTCGCCGCGGATGATCCCGATGGATCGGAGTCCCAGCTGCTGTGCCGCGTAGGCGGTTGCGACGATGTGGTTGGACCAGGCGCCTCCGAATGTGATGACAGCAGAACCCGGAGAGATCAGAGCCTGGCGCAGATGGCCTTCCAGCTTGAACCATTTGTTGCCGGACACGATGGGGTGCAGCTTGTCGAGGCGAAGAACGTCGACGTGCAGACTGTGAGCGATATATTCCTTTTTTCTTAACTGTTCGATTACTGATGGATAATTCACTAGTAATTTTTATTTTCGTGTCCTAAAAATTTAAATTTAAAATTACAATAATGCAACCAACCCTTTTGATTTTGGCGGCCGGTATGGCTTCCCGGTATGGCAGTATGAAACAGATTCAGAGTTTTGGACCCAGCGGAGAGACGATCATGGACTACGGTATTTACGACGCCATTCGCGCAGGCTTTACAAAGGTAGTGTTCATTATCCGGAAGGATTTTGCAGAAGACTTCAAGAATATATTCGAGCCTAAATTGAAGGGCAAGGTGGCGCTGGACTATGTCTACCAGGACCTGCATTCTTTTACGGGGGACTATGCGGTGCCTGCAGAGCGCACCAAGCCCTGGGGGACGGCTCATGCTGTACTTTGCGCGAAGGATGCGATAAAGGAGCCGTTTGCTGTCATCAATGCGGACGATTATTATGGCCGCGATGCGTTCGAGAAGGCATATGCTTTTTTGACCAAAGATGTGAATCCTTCGACGCAGTCGATCATCGGCTATGAGCTGGCCAAGACCCTTTCCGACAACGGTACAGTGAGCAGGGGTGTATGCCAGGTCGACGCCAGCGGCAATCTGGTCTCGATCGCCGAGCGGACGAAGATCTACCAGGATGGGGACAAGATCACGTATGAAGAGAACGACAAGAAGTTCGAGGTGCCCTATGATTCGAAGGTATCTATGAATTTCTGGGGTTTTGACCCTTCTATTTTCCCCTATATCCAGAAGCTGTTCGGGGAGTTCTTAAAGGAGCAGGGTTCCAATCCGAAGGCAGAGTTCTTTATTCCGATCATCGGGGATAAATACATCCAGGAGAAGAAGGGGAATATCAAGGTGATCCCTACTTCGGCCAAGTGGTTTGGGGTCACGTATAAAGAGGATGCGCCGGGTGTTCAGGAGAGCCTGAATGCGCTGATCGCGAAGGGGGAGTATCCTTCGAATCTGTGGAAATAACGAATTCGTGAAAATAATTAACCCGCGGCAGGCGCGGGTTAACCAGATAGGCCCGTCGCTGACGGGCTTATTTATTTTTAGTTGCTCTTGACGATGAAGATACAGTCTTCGATGCGCCTGATCTGCTGTTTGCGGTCCAGGCCCCTGATCGAGGAGGTTTGGGTCAGGTGCAGGTGGCTGAGGGTGCTATCCGACTTTAGCAGGGTGCTGTCGGACTTCATGGCATCGATGGCGCGGAAGATATTCTTCGAACGGACGGCGAAGACGACGCCCTGGGCGTTCTGCTGGCTCGAGCTGACGATGCCGATGACCTCTCCGTCATTGTTGAGGACGGGCGTACCGCTGTTGCCGGGGTTGGCGGCGATGGTTATCTGGCAGGACAGGGTATCGCCTTTGAAGCCTGTTTTGGCGCTCATATAACCCTTATTGTAGACGATCTCGTCCCGGGGATAGCCGAGCGTGAACAGCTCTTCGCCGAGGTCGGCACCGTTCTTATTGATGCTATAGGGTAAGTTGGCAAACGCATGGAAGGACGAGTCCTCTATTTTCAGCAACGCCAGGTCGGAATGGTTATCGAGGCGGACGATCCGGGCGTCGAATTCGCCGAGGTTATTCTGTACCTTGACCTGTGTCGCATTTTGTACGACGTGGGCATTGGTCACGAGATAGCCTTTGCCGTCAATAAGAAAGCCCGTACCGCCGTGGTCGAATGGGGCGGAGGCCGGCGCGGAATTGGAATTGAACTTATGCGTAAGGTCGTTGACCTTGGCATCCGTCTTTTGTATCTGCCGGTAAAGGAGCTCGACGTGCTCATTGCTGACCTTGGGAGACAGGGCAGAGACCAGTCCGCTGATGGCCAGGGCGGTGACGCCGGCGATGGAGGCGGCTACACCAATGACGCGTTTGTATTTATTCCAGAGCGTCACCACTTTGACGGGGCGCGACTTTTCGATCTCTCCTTCGCGGGTCAGCTGTTCATGAACGGCTTTCAGCTGTGATTTGAGCTTGTCGATCTCGCCGTATTGGGTGAATTGATCCAGGAATAGGGAGTGTTCGACCACCATCTGGTCGACTTCCGGGTTGGTGGCCCGGATGTGCTCGAAGAACACTTTCTCCTCGGGGAGCATTTCTCCGCGGATATAGCGTTCGACGGCATCTAATAGGGCGGTGTCTTTCATCTTTCGCACTTATTTTTTGTACTGACTAAATATTTTCTTCAGGCGCATCAGGCATTTATACTTCTGGTTCTTGGCGTTGTCCGAGTTGGTATAACCAAAATCGGCTGCTATTTCGACCATGTTCTTCTTTTCCAGGTAATAGGCCTTCAGCAGGCTGCGGCAGGGTTCCCCAAGGTTATTGAGGGACTGCTCCATTACGAGGAAGTCCAGGTTGCGCTGCTCGTGTCTGTCAAGCTCGTCATCCACCGGTATTGTTGCTTCCAGGCTTTCGACTTCGGTAGAGAATCGTTGTTGCTGGCTCAGGCGTTTGAGCCAAAGCCTTCGGCATACGGAATAGAGGTAGGTCTTGAGCTGACAATTTAGTTCAAAGGTGCCGGATCTGACCTTTTCATAGAGTACGATCATGGCTTCCTGAAAAATGTCTCTTGCGTCGTCGGGGTAGCCACTATTGTTGAGAATCAGTGACAAAACCATGTTATAATGCTGTTTATAAATGGTTTCGATGGCCTTTCTGTCGTTGTGTGCCAGTCCTTCGAGCAATTTTTGTTCGGATATCTCGGTCCTCACGCGTTAAGCTATATTTAATACTCAAATTAATGATTCGTAACCCAAACGGCCGACAAAAAACTAAAAAAAGCTTGCGGTCCGGTTGATATTAACATATTATGCATTATTATAAAAAATATACAAAAATGACTGATTTTGTCGGGTTACTTTTTATTCCGGTAAGTATTAATTCATCGAAACCATTCAATTAACGCAAAAAACAATCTCAAATGAAAAAGTTCCTGTTCGTATTAGCTATCGGTGCATTTGCAGCATGTAACAACAGCGGCGGCGCTGAAGCTCCCAAAGATTCTACTGTTGTTAAGGATTCCGTTACGAAGATGTCTACGGATACCACCAAGATGATGACTGATTCTACCAAGATGATGTCTGACACTACGAAGAAAGACACTACGACCAAGAAATAAGTTCATTTGTTGGTATAAGATAAAGGCCCCAATTCGGGGCCTTTGTTTTTTTCGGGGGGTTATGATGGGGTTGGGGGGATTGTGGTTTTGGTTTTCGGGTTTGGGTAGGTCTGGGTGGTTTTGGTTTTCGGGCTTCGGGTTTTGTGAGTTTCGATGGTTTCGGTCTGGGTGGTTTTTGGGGTTTGGTCGATTTGAGGTTTGGGTAGGTTTTTGGGGTTTGGTCGATTTGAGGTTTGGGTAGGTTTGGTTTGGGTGGGTTTGGGTAGGTTTGGGTTTAGATAGGTTTGGGTTTGGGTGGTTTTGGAAGGTGGTTCAGCTCTTTGGGCGGGGGGTGGTATCGGGAAGGAGGCCGGTCAGCAGGCCCAGCAGGGGCAAAAAGGCGCAGAGGTGGAAGACGTGGCTGATACTGGTCTGGTCGGCTAATTTGCCGAGGACGGCGGCGCCGATGCCTCCCATTCCAAAGGCGAGCCCGAAGAAGAGGCCGGAGATCAGTCCCACCTTTCCGGGGAGCAGCTCCTGGGCATAGACCAGGATGGCAGAGAAGGCGGAGGCGAGGATGATCCCGATAAATACGGACAGGACGCTGGTCCAGAAGAGATTTGCGTAGGGCAGCATGAGGGTGAAGGGGGCGACTCCGAGGATGGAGAACCAGATGACGTATTTCCGTCCGACCCGGTCTCCGATGGGGCCGCCGATGAGGGTGCCTGCGGCGACAGAGAAAAGAAAGAGGAAGAGGTGCATCTGGGCGTTCTGGTCGGAGATGTGGAACTTGTCGATCAGGTAGAACATATAATAGCTGCTCATGGAAGCCATATAAAAATATTTGGAGAAGATGAGCACGAGCAGGATCGACAGGGCGATCGCTATGCGGGACGAGGGCAGTGTGTTCGCTTCTGTGGGCGGTCTTGGGGCGCCTTTTTTGGGGCGGTTGGGGAGGTTCTTCTTATACCAGGTGCCTGCCTGAAGGAGGACGGCGATGGCCAGCAGTGCAAAGAGTCCAAACCACATGATCCGGGACTGGCCATAGGAGGCGATGATATGGGCTGCGAGCAGGGGGCCGAGGGAGGCGCCTGCGTTGCCGCCGAGCTGGAAGAGGGACTGGGCAAGGCCTCTTCGTCCGCCGGAAGCCAGGTAGGCCAGGCGGGAGGCTTCGGGGTGAAAGATAGAGGAGCCGACGCCGACCAGGGCGACCGAGACCAGCACCAGGGGAAAGGTGGCTGCCTGGGACAGGAGCATGAGCCCTGCCAGGGTGAAGCACATGCCGGTGGCGAGGGAATAGGGCTGTGGTTTTTTGTCTGTATATAATCCTACAAAGGGCTGGAGGAGCGAGGCTGTCAGCTGGAAGCAGAACATGATCAGGCCGACCTGTCCGAAGTCCAGGTGCAGGGACTGCTTCAGCAGCGGGAAGGTGGAGGGGATAAGGGACTGCATTGTATCGTTCAGCAGGTGCGCAAAGCTGATGGCCACCAGGATGGGGAATACTGTTCGTTGCGTGGTGGCGGTGACAGTGGCCGGGGAGGTCGTGGATGTTGACATGTTTAACTATTCAAAGTAGTGACTGTGTGGTGGTATCGGGTTTAGATGGGGCCGGTGATCTTTGCCGCGTACAGCCATGCTTTTTTTGCGTCCTGGTCGACGATGCTTTGGAGCAGGGCTTCGTGCAACGACTGGGTTTTGAGAAAGGTTTCGGGGGTAAGGTGTATCTCGTGAAAATAGCGGCTTACCTGTGCTGCGAAGCTGCGGTACAGGTCGGCGAGGATGTCGTTGCCGGATGCGACGGCGATGGCGATATGAAAGCAGATATCGGCGTCGATGGTGGCTGCCACGTCGCCTGTTCTTGCGCAGGCCGCCCTTTTCTCCAGCAGGGAGGTCATTTTTGCGATGTCTTTTTTTGATCGGTTGAGGGCTGCTTTTTCGGCGATCTTGAGCTCGAGCAGCTGTCTTACTTCTTCGAGGTCGGCGGTGTCGGCGCGGCGGAGTCGTTGCTGCAGCGGCTCGGTGATGCCTTTCTGTGACTGGACGATGGTGCCCGAGCCCTGCCGGACGCTGAGCAGGCCTGTGTTGGACAGGATGCGAATCGCTTCGCGGATGGTAGAGCGGCCGACGCCGAATTGCGTCATCAGCTCGGGTTCGGATGGAAGCTTGTCGCCGGGCTGGTAGATGCCGAGGGACACCTGCTGCTGGAGCTTGCTGACGACGGCGTCGGCGAGGGAGAGACGTTGAACTCGGAGCGGGATCGGCTTTTTCGTCATATAATCATATCATCTGATGACTTCAAAGATACGGTAATTTGAATTATTCCAAAATTTTTTAGAGGGAGGGATGGATTTTTTAGAGAGAGGGGGGATGGATTTTTAGAGGAAGGGGAGATTGATTTTCTAGAGGGAGGGGGGATGGATCTTTTAGTGTGCGTGGGGGAGATTAATTTTTTAGAGGGAGGGGGAGATTAATTTTTAGTGTATGGGCGGAATGTGGGGATAGGACAGCAGGGTCAGGAAGATGGCGGAGACGCAGGGTTCGCCTTTGGACAGCTGTTCGTAGACGCGGCGTATCTCGTGGACGGGTTCGTATTTATGGACATAGGCGTCGATGCCGGCGGTGGTCATATTCTGAACGATGGCGGGGTCGTAGACGCTGGAATAGATCATGATCAGCGGCTGGCCGAAACGATTGCGCAGGTCGGAGACCGCCAGCTGGAGGCTGGTCGTATAGCCCTCGTGCAGCGTGCCGATGATGACAAGGTCAAAAACGGTATTGTCCCAGGCTTTTGCTGAAAGGGCGGCGTATATATTTTCGGAATACGAGACATGGGCGGATGGATTGGTCTTTCGGAAGACTTCCTGGAAGGCGATCGGGATCAGGGGCAGGTCATCGATCACAAGGATCCTGTTCAGCGACCCGGATATCGGTGTTGTTACAGAGGGCATGGACAAAGATATTAAATTATTCCTTCAGCCGATATGAGTAGTAGAGCGTATCGAAGATGGAAGAAACATAGGACCCTCCGGCGGCAAGGCGGGCATAGGCTATTCGTATCTCTTCGGCTGGCTCGTGTTTGTGTATGCAGGCGTCGATGACTCCTTCAGAAGTCCTGGAAATTAGCTCGGGATCGTATTGATCGGTGTAGATCATGATCCTGCTGCCGGCGAATCGCCGTCGGAGATCGGTGGCATGGAGCAGGAGGCTGTCGCATGATCTTTCTTCGTCCGAGCCGAGGATGATCAGGCTGAAGGTCCTGTTCTCGTACTCCCTTGCGGAGAGGGCCCGGAATACATTGTCGGTATATTCTACCCGGATAGCGGGGTCGATGGTACGCAATACTTCCTGGAGGCCAACCGAGATCAGGGGGATCTGGTCGATGACAAATACGCTGATCATGCTACTAATGTTTTGTTTTGTAAGGGAACCGGCAAAAAAATCAAACCGCAAATTTCCGACAATTTCCAGTAACAACGGGTATGTGTTTACACGTAATTTTTAGTAGCGTATATTGTTAAACGTTGTAGTAATTTTTCAATCGGGGGGACTGAAGGAATTGTCCTGGTTTTGGGGATTCACGGTCCCGGCACATTTTTTCCGATATTTGCGCTTCATTCAATAACTTCTTACATGCGCATAGCAATCAATGGGATGGGACGTATCGGCCGGCTGATGACGCGGAGGCTGTTCGAGCTGGACGGAGTTGAGCTGGTCGCTGTCAACGACATTATGGACCCCGGCAACCTGGCTTATCTTTTCAAATATGATTCAGTATACGGCACGCTGCCTTTCCCGGTGGCTTATTCAGACGGGCAGCTGACGGTGCATGACCGGAAGATCCGTGTTTTCAGGGAGGAGAGCCCTTCCGGGCTGCCCTGGAAGCAACTGGGGATCGACATTGTCCTGGAGTGCTCGGGGCGTTTTTCCAGCGGGCAGGGCGCGGAGCTGCACCGGCAGGCGGGCGCTTCCAAGGTCTTATTGTCGACGACGGGCAGCCTGGACGTGCCGTTGCTGATCTATGGCTTTAATCAGCATGCGCTGTCGGCGGACACCACGATCGTCAGCCCGGGTGGGTGTATGACCAACTGTTCGACGCATATCCTTTACCTGCTGAACCAGATCGGGATCGAGTCGGCCCAGGTGAATATCCTTCATTCGTATACGTCGAGGCAGGAGCTGGTGGATGCGCCGCACAAGCAATTCCGACGGGGGAGGGCTGCGGCTGAGTCCATCATTCCTGTCGAGATAGACCTGGCCGGTTCGCTTGAACGGCTAATGCCTGTGCTGAAGGGCAGGATCGGTGCGGTCTCGACGCGGGTGCCCGTCGCCAATGGGGCGATGGCCGATTTTACGGTGCAGCTGCAGGCCGATACTACTGCCGCAGCGATCAATACCCTGTTCAGGAATGCGGCCGGACAGGAGTACAAGGGCATTCTCGACTATACGGAAGAGCCGCTGGTATCGCTGGATATAAAGGGAGACACGCATAGCTGCGTGATCGATGGGACGCTCACGTCCGTCGTAGGCAGACAGGTGAAGGTCATCGCGTGGTTCGACAACGAGTATGGGTATACCAGCCGGATGATCGACTGGCTTTTTTACTGGAAAAAATTCTTTTAATATGAATATTTCTCTTACGGGCAAGGTTGCCCTTGTCACGGGTGGCAGCAAGGGTATTGGCGCCGCGGCTGCTATGTCCTTATCCGAGGCTCGCGCCCGGGTGGCTATCTGCTCGCGTAATGAAGAAGAGCTGCGCCAAATGGCGATAGCGATAGAGTCGAAGACCAGTCATCGGGTCCTGGCTGTCCGCGCGGATGTGAGCGTTCAGGCGGATGTCGATCGCCTGGTCGACGAGGTGCAGTCTGCTCTCGGCGGTATCGATATCCTCGTCAACAATGCCGGTGGGGTCGGCGAAGTCGGCCCTTTCGAGGATATTCCGACCGATATATATTCCGAAGTCTATGATCTGAACGTTGTTTCGATGGTGAGGCTGGTAAAGGCCGTGCTGCCGGTGATGAAGGCGAAGAAATGGGGCAGGATCATAAATATTTCTTCGGAGAATGGGTTACAACCGGACCCGGACATGACACCCTATAATCTGACGAAGGCCGCCATCATAAATCTCAGCAAGAGTCTGTCGAAGACGCTGGGGCAGCACAATATCCTCGTTAATACGGTCAGCCCTGCCTTTATCTATACACCGCTGGTGGAGTCCATGATAAAGGATATTGCGGCGCAGCAGGGGAGCACAGAGCAGGAGGCGCTGCAGCGTTTTCTGGCGGAAAAGAGGCCGAATATCGAGCTGCGACGGGTAGGGAAGATCGAAGAGGTGGGGGCGGCTGTCGTCTTTCTGGCTTCCGAGCAGGCCTCCTTTATCACGGGTACCAACCTGCGTGTTGACGGGGGATCGGTGGCTTCCATTTAAATAAAATCGACCGACTATGACCCGTCTATCCCGCCGGCTTCCTTCAGTAGACGCTTTCCGAGCGATCACCATGTTGTTGATGATCTTCGTCAATGACCTTATTCTCGATCTAAAGGTGCCGGTCTGGCTGGAGCATGCGGAGGAGGGGCAGGACAGGCTTGGGCTGGCGGATACTGTTTTCCCGGCGTTCCTTTTTATTGTTGGCCTTTCCATTCCGCTGGCGATCCGTCATGGTCAGGAAAAGGGGATGACCCGCACCGATACCCTGAAGCATATTCTTCGACGCAGCATCGCCCTGCTGGTGATGGGCATATTCCAGGTCAACTACGAAGAGTATACGACTGGTCCGGCGCTGCTGTCCAGGTGGTGGTGGATATTGCTGGTCACTATTGCGTTCTTTTTTGTCTGGCTGGTCTATCCGTCGGGCTGGTCGCGTGCGCGTAAGTGGCTTTTCAGGGGCATTGGCCTTATTGCCCTGGTGGTGCTGGCGGCCCTGTATAAGGGCGGGTCTGCCGAACATCCCGTCTGGATGCGTACGCACTGGTATGGGATACTTGGGTTGATCGGCTGGGTCTACCTGGTGTGTTCGCTGCTGTATGTCTTTATCGGCGAGCGGATGGGAGGATTGTTCGTGTGTTTTCTCTTCTTTTTGGGGATATCGATCGGCTGGAATGACGGGATGATAAGGCAATTCTATCATGGTCCTGTTTTCTGGTGGCTTGACAGCGGCGGGCTTTGCGCCTTTGCTATTGCCGGGATCATGGCGATGGTCTATTACCGGCGGGTAGCCGGCGGAGGTGGTTCGCGGGCGTTGCAGCAGCTGTTGCGTCTCGTGCTGGTAGCGGTTGTATCGCTGGTGGCTGGTTTCCTGGTGCGGCCGATAGGGGGGATCGCCAAATTAGACGTGACGCCTTCGTGGATATTGATCTGCACGGCTATCAGCATTCTCTGCATGGTGGGGCTTGCGGTCATCGTGGATATCCGCGAGCGGGAAAACTGGTATCGCCTGATCAAGCCGGCGGGGACGATCACGCTGACCTGTTATTTACTGCCTTATATCCATTTTGCCCTTTTCCATATCGTGGGTTACCAGCTGCCGGATCCGCTGCGGACGGGCTGGGTTGGGGTGGGCAAATCTTTTCTGTTCGCCTTCATTATCGTTCTGTTGACGGGCGTGCTGGAAAAGAAGAAGATCCGGCTGTCGGTTTAGCGGGCCGTAAATGAAGCCTGCAGCTTTTCGTCCCGCGAGTTACTGCCGAGTATCAATTTATATTCTCCCTTGTATAGCCGCCATTTTCCGGTGGCCAGGTCCCATTTCTGCAGTTCGGTGGCGGGGATAGACATTTCTACTATACGGCTGCCTCCGGTCGGGACGCTGATCCGCCGGAAGGCTTTTAATTCCTTTACGGGCATGCGCTCGCCTGTGGGGTATTCGATATAGGCCTGGACGACCTCGTCGGCGTCTATATTGCTTGTATTGCCGACCGTAACGGAGAAGCCGATGCTGTCTTTCAGCGTATAGGCTTTTTTGGGTTGTTGCCGCCATGCGTAGTCGAAGCTGGCATAGCTGAGGCCAAAGCCAAAGGGAAACTGGACGGGACCGTTATAATAACGATAGGTCCTGCCTTTCATTCCATAGTCTTTATAGTCGGGAAGGTCGCCCAGGGAGCGATAGAAGGTCACAGGAAGGTGGCCGGAGGGTGAGACCTTGCCAAAGATGATATCTGCCAGTGCGTTGCCGCCCTGTTCGCCGGGATACCAGGCGAGGATGATGGCGTCGGCATAGGGTTCGACCGCCGAGAGGTCGATGGCGCTGCCCGCGGTGATGACGAGGATCAGGGGTTTTTTGCCGATGCTTTTGCGCAGCGCTTTCAGAAAGGCGATATGCGCCTGTGGCAGGCTGAGGTCGGTGCGGTCGCCGCCGTGGGCGGCCAGGAATGCGTCCCCTTCTTCTCCTTCCATGACCGGCGTGAGCCCGAGCACGGCGACGGTCACCTCGCAGTTGGAGGCAGCCCAGGTTCCACCGAAATGAACGGTATCCTTATAGTCGCAGCCCTGGTCGTATTCGATATGAACGCCGGGACCCGCTGCAGCGGTGATGCCTTCTACGAAGGTGACCATATGTGAGGATACGCCGTGATAGTTGCCGGACAGCGCGTCAAAGGAGAAGGAGTTGGGGCCTACGATCATCAGTGAATTGGGTGTTTTTAGGGGCAGGGTCCTGTTGTCGTTCTTTAGCAGGACCATGCTTTTCGTTGCCATTGCCCGGGCCAGGGCGATATGGCTGGCGTTGTGTACGCTGTCGGCGCCATAGCTGCTGAAGGGTACCTTTTCCTTATCGTCGAAGAAGCCCAGCTTCATCTGTGTGCGGAGGAGGGCGGCGAGGGCGCTGTCGACGTCCTGTTTTGTAAGGAGGCCTTTTTGCACTGCTTCGAGTACGTCCTTCTGGAGGACGCTGGAGCAGTCGAGGTCAACGCCTGCCTTGATGGCTGCTGCTGCGGTTTCGACGGGGCCGGGGAGGGCTTTGTGTCTTTGGAAAATGTCGTCGAGCGCTCCGCAGTCCGTTACGACGTGGCCGTTGAAATGCCATTCGTCTCTTAATATCCGGTGCAGCAGGGTGGGGCCTGAGCAGCAGGGCTCGCCGTTGACGCGGTTGTAGGCGCACATGACGGATTCGACGCCGGAGTCGACCAGTCTTTTAAAAGCGTAGAGATAGGTCTCCCGCAGGTCTTTTTCGTCGACGATGGCGTCGAAGGTATGGCGGTTGGATTCGGGGCCGCTGTGTACGGCAAAGTGTTTGGCGCAGGCCGAGGCTTTGAGGTAGTGCGGGTCGTTGCCCTGCAGTCCCTTGATGAATGCCGAGCCCATGGTTGCGGTGAGGTAGGGGTCTTCGCCGTAGGTCTCCTGTCCGCGGCCCCAGCGTGGGTCGCGGAAGATGTTGATGTTGGGGGACCAGAAGGTGAGGCCCATGTATTGTTCCCGCCGGCCGGCTGCGGTGGAGAGGTTGTATTTCGCGCGGGCTTCCGTGGATATCGCGTTGGAGACCTGGCGGAGGAGGTAGTTGTCAAAGGTGGCGGCCATGCCGATGGCCTGGGGGAATATGGTGGCTTCGCCGGCCCGGGCTACGCCGTGCAGCGCTTCGTTCCACCAGTTGTAGGCGGGGATGGAGAGGCGGTCGACGGCTTTACTGCGGTAGCCGAGGAGCTCGACTTTCTCTTCGAGGGAGAGGCGGGAGAGGAGGTCGTCGACACGAGACTGTTGGGGGAGGGTGGCGTCGCGGAAGGGTTGGGCTTCGGCGGTGCCTGTTCCCGCGAGGGTGAGGAGGAGGGCGATCAGTAGATGGAGGCGTTTGGGCATAGCGCTGGAATTTGGGGCCTCAAGATCGGTGAAATTTTGGAGATTTCAATCGGTTGCACAAGTTATTGCTGCGCCCAACCAAGAGAAGGTTTCTCGGGAGTGGACGGTTTACCCTATTGTTTGTGAACTGTTTAGCTGTTTGTTTGTCAAGGCATAATTATATCGAGCATATTTGAGAATAGAATCGTTTTTTGTACCTTTTACAAATTTGACATCATGCCCGATAATACCTTACATATTCGAATAAAGAAAGATTATGCTGCTGCGCTGATCGAAGACCTCATTAAGGTGCATGCTGTCGAGACGGTTGATGAAGATGAGGGTATTGAACTGACTTGCCAACAAAAAGAAGCTCTGGACAAGGAGCTTCAGACGATTTCCAGCAATCCCGCCTATCTGCAAAAATGGGATGAGATAAGACATAACATATACGATTGACGATTCAGCTCGATCGGTAAATATCCTCAGAGTTTTTAATACCTATCAGGAGCCACTAGGGTAAGCCTGAAAGTGGCGTCTGGTAGACCGGACCATGTTTTCTTTGCTGGTTTGTCGCGGGAGATCGGCCACGGTGTAGCCGGCGGAACCAGTAGACCGGGGGACGTTGTTGACGGAGGCGGACTGGGTTGCGAGGATAATGTCCTGGACGAGGGTGGCGCCGGGGGTGATGGTGATGGAAACGGTTTGGGGAGCGTGGCCGGTGGCGGAGTAGGTGATCTCGTAGTTGCCGGCGGGGAGGGAAAGGGTGTAGTTGCCGTTCTCGTCGGTGGAGGCGGCCTTGCCGCTGTTGGCGGCCTGGACGGAGACACGGCTCAGGGGAGTGCCGGAGGGGGATCTTACCGTGCCTTTGACCGTCCCGGATGGGGACTGGCCAAAGACGAAGGTGGTGGTAAAGATGATGACAAGCAGGAAGATCGTTCTCATGGAAATTGCATTATTTGGATGTCCATTTATTGTTGGAGGGGTCGGCGTCCACAAAGATACCTCCATTTATTTCGAGGGACTGGACTGTTTTGCCTGAGGAGGGGTTGATGCTGACGAGGGTATTTTTGGGGTTGCTCTTCCAGACGGCGGGTGTCTGGTGACGGATGTCTGTGGTGCCGTCGGAGTAGTGGATGACCAGGTCGAAGGGCATGGCGAGGCCGCCGATATTGTTGACGGAGACCGAACCTGCGGCTACCTTGTCGATCGCGAGGTCGAGGTAGTTGTTGCTGAAGAACCAGTTGCTCCAGAACCAGTTGAGGTCTTGTCCGGAGACGTTGTCAAACGTATAGAAGAAGTCCCAGGGGATGGGGTGTTTGCCGTGCCATCTGTCCATGTATGCGAGGATGCATTTTTTGAAGAGGGCGTCGCCCAGGAGGTCTTTCATGGCCAGGTAGCCGATCGAAGCCTTGCCGTATGCGTTGTTGCCGTAGCCGGCGCCTCTCATGGCGTCGGCGGGAGTGATGATGGGCAGGTCCTCGTCCTGTGCGGGGTCATAGGTATAGGGATTGATGCGAAACTCCTTGTAGGCGTTGTCGGCCCGTTCGGCGCCGAGGTCGGCGCGGCCGATGAGCAGCTCGAGGGTGGTAGCCCAGCCCTCGTCCATAAAGGGGTAGCGCGATTCGTTGATGCCCATATAGAAGGGGAACCAGCTGTGTGCGATCTCGTGCTCCACGACAAAACGGGAGAAGATGGGGTCGTCGGTAGTATTGTCGTTGACCATCATCGGGTATTCCATATCGGCATAGCCCTGGACGACGGTAGTCTTGGAGAAGGGGTACGGAACTCCGGGCCAGTTGGTGGAGAGCCATTCGAGCGCATGACGTCCGAACTCGACCATCTGGTGGAAATCCTTTGCGGTGTCATTGTAGGCGGACTGAACGCTGGCCCTTCTGCCGGTGGACGGGTCGACGACCACGCTGGATGCGTCCCAGGCGAAGTGGTTGCTGAGGGCGCAGGTCACGTCGCTGATATCCCTGGCGGTCCAGGTCCAGGTGTTGAGCGGCTTTTGGGCCGTCACTTTGCCCTGGAGAATGTCGTCGGGGCTGGCAATGCGTACGATGGCGTCGTTGCGCAGCGTCGCGGCGAATTTGCGGGCGTAGGAGGAGGTGAGGACCTCTTCCGGGTTTTTGAGGTCGCCGGTTGCCCATACGATATAGTCCTTCGGGACGCTGACGTTGAGGACATAGTCGTTGAAATCGTTGTAAAACTCCTGAGAATCGGTGAAGTCCATCCGGTCCCATCCGTTGTAGTCGTCGAACACTGCTACGCGGGGATAGAAATAGGCCAGGAACCAGGTGGTGGAATCGATCATGCCTTCCCGGTTGCTTTTGCGGGAGACGGTATAGTGCCAGTCGATATCCAGGCGGAGCGAATCGTGGGGTGCCAGCGGGGTGGCCAGCCGGACGTTCTTCCACGTGCCGTCGCGTTCGGAGGCGCGCCAGGTTCTGGCGCTGCCATTCTCTGCATATTTGTCGATGGTGACGCCTTCTGTGATATAGTCGGGCGTTTCGGTGAAGGCCCGGCCGATGCCTGCTTTATGGATATTGGGGGTAAGGCGGATGACGATGACCTTCAGGGTATCGGGGCTGTTGTTTGTATAGACGATCTTTTCTGTCCCATGGATGGTCCGGTCCGGAGGGGCCGCATTGATGGAGATGGTGTACCGGCCGCTGTTCTGCCAGTAGTGGCTGCCGGGGCGGCCGTCGAGGGAGTGGGTGCCTTTCTCATACGCCTGTTGTATGTTCCGGGGGGTATAAAGGGGTTGGGCGTTAAGGCTTGTGAGGGTAATAAGGGAGACCAGGAAGATGCAAAGATATCTTGCCATAGAAACAGAATTGTTTTATGGCTGGGAAGGTAGTTATTTATGTGAACAAAAATCCCGTCCCCGGGATAAGCAATAGTTTTGAATGGATCAACGGAAATCTGACGCAAGGAATTTTCTCATTATAAATATAGGGAGAAAAATTTAATCCTGTGTCGGGGGGACTCCGAGTGGTGGGAGAAAAATTTAATCCTGTGCCGGGAGAACTCCGAGTGGTGGAAGAAAAATTTAGTCCTGTGTCGGGGGGGACTCCGAGTGGTGGAAGAAAAATTTAGTCCTGTATGGGGACTCGGGAGACCGGGATGACGGTAATGTCTATTAGAAGCCGATAGAATTTCCTCCGTCCACGGGCAGGACTACGCCTGTCACGTATTTAGCCTGGCTGGAGGCGAGGAAAAGGGCGGCGTCGCCGATATCGGCGGGGTCTCCCAGGCGGCCGAGGGGGGTACGTCCCAGCGCTTTTTGTTTTCTTTCCTGGTCGGTGTTGAGCGCTTTCGCCGACATATCCGTTGCGATGAAGCCGGGAGCGATACAATTGACCAGGATGCCTTTTGGAGAAAGTTCGACGGCCATGGCCTTTGTCATCCCTTCGATCGCGGATTTGGAGGCGGTATAGGCGATCACTTTCGGAATGCCGTACTGAGACGCCATCGAGCTGATGTTGATGATGTTGCCGGCGCCGTTGGGAAGCATGGTCTTCACCACTTCGCGGGACAGGCTAAATACGGCCTTTACGTTGGTGAGGAGGATGCGTTCGAACTCTTCGTCGGTGACCTCGGTGAACTCCTTTTTCATATTGATGCCGGCGTTGTTGACCAGGATGTCGATGCGGCCATATTGGTCGATCACCTGCTGAACGAGGGTGGGGATGGATGCCAGGTCGCTGAGGTCTGCGGAGAGGGGGTGGCAATTGGCTCCAAGCCTTTCTGCGGCGGCGGTCAGCTTTTCTTTATCGCGTCCTACGATAATGGTCTGGATGCCTGCGGCTGTAAATTTCTCTGCGATGGCCAGGCCGATGCCCGAGCCTCCTCCTGTAACGAGCGCTATTCTTTGAGTTGTAGTCATGGTGTTATCTTAATGTTCCGGGTGCGTTAATAAAATTTAGTTTTTCATAGTATTCGAGGGTATGGGCGGGCTGCTCTGCGCCGGGCGGCAGGGGCTGGCGGGAGAAGGTCTGGAAATAGAGGAGGCAGGCGTCGCGCCACCAGGCAGCTTCGTGTTCCTGTATGGACAGCAACATGCTTATCTGCCTGGCGCGTTGTTCGTCGATGTCGTTCTTTACCGAATTCCAGGCTTTTTCCATCCATCGGACGGAGTCGACGCCGGTATAGTACTTATGGCAGAGCTCTTCCCAGAGGGTGCGTCCAGTGTGCATGCGGTGGTCCCATGCGACGTGGTGCCACCAGAGCAGCCAGCGGTCGGGGCAGCTGTCGGCGTTCTCCCATTGGGCGCGAATGGCGGGAGGATATTGCTCAAGGGCGTTGCTGCCTGTGGCGGTTCGGTCGAAGCCAATGCCGGCCGAGTCTGCCCTGTGGAAATAGACGGGGTTCCAGTCGGCGCGGGATGCCTTGCTGTACCAGGGCGCCGGGCCGTAGTGGTGGCCGTAGCCCATGATATGATGAAGGCCCAGCGGTGTCATGTAGTCGACTATTATCTCACGGGAGGCGAGCATTATTTTTTTGACGGTGTCGACGAAGGCCGGGTTGTTGGAGAAGGTCTGGCGGATCCATTCGTCGGCGATCTGTCCGGAGGATAAATGGTGGTCCCAGGCGAGGCGGCCGAAGGCGTACCAGTTGGCTTGTCCGAAGGGGTGGCCGCACCAGTCGATGTCGTTGCCGATGTTGGCAACGCCGGCCATGCCGGTGATGGTGGAGGAGACGGGAGGACCGGCGTCGAGGCATTCCCTGAATAACGGCGCCAGGTATGCGAGGTGTGTCGAGAAGCCCAGGTACTCCTGGGTCAGCTGGAACTCGAGCATCAGGGGAGTCCGGGGCATGGCTCCGAACAGGGGGTGATAGGGTTCCCGTGGCTGGAAGTCGATGGGGCCGTTCTTGACCTGGACCCAGACATTCTTCCGGAAAAGGCCGTCCAGGGGCTTGAACTCGTTGTAGGCCTGTTTGGCGCGGTCTTCCGAAGATTCGCTGTAGACGAAGGCGCGCCAGATGACGATGCCTTTGTGGGGGGCGAGGGCGTCTGCGAGCGTGTTGGCGCCGTCGGCGTGTGTGCGTCCGTAGTTCTGCGGGCCTGGCTGTCCTTCCGAATTGGCTTTAACGAGGAAGCCCCCGAAGTCGGGGATATATTTATATACCTCGTCTGCCTTTTTCTTCCACCAGTCCTGCACGGCGGGGTCCAGCGGGTCGGCCGTTTTTAGTCCGCCGATGGCGATGGGGCTGGCGAAGTTGACGGACAGATAGACTTTGATGCCATAGGGGCGGAAGACGCCGGCGAGAGCAGCCGCTTTTTCCAGGTATTCCGGGGTTAGGATCAGCGGGCTGGCGTTGACGTTATTCAGCACCGTGCCGTTGATGCCGATGGAGGCGTTGGCGCGGGCATAGTCGGTATAGCGCTGGTCGAGGTAGCCGGGCAGGGTAAACCAGTTGAAGATGGAGAAGCCGGCATAGCCTCTTTCGACGGTGCGGTTGAGGTTATCCCAGTGGTCGAGTATCCGGTAGGGGAGGCCAGGCGTGCTGCTTATATTGAGACCGCTGATGGAACGTTCTGTCTGAATGAGGCGGATCAACTGAAATATGCCGTAGAGGAGGCCGTTGTCTGTGTTGGCGGTAACCAGCGTGACGTGTTTGCCGGAGATCGTTATAGACCTGATGAGGAAGCCTTCGTCGCCAAGCGGAGCGAGGTCTTTTTCCAGGTGCAGGCTGGCTATGGTTGTCAGCCGGGTCGGCGTACCGACAACGAGCGCTCCTTCCGTGAGGGTATTTTGCAGGAGGGGGAGGGATTTGCCCAACAGGCCCTCGAGGGCTGTCGTCAATTCTTTTTGGGCTACGGGGGCAGCTTCGATCCGGAGGGCGGTCAGGTGGGGATCGCTGACCTTGTCATAGCGAAGCCAGAGCCGGTAGCCGTCCTCTGCGTGCAGGGGGATCCGGATGAGAAGGACGAGCGACAGGAAAAGGAAGTTCTTCATGTACAGTTATGGTTGCCTGCTTACCGAGGATTCCCGCAGGATCAGCTCAGAACGCAATATAATAGTATTGGTGGAATGGATATTGGATGACCCGTTGAGGTGGTCGATCAGGTTGCGGGCGGCGACCTGGCCCATTTCATAGCCGGGGTAGTTGATCGTGGTGAGGTTTGGTTCGACGACGGTGGATACCGGGTCATTGTTGAAACCTACGAATGCGATGTCTTCCGGGATGCGGATGCCCATTTGTTTGAGGGCTATCATGCAGCCGACGGCGCAGTTGTCGTTGGCCACGAAGACGGCGTCGGGCAGGGGCCGCATTTCCCGGATACGGGCGGCGGCTTCAGCGCCGGCCTCCTGGCTGAGGTTCCCTACAATAATATAGTCTTCGCGGAAAGGGATGTGCTGGTCGGTCAGCGCCTGTTTGTATCCTTCCAGCCGGTCGATATATACGTTGCGTTTCTGGGTGGCGGTGATGTGTACGATCCTGCGGCGTGCCTGGCTGATGAGGTGGGTCGTTGCTTCATAGGCCGCCTTCCAGTTGTTGATGAGGATGCAGGTGCAGTCCTTCTGATCGGCGGTACGGTCGAAAAAGATGAGGGGGACCTTTCTTTTAATGAAGGGGTCGAAGTGCGCCAGGGAGTCCGTGTCATAGGCCAGCGAGACGAGCAGGCCGTCCACGCGGTTGTTAAAGAGGGTGATCGTGTTGGCGACCTCTTTTTCCACGGACTCGGAGGACTGGCTTATAATAAGATTGTAGCCTTCGCTGGTGGCGATATTCTCCATGCCGGCAATGACGGAGGACATGAAATAGCTGTTGATGCGGGGGATGATGACACCTATTGTATTGGTGCGCTGGGTCCTGAGGTTGCGGGCAAAATGGTTGGAGCGATACCCCATCTCCAAGGCGAGGTCGGAGATCTTCTTCTTCGTTTTTTTGCTTACTACCGGGTCGTCTTTCAGGGCTCTGCTTACCGTAGCAACCGAGATATTCAGCTTGCGGGCGAGGTCATATATGGTTACTTCTTTCTCGTTGCTCATACAATCGTTTACATATCGAAAATAAGGCTAAAGTTCGGATATTTTTCGCAAAAAAAATGTAATCGGTTACAATTTTCAAAAATCTTCCTATATTAGCAGTGCGATACAATTAATCACCCAACAGGGAGCACATTAAATCGTCAATGCTTAAAACGATTGCTTATGACATCTACAAAACATTTTTTTAGACTGGCACTGCTATGCCAGTTATTTTTTTTCTACGCTTTTGCGGTCAATGCCCAGGGGACACAGCGTCTCACGGTCAGGGGGGTCATCAAGAATGACAGTGGTCAGGCCATTACGCAGGCTTCCGTCGTGGTCAAGGGACAGTCGGGGGGAGTTAGCAGCAACGATCAGGGGCAGTTCGAGATCAGCGCTAATTCGAATGCGGTGCTGGTCATTTCTTCTGTAGGTTACCAGAACCGCGAAGTGGCGGTCAACGGGCGCGCGTCTCTTACCATAGTTATGGTGAAGACGAGCGCCTCTCTCGAACAGGTGGTCGTGGTCGGTTACGGAACGCAGAGGAAAAGGGACGTGACCGGATCCATCGTTTCGGTGAGCTCCAAGACCCTCAATGAAGTTCCGGCGGCCAATATCGGGATCGGGCTGCAGGGCCGGGCGGCGGGTTTGGAGATCCAACGGGTCGGGACGACGCCCGGGGCGACACCAGTGATCCGTATCCGTGGGGAACGGTCCATTTTGGGTTCGAATGACCCGTTGGTTGTCCTCGATGGGATCCCATATGAGGGTGGGACCCTGAATGACATCAACCCGCAGGACATCGCATCGATCGAGATCTTAAAAGACGCCTCCGCTACGGCGATCTATGGTAGCCGGGGCGCCAACGGCGTTCTGCTGATCTCTACAAAGAAAGGCAGGGTCGGCCCGGCGAGGATCAGCTTTAGCAACTATGCGGGGATCAACTCCGTCAGCAAAAAATACCCTGTATTCAACTCACAGGAGTATACTACGATGAGGGCGGCTGCAAATGCCGCAAGCAATGCCGGTTATCTGAACGATGTTTTTGAGGCTGCTAATCTGACCAAAGGCGTAAATACGAACTGGCAGGACCTGCTATACAAGCAGGGATTGACCACGGACAATGGCTTAACGGTATCCGGGGGTAGCGCCGATGGTTCCTACTATTCCCTCGGTGGCGGCTATTACAAAGAGACGGCGGTATTGCCCGGGCAGTCTTTGGAGCGTTATTCCCTGCGGGCGACGATCGACAATAAGATCGGCAAACGTGCAAAGGTGGGAATAAACACGATGAACAACTATTCGCTTTTGAACGGCACACAGTTCGTGAATGGCGGATCGATGTTCCCCATCGTCGCAGCAAGTCCTTTGTATACACCGGATAGCAGCGGGATCCTGGTACTCTCGCCCTTTGGGAATACGACCGACAAGACGGGCAACTATAATCCGGTGTTATTGAAAAACAACAATAACAGCTGGGTCGACCTGGTGAAGCGATTCAGGACCTTTAATACTTTATATGGCGAATACCAATTCCTCCCGGAGTTGAAGTACCGCGTGAATGTGGGTTTGAGCTACCGGCGGGAAGAGGACGATCAGTTCAAAGGGGCGGATACCAAGCTCACTCCAAGCTTTTTCCGGCCGAGCCAGGGCAATACGGCGAGTGTGAACAATATCGAAGAATATGGGTATACGGTTGAGAACGTACTTACCTATGACAAGGAGTTCAGTGGAGGGCACCGGTTGACCTTTACCGGGCTGTACAGCGTGGAACAGGATCGAATGCATAATACTTCCGTGAGCAAGGATTCCATCAACGCGGATTTTATTCAATTTTATAGTCTGGGCCTGTCAAATCCCTCAGCTAACACCAAAGCAGTTCTTGGCGGATCGGAGACGACCTGGGGCCTGCTATCGTATATGGGCAGGATCAATTACTCTTTCCTGAACCGGTACCTGTTGACCCTTACTTACCGGGTTGACGGGTCTTCGCGTCTGGCCGTGGGTCATAAGTATCATGATTATCCGGCCCTGTCTACCGGCTGGCATATTTCGGACGAGAAATTCATGCAGAATGTCCATTTTATCAATGACCTGAAATTACGGGTGGGGTATGGGGAAACATCCAATCAGTCCATCAACCCCTATGCGTCTTTGGGAAATGTAACACCTTATAATGGCCTGACCACAAATAATTCCGCGATCGGCGCTACTACCAGCTACAATTATGGACCAAGCACCGTGGTGACGGGTTACAATCTGCAGAGCCTGCCCAATTCCAACCTGGATTGGGAATACACCAGGACCACCAATATCGGATTGGACTATGCCGTATTGGGTAACAGGATCTCGGGATCGGTCGACTATTACAATGCACATACCCGTAATATTCTGTTCAACCTGTCATTGCCGATCACATCCGGGGTGCGCGGACAATATACTTCCAATATCGGAGAAATGTCCAATAAAGGGTTCGAGTTCTCCCTGTCGACAGTCAATATTACCGGTGGCGCAAGCGGCTTTTCGTGGACGACGGATCTCAACGTGTTCTGGAACCGGAATAAATTGTTGAACCTGTATAGTGGATTTCAGCAGGACTTAGGCAATCAATTGTTCGTTGGTCAGCCCATTACGGCGATCTATGATTACAAGAAAGTAGGGATCTGGCAGACCGCGGAGGCAGCCAAGGCAGCCTCCTACGGTGCGCAGCCGGGATATATCAAGTTTGCCGATCTGAACAATGACGGGAAAATAGATCCCACCGACAGAGAAGTTATCGGAAGCGGGCAGGCCAAATGGCAGGGGGGCATCACCAACCGGTTCGCGTTTAAAGGGTTTGACCTGTCGTTCGTCATCTATGCCCGGATGGGCGGCACCCTGGTCAGCCAGGTGTACCAGCCTTATGGGGACTATGTGGCGATCCTGAACGGGATCCGGAATAATGTCAAGGTAGACTATTGGACACCCACCAACCCGACCAACAAATTTCCTTCGCCGGCGGGGATGCTCAATTCGAACATCGGCCTGACGACGCTGGGGTACTATGATGCCAGCTTTATCAAGATGCGCAGCATCAACCTGGGTTACAGCTTTAATTCCCGGATATTGAACAGCGTCAAGGCCCAATCGATCAGGGTCTATGTAACCGCTCAAAATCCTTTTGTCCTTTATTCGCCTTATATGAAAATGGGCGGGGTCGATCCGGAAGCCACGGCATTGGGAAATACGGGCGTTCAGGACCCTGGCAATCTGTCCAAGCGGGCCCTTACCATTGGTTTGAATGCGCCGCCGACCCGGGCTTTTCTTTTTGGGGTGAATGTTGGTTTTTAAGAAATTTCAAATAATGATAAAATGAGAGCGAAAAATATTATACGGTGTACTTTCTTTTTAGGGGCGGTGCTGGTTGCAGGCTCCTGTAAAAAGGTGTTGCAGGAGAATCCGAAAACGGTATTTACGGTCGGTTACTTTCAAACGCCGGCCGGTTTGCAAAGCGGTGTCAATGCGCTATACTCCGGGATGCGATTCTATTATGGCAACGAGGATGGGACCCTTGCTTTTCAAAGTGGAACGGATGAAATGAGCATCGGCGACCAGGGTTATAATTCATCCACGGAGTCTTCTTATGGCGACTACACTATCAATTCAACCGATGGTCATAATAGCGGTATATTTTCCAACGCCTGGCCGAACATCAATCTTGCGAATGGGGTGGTCCAGTTTGCGCCGGCGGTTACCCTGGATGCCGCTACGAAAACAATGATCGTAGCCCAGGCCCGGTTTTTCCGGGGGCTGTACTATTTCAACCTGGTGCAGCAGTTCGGCGCTGTGCCCCTGGACCTGGGTGCAGGCGAGCTGGCATTCAATAGCAAACCTTTTCAGGGGTTAAACCGGCTCCCCATGGCAGACCTGTTCGTAAAAGATTACAGGACCATCATTGCCGATCTTTCGTATGCTGCTCAAAATTTACCTGATAAAAGGCCTGTGTCGGCTTTTATCCTTTCCAAGGCTGCTGCTTTTCATATGCTGGCCAAGGCTTATTTATTCAGGGGATATTCGGCTGCGAAGGTCGCGACGGATTATGACAGCGCCTATACTGTAGCGATGACCCTGATCAATAACCAGGCACAATATGGCGTGAGTCTGCTGCAGGACTACGGCAAGGTATACGCGGAGGGAAATGAATACAACAGCGAGATCATGTATTCGGTAGAGCGGATCGTAGGGGACCAGAATGATGACGAGGTGCTTAATCCGACTTCCTTCGATCCCAAGACGAATATCGAGGGGAACCTTTTCACCTGCAATTACCAGAACAGCTATGATATTCCGAGGGGAAGCAAGCATTATCCGGTAGACAGGGTGATCCAATACATGCGGCCGCTGAGACAGCTTATACCTACCCCTTATGTTTATAATATCGCCTTTATCGATAAGGTGAACGACAGCCGCTATAACAATACGTTCAGGACCGTCTGGCTGGCCACCAACGCCAACTGCGCCGGTGCCGGTATCAATAGTGGGGACACCTGCTTTTTCCTGGCTCCCTATAAGGAGTATGCGGATTCGCTGATCGCATTGGGGACAAAGAAATACGCTGTCTTACCTCCCGATTCGTTCTACAATAAAAAGAGCAGTGCGATCCAGCTGTACCCGAGCCTGAAGAAATATGACGATAATAAAAGACAGGGGGTCAGTGATTATTCCGGCCGGCCCACCCCGGTGGCGAGACTGGGCGAGACCTATCTTTTGGCTGCGGAAGCGGCAATTCAGGCGGGACATCCCGCTGACGCGCTGCCGTTGGTGTTGACGTTGAGGACGAGGGCGGCGTACCGTCCGGGACTGGCTCCGGCAGACCTGGCGGCGCGGACGGCGATGATGGCGAACCAGAATACGGGAACGGCGGCCGCTCCGGTGTGGACACCCCTTACGACGGCTGACATGACCCTTGATTTCATTATGACGGAAAGAACGAGGGAGCTGTTCGGCGAGAATGTTCGCTGGCCGGATCTGGCCTGCAGGGGCTTGTTGGTGAGTCGTGTTCAGGCTTACAACAGTTTGGGCGCGCCTAATGTCAAGGCGACGTTTGCCCTGCGCCCCATTCCGCAATCCGAATTGGATGCCATCACGGATCCTAACAAGGCGAAATATCAGAACCCGGGATATTGATATGAATTTAATGATCTTAAGAAAGGCTGCTGTTGTCGTTGCATTGGTGTTGTTGACGGGCGGGATCGTGCGTGCGCAGGGTATACGGCTTGAAAAGGCTGGTAATACGGCAAGACTGATGATCGACCAGCGGCCTTTCCTGGTGCTGGGCGGAGAATTGGGTAACTCGAGCGCCAGCAGCGTGGAATATATGCGGCCCTACTGGGAGCACCTGCGGCAGATGCACCTGAATACGGTGATCGCGCCTGTGTACTGGGAGCTGCTCGAGCCGGAGGAGAACCGGTTCGACTTCACGCTGGTAGACAGTCTGGTCGGTGCCGCAAGGGGGCATGAGCTCAAGCTCGTGCTGCTGTGGTTTGGAACCTGGAAGAACAGCATGAGCTGCTATACCCCTGGCTGGATGAAGACGAACCCGCGGCGATTCCCGCGGACTGCGGACAGTTCGGGCAGGAGCCAGGAGATATTTTCGGCGTTTGGAAAGGAGACGCTTGAGGCGGACAAGAAGGCGTTCGCCGCGCTGATGCGTCATATCCGGGAAGTGGATGCGTCGAAGAAGACGGTTATCATGGTCCAGGTGGAGAACGAGATCGGGATGCTGTCGACCGCGAGGGAGATATCCGGCAAGGCCGATGCGCTATATAAGGGCCGGATACCTGAGGCGCTGGCGGCTCATTTGAAGAAGAATGGCACGTGGGAGGAAGTGTTTGGGAAGAGTATTCAAACGGAAGAGATATTCCAGGCGTGGTATTATGCCCGGTACGTCAATGAGGTGGCTGTGGCGGGGAAGAAGGAATATCCGCTGCCCATGTATGTCAATGCGGCTTTGCCCCGGCCGGGAGCGCTTCCCGGAAAGTATCCGAGTGCGGGTCCCTTGCCGCATCTGATGGATATCTGGCAGGCGGCTGCCCCGGCCATCGATGTGCTGTCGCCGGATTTTTACAATCCTGATACCCGGTACTGGTGTGATCTGTACGTACGGGATCAGAACCCGCTGTTCATACCGGAGATGCGATTTGAGCCGTCGGTGGCGGCAAAGGTTTTCCTGGTCGTCGGTCACTACAAAGGGTTTGGGTTTTCTCCTTTTTCTATAGAATCGCCATCGGATGCTTCGCTGCCTCTGTCCCGGAGCTATGACGTGCTAAGGCAGCTTGCCCCGATGATAACGGGCAGGAAATGGCTGGCGATGGACGGGTTTCTTTTCGATCATATAAGGCAAAGCGACACGATCCGGATGGGCGGATATACTATAGTTGTTTCGCACTACAATATATTGCCATGGGCAGCTGAGCGCAGGGATCCGGTGTGGGGCAGCACGGGGGGAATGATCATTCAGACGGCGGCCGACGAGTTCTATGTTGCCGGCACCGGGTTTGTCGCGACTTTCAGCTCAGCCGATCCGGAGAAGGTGACCAATATACTCAGCGCTGATGAGGTGACCATTACCGATGGCCGTGAGGAGACGGGGCGACGGATGAATGGCGACCAGGACCACCAGGGGAGGCATATCCGGTTTGCAAACGATGAATGGGGGATACAGAAGGTACGATTATATAACAGCGCGAGGGCGATCGATTAAGTCTGGAATTGGCATACTCCCAAATGATGCCGATATTGCGTGTCAAATTTGGTTGTATGCGGAGTTTACTATGTACGGGATGGTTGCTGATATTGTCTGGCTTTGGCGTTGCTGCCCAGGTTAAGGTTCCGAGGCTGGTGAGCGATGGGATGGTGCTGCAGCGGGAAATACCTATTCGTGTCTGGGGTTGGGCGTCACCGGGAGAGAAGGTAACTGTGAAGTTTGGCGGGGAGACGGTTACCGGAGAGACCAACGACCGGGGGAAGTGGCAGGTGACGCTGTCGCCCAAGAAGGCGGGTGGTCCCTATGTGATGGACATCAATGGGATCAATCATATCTGGCTGAAGAATATCATGGTGGGCGAGGTATGGGTCTGCGGTGGGCAGTCCAATATGGAGCTGCCGATGGAGCGGGTGAAGGAGAAATATCCCGACGTCATCGCCCACAGCGAGAATACGGCCATTCGGCAGTTCAGGGTGCCGATGCGTTATGATTTCAACGGTCCGAGGGAGAATCTTTCGGGCGGCAAATGGGAGTCGGCGAATCCGGAGACCGTGCTTTCCTTCTCTGCGGTGGGTTATTTCTTTGCGCGTGATATCAACGCGCGCTATCACGTACCGGTGGGGCTGATTAATACGGCCGTGGGAGGCACTCCTGCGGAAGCCTGGCTAAGCGCCGATGCGCTGCGGTCCTTTCCCGAATATGCGGCTGAGGCAGCCCGGTATGCCGATACGAACAATATCAATAAAATTATCGAGAACGACCGGAAAACCGGCGCGAGCTGGTATGCCCGCGTATGGAATGAGGATAAGGGGTTGCATGGGGACAGGCCCTGGTATGATCCGGCTGCTGCTACGAATGACTGGAAGCCGATCGAGGTGCCTGGGTATTGGTCGGACCAGGGCGCGGGGAATATCAATGGGGTGGTGTGGTACCGGAAAGACATCGACGTGCCGGCATCGATGGCAGGTCAGCCTGCCAGGCTGCTGCTGGGCAGGATCGTCGACCGGGATTCGGCATATATCAATGGGAAATTCATTGGCACTATCGGCTATCAATATCCGCCGAGGCGCTATGATGTGCCGGCGGGTCTATTGCAGGCCGGGAGAAACACCATCGTTGTGCGGGTGATCAACAGCGAGGGCAAGGGTGGTTTCGTGCCAGACAAACCCTACCGGCTGATGGGGGCGAAAGATACGGTCGACCTGAAGGGACAGTGGACATATAAGGTGGGGATGGTGGCGGAACCGTTGGCGCCGCAGACCTTTATCCAGTACAAGCCGATGGGCGTTTACAATGGGATGATCGCCCCGATCACCGACTATACTATCCGGGGTGTGATCTGGTACCAGGGTGAATCCAATGTGTCGAGGGCGGCGGAATACCAGACCTTGTTCCCGGCGGTGATCGCCGATTGGCGACGGCACTGGAATGAAGGAATTTTCCCTTTTATTTTCGTGCAGCTGGCGGGTTACGGGCCGGTGAAGGAGCAGCCGGAGGAGAGCGAGGAGGCGGCTTTCCGGGAAGCGCAGCGCATGGCCCTTTCGGTACCGAGGACGGGGATGGCGGTGGCAATGGACCTTGGAGAGTGGAACGATCTGCATCCTCTTGACAAGGAGGATGTGGGCAAGAGGCTGGCTTTGTCGGCGGGGCATGTTGCCTATGGCGACGACGATATGATCTGGACGGGGCCGCAATATCATTCGATGAAGGTGAAGGGAGAGAGGATACATGTGGTCTTCAACAATGCGGAGAGCGGGCTTATCGCCAGGGGCGGCGGCGAGCTGCATGGCTTTGAGGTATCGGGCGCTGATGGCAAGTGGGTGCCGGCGAAGGCTGTTATCGAGGGAAAGAATGTGGTGATCGCGTGGAGCGACGCCGTGCCTGATCCGGTCGCTGTGCGTTACGCGTGGGCTGATAGCCCGGTGGGAGCCAATCTATACAACAGGGATATCCTTTTTCATGACGGGCTGCCTGCCCCCTCCTTCGCAGCGAGGGCAAAGGAAGGGAAGGGCAAATGAGGTGCTAGTTGGCTGCGAGGTCGTTGACGACACCCATAAAGAAAATGGACCCCGTCTGTCGTTCTGCAATAAGATATACGAAAGGATGGTCGAACTTCCAGATGATGGGCTGGGACGGCAGGGTGGACAAAATGGTCGTCACTACGCCTGTCGCGGCGGCTGCCTCAGTACCTTCTTCGCTGACCTTGATATAGGTCTTATGGATCGCTTTTGAAATAGTGGCGCCTACAGAAGGAGGGAACATGTTCGAAAAATCGGCCGAGGGGCCGAAAGCGATGCCCATGCCGAGGTCGGTAAGGTGGGGACCCATTTGATCGATGTTGTAGCGGTATTCCCATTTGGGAAGCCGAAGGTCAATGTTTATACTATCTAACCCGGAGAATGCCGCGGCCAGCGACGGACGGTCGATGGAACGCGCAAAGTCCAGTATCGACCCGGATGGATCGACGGGTGACAACAGGTACATGTCGAAGGCTTTCCCCGTGCCGTAGGGCAGCTCGAGCAGGCGGAAGCCGGAGCCGGTATAGGCGCGGAACGTGGCGGTCTGGCTCATAAAGGGAACGGTGGACTGGGCGCCGCCGGGCTTGTAGAAGATGTCGTTGTGCGTATTGCCTGTCTTGAAGCTGTTCTTCCACGCTCCGTTGAAATAGACTGCGTTGACCAATACCATTATATCTGATGAGCCGAGGTCCTGGATGATGGAAGGTATCTTTCCGTTGGTATGGCTGGAGACCCAGCTGTTGATCGTATTTACAGAGCCGGGGTTGAGGAAGTCGAGGGACTGAATGGTCGCGAGGTAGTCGCGCTGCACGGTATCGAGGAAGCCGGGGACGGGCTGGGCGCGTCGCTGGTCATACCATATCGAATTGGCAATAGACAGCTGTACCTTGTTGTCCTCCTTTGGCATTTGCTGGATGAGGGCCCTGCTGACCGCATTCAGCTGGGGGAGGGATATACCGGCGAGGGACAGGGCTTTTGTCATCGAGTCCCTGGTAGCGTTTGCAGAGCCGTTATAGACCATGCTCAGACAGGTGTAGATGCTGAGCGGTGAGATCAGCTTGTTGTTCTGGCCCGGATCGTGCGCGAGCATAGCGCGGAAGATATTGATCGCAAAATCGTTGGCGGCGAGAACGACCTGGCCGCTGTTTGACGGGAGGTCGAGGGGCGTGTTCTGCGGGGCCGGGACGTCCTTATGACAGGACGATATCGTTAGGGCAAAGGAGAGGATAAGGCAGGCGAATAAGGAGCCTGCGCGCAGTCTAAGACGCATAAATGGTTGTTTAGGCTTCTGACAAGGAAAGCTCGCCAGACGTTGCATCGTCTAGTTGGCGGCGGTAAGTATGAGGCTGCTGTCTTTGGACAGCAAGGGCAGCCAGCTGGTGCTGCAGAACAGGAAGACGCTTTTCCCGGATGCCTTATCGGTGATCATGGTGCTGACGTATCGGGATCGAAACTGTTGTTCTGCAAAAATATTCTTCAGTGCTCTGTTCTCGAAACTGGTGGTATCGAGCAGGCCGTTATACAAGCTGCTGGCTTCCCGCTGACCGGCGACGATCGAGGGCATCACGATGTCGGGCCCTTCCTGGTAGAATACGTCCTTGTTGAACGCGGCGTGGTCCCTTATTCCCTTCCTGTCGCCAGGGCTATGTCCCATTCTCTTGTCATTGAGGCCCATGAGGTCGACGGTAGGTCCGTTATAGTCCAGCGCGAAGCCGCCCACGACGATGACTGCCGCTGATGGCCGGCCGGTCCGGGCGAAGAGGGCGTTGAGCTCTTTTGCGGTAGCTTTTCCGTCGGCTGCCAGCGTGAATTCCCTTTCGATATCGTTGTGGAGCGGGCTTTTCAGTCCAAAAAGGCTGTCGATGGCGAAGAAGGCACAGAACAGCAGGGCAACGCCTCCAAGATAAAGATGCGTATTGTTCCTGTAGAACTGGAAAAGGACGGCAATGCCCCAGATGGCGGGGAGAAGAAGATACTGGTAGAATCGGAAGCCGCCGAAGTGGTCGTCTCCGGTGACGCAGGGTAACAACAGGGCCATCCAGGCCAGGAGGGAAAGGAGGACGAGACGGGGCGATGAAGGCCACCTATAGGAGAACGGCAGGTTGAGCAATAGCGAGATGACCAGCAGGGTGACGAACGGGTTATAACGGGCGAGGAAGTTCAGGGAGTAGCGGAGGCCATTGACGATATTATACCATCTGTCGGGTGAGACTTTGGCGTAGTAAGTGTTGGGCAATGGATATCCGAAATAGTGTGTGCGGAAGAGGATGAGCGCTGTAGTCGTTACAATTGAAAGGCCCAGGAAGGCGGCGGGGAAAAGGAGGCTGAGGCCTTTTTTGCGATAGGTCCAGGCAAGGGCTCCTGTGAAGAAGATGATCCAGGCCATGGCTTCCGGACGGCATAGGATCAGCAGGGGGGCGAGCACCAGCAATAATATCCGGTTGGTCGAAGAGGGTTTTGGGGCCGAGTAGCTGTTCAGCAGGAGGACGAGGATGGCGGTGTACAGGAAATTCCACAGCGCGTTCTCCATGAGGCTCAGGACGGACCAGGTCACGAAGCCGGGGCCAATGCAGGTGATGTAGCCGCAGAAGATGTAAATAAAATTCCGTTGCAGAGCAGGTGAGGTGGAGGCAGCAATGTCTTTTACCGCTGCTTCGTAGACCATGGTTACGGTCAGGCTTGTCAGCAACAGCTGGAAGACTACGAGCAGCGTCTCAGGCTGGTTGCTCAGGTGATAAAATGCGCTGCAGGTGACGACCCAGAGCAGGGACGTAAAGCCTTCTACTCTTTCTCCTCCCTTATTGAATACGAAGCCTTCGCCGTGGGCGAGGTGTCTGGCGTAGTTCAGGAAAATATCCGCGTCGTCGATGCCTGGCGTCGGGCGGCCAAGATAGCACCAGGCAACGAGTGTAACTGCGGACAGCAGAAGGAAAAAAAGAAGAAGGTGTTTTACAGGACGCATGCGATTTTTAATTTACTTTGTAAGCTTACATAATATAATTTTTCTTTATGAAAGGACCCTATTTAATGGAAGAGACTATGCGTTGGTATGGCCACAACGATCCGGTCAGTCTTTGGGATATCCGGCAGGCAGGGTGTACGGGTGTGGTGACTGCGCTGCATCATATACCGGTTGGAGAGGTATGGGCTTACGACGAGATCATCAAACGGAAAAAGGAAGTAGAGGCTGCCGGGATGCGCTGGACCGTGATCGAGAGTCTCCCGGTACATGAAGATATCAAGAAGCATACCGGAAGTTTTGAGAGATATATCGTCAATTATAAGGAAAGTCTGCGGAATGTGGCGAAGGCCGGACTAGAGGTCGTGACCTATAATTTTATGCCTATCCTTGACTGGATGCGGACAGACATTGCTTATGAGATGCCCGACAGGAGTCTGGCGCTGCGATTTGAAAAGGCTGCTTTTATCGCGTTCGATCTGTATCTGCTGAAGAGGCCGGGGGCGGAAAAGGACTATACGGCGGCTGAGATCGGGAAGGCCAGGGCGCGTCTTGCCACGATGAGCGAGTCGGAGAAAGAGACGCTTTACCGCAATACGCTGCTTGGTCTGCCAGGCAGCGAGGAGCGATTTACTGAAGAGCAGATACTGAAGGCTCTGCAGGCCTATGCCGGTATCGATGCTGCAAAGCTGAAGCAGCACCTTTTCTATTTCCTGCAGCAGGTGGTTCCCGTGGCTGAGGAGCTGGGGTTGAAGATGGCGATCCATCCTGATGATCCTCCTTATCCCATTCTTGGCCTGCCGCGTATCGTCAGCACCGAGCAGGATGCCGGTGAGCTGCTGGATTGCGCTCCGTCGCCTGCCAACGGGCTTTGTTTCTGTACGGGCTCCTATGGGGTGCGGGCGGATAACGACCTGGCGGGCATGGTCCGTCGCATGGGGGATCATATTCATTTTATACACCTGCGGAGCACGCTGCGGGATGCCGAGGGCAACTTTTTCGAGGCCGATCACCTGGACGGAGATGTGGATATGGTGGGGGTGATACGCGAGCTGCTGGCTGTGCAGGCGAAGAGAGGTATCTCGTTGCCGATGCGTCCGGATCACGGGCATCAGATGCTGGATGATCTTACGAAAAAGACCTACCCGGGATACAGCGCGATAGGGAGGCTTCGGGGGCTGGCGGAGCTGCGAGGCGTGCAACGTGCGCTGGCGGCCGGGAAATAAGCGTGAAATTCCCCTGACATGACGAAAAAAAAGTTATTTATGAATAGTGCAATGTTTTCCAAAGACATATATGTCGGTCGTCGTCAGCGGCTGAAACAGCAGGTTGGCAAGGGGTTGATCCTGTTGCTGGGCAATGAGGAAAGCAGCATGAACTACCGGGACAATTTGTATCCTTTCCGGCAGGACAGCAGCTTTCTCTATTTTTTGGGACTGGACAAGGCGGGGCTGGCGGCGTTGATCGATGCAGACAATGATGCGGATATCGTCTTCGGCGACGACCTGACCATGGATCAGATCGTCTGGACGGGGCCGCAGCCTTCACTTGCGGAGCAGGCGGCGCCGGCGGGTATCAAGGACACGAGGCCTTATGCAGAGCTGGGGCGCCAGCTGGCTTCGGCTGCTGCGGCGGGAAGGACGATCCATTATCTGCCACCCTACCGGCCCGAGAATTTGCTGAAGCTGAGCGAGTGGCTGGGCATAGCGCCGCAGGCGGTGAAGGGCGGGGCTTCGGTGGAGCTGATCAGGGCTGTGGTCGCACAGCGCAGCATCAAATCGGCGGAAGAGATCGTGCAAATAGAAGAGGCGGTCAATACTACGGCGGCTATGCATCTTGCGGCTATAAAGGGTGCGAGACCCGGAATGACAGAGGCGCAGCTGGCGGGCGGCCTGCAGGGCATAGCCATCAGCGGCGGCGGTAACCTGGCGTTCCCTACGATACTTACGGTCAACGGGCAGGTGCTGCACAACCACTATGGCCCGACAGTAATGAAGGAGGGGCGGCTGGCCATCTGTGACAGCGGAGCTGAGAATGCGATGCACTATGCGGGGGATATGACAAGGACCTTTCCGGTGGGTAAGAAGTTCACAACGCTACAGCGGGAGATGTACGATATTGTGCTGGGTTCGCAGCAGGCGGCGGTGGATGCGTTGCGGCCGGGTATCCTGTTCAGGGATGTGCATGCGCTGGCGGCGGAAAAGCTGGTGGAGGGGCTGAAGGGCGCGGGAGTGATGCGCGGGGATCCAAAGGAGGCCGTGGCCGCGGGAGCGCATACGGCAGTCTTCCAATGCGGGCTGGGGCATATGATGGGACTGGACGTGCACGATATGGAAGACCTCGGTGAAGAGTATGTTGGGTATACGGATACGCTGAAGAAGAGCAAGGAGTTCGGGTGGAAGTCGCTGCGGCTGGCCCGCTCGCTTGAGCCCGGATTTGTAGTGACGATCGAGCCGGGGCTTTATTTTATTCCGGAGCTGATGGATCAGTATCGCGCGGAGAAGAAGTATATGGACTTTATTAACTACGATAAGCTGAATGCGTTGCGGGATTTTGGGGGGATAAGGATCGAAGAGGATCTTTTGATAACGGAAGGGGGTAGCCGGTTACTTGGTAAGCCGCTGGCTAAGACGGCTGATGAGATCGAGGGGTTGAGGGAAATTTCCTGAACCGGTAAGTAAGGCTTAGCAATAGTATTCGACCCGGTAGATTCGTCTGCCGGGTTTCTACATAATTGAGGCCGACGGTCTGCGTGAAATTGTTGACGGTATTGAGAATGCCGAAAGCGGAGAAGCGGATCTGCAGGCTGCGGTCGTGAAGGAGGTCCTTGTAGACGCTGGCGTTCCAGAGCGGTACAGACCTGGAGGGCAGCGTACCCTGGCTGCCTGTTATCTGGAGACTGTAGTTGGAGGCCAGGGTTACTGCGCCGGGCAGCTCGTAAGAAGCGTCTATTGAATAATTCTGCAGCCAGGTTTTGGTATCCTGGTTGGGATAGATCGAATATAGTGATCCCGTATAGTCTACACTGCCGAGGGCCTCGATGAACAGGCGCTCTGCCGGATGGAAGTTCAGCTTGAGGTTGGATCCCCATCCGAGTCCCGTCGTAATATTCTGCTGTCCGTTGACATAGCTGACGTCGCGGCCATACCGGAGGTGCAGGCCGAAGGAGCTGTTGCCTTTGCGCTGGTCGCCGATCGGGAAGCCGTAGGTGAGGTTTGAGCTCAGGTGCCATACGCCGTCCACATTGACATACTGTATCTGCTGGACGCCGCCTGCAAGGACGGTCGTTGCTGGAGTGATCTGGTGCTGGGACAGGTCGCCCTGTAGCGCGAACTGGAGGTTGCGGAAATTGCGGCTGTCGAAGCCCGTATAGATGGCGTTGAAATTGTGGGTCAGCTGCTGGAGGAGGTTGGGGTTGCCGATGTGGACCAGGAAGGGGTTGGTCAGGTCGGGCAGGGGCTGGAGCTGCTGTATGGTAGGGCTGGTTGTGTTGGCGGAATACTGGATGTTGATCGTCTGTCCTTTTTCGGGGGTATAGATCAGGGAGGCCCTGGGATACCAGTTGATCTGGTGCTGGCTGATGGACGTTCGTGTCGTCAGGTTGTGGCCGTCCAGGTCGCTCATCTGGAGGGTCAGGCCGAGCTGGTAGCGGTATTTCCCGTCGGTGGCGTTATACCCGGTGCTCAGCCTCTGTATCGTGTTGTGGTTGATAAAATGGTTGGTCGTGACGGTATCGGGGATATCGTATCTGCCAGAGGCGCTGTCGAAGTCAAAGGACTGTTTGTCCGACCGGCTGGTAGTCCGGTTGAGGCGGTATGTGAAGTCCAGAACGTGGCCGGGCTTGATGGGTTCTGTATACGAGGCGGAGGCGCCGTAGCTGTCGTTATTGGACAGCTGCCCCGAGGCCTGGTCGATAAGGGTGTATTGCAGCCGTTTGCCCGTGCTGTCGAAATAGTTGACGAGCGAATAGGTATTTGCCGGCTGGTCCTGGTGGTCATAGGACTGGGAGAGGCTGACGAAGAGGGTCCGTCCCGGCAGGCGCCAGCGGCGTCGGAAGTTGAGCGTATTATTGATCGAATAGGTGTCGGAGTGGTTGTCGTTGCTGGTATGTCCCTGGTTGCTGACCCATGGGTCGGCTGATCTTTGTGTCGATATCTGTACGGTGTCCTGCGAGCTGTTGCGGGAAGTCTGCGGAGTGTAGACCGACCGGAGGTTGATCAGCGTAAAGCTGTCGATATTGTATTCGAGGAATGCGTTGGCGTGGTAGCTCTGGCTGTTGGACGTGGAGAGGCTATAACGGTTCTCCAGGAGCGAAGAGTCGGTCAGGAGTGTCTTCCGCTGGGTAGAGGTGGCCAGCGAGGTATGGATGCCGTTGGTTCCGGCATTGAGGGTGATGGCGAGTCGCTTGCTTTTGTCGTTGCGGAAATTCAGCTGGGCGTCGTTGAAGGTCTGGAGACCGCCGTTGCCGGGGCCGTTCTTGTTGTCTTTACCGGTGAACTGGTTGTTCATGTTGTTGCCGTTCCCGGTGGCGAAGATCCAGTTGTTGCCGAGGCTGGTAGCCGTGCCGCCGGCGGAATAGCTGCTGGTGACCCCGCCTTTTCTGTCGCCGCCGCCTGAGCCGGTGCCCGCATATGCCTTACCGAAATAGCCTCTTTTTCTATTTTTCTTCAATTTGATATTCAGTGTTTTGGTGCCGGTCGTCTCTTTGATGCCGGTGAGCCGGGCGCGTTCGGTCTGGGAGTCGAAGGCCTCGATCTGGTCGACGATGTCGGCGGGCAGGTTTTGGGTGGCGGTGCGGGGGTCGTTGAGGAAGAACTCTTTCCCGTCCAGGTATATCCTGTCCACTTTCTGACCCTGCATGGTTACGTTACCGTTCTTGTCGATATCGATCCCCGGCAGTTTGCGCAGCAGGTCTTCTACTGTGGCGTTTGGCCGTGTAGGATAGGCGCCGGCGTTGAAGGCGATCGTATCGTTCCGGACGATCGCCGGCGGGATGGCTGCGTGGACGACGACCTCCATCAGGGCGCTGGAGGAATGGTGGAGGCTGATGCGTATCCGTCTGGCGGTGTCGGTCCGGTCGATCGTAACCGTCAGCGTATCGGGGGAGTAGCCGAGATAGGTGGTGATGATGCGGTATGGGCCGGGCGGCAGGTTGCCGAACACAAAATCCTTTTTGCTGCTGCGGATACGGCGCAGGATATTGCCGGAGGGGAGTTGCGCGAGGGTGATGGTTGCGTCTTCGAGGGGCTGGCGGGTCAGGCTGTCGGCGACGATCCCGCGGATGGATGTGCTCTGGGCGTAAGCGCAATGAAAGGCGATCAACAGGGAAATAAATAGGAATAGCTGGCGCATAGAGGAATGCGATAAAGGTAGGAGAAACGGCTGCAACCCCTCTAAAAATATGTTGAACGGGGCTTAGGTGTGGACGAGCTCTTTCAGGAGGGTGTAGTCTTCCGGCCGGTCGATGTCTTTTAGAATATGGTCGGTGGGCATGGGGATGTACAGATGATGGGGGTGGTGGAGGCGGACGAGGTCGCGGCAGCCTTCTTTTTCGGGGTGGGAGAGGATGTTTTCCCGAAGGGTGGCGGGGAGTATGACGGGATTGCCTTTTTGACCCTGGTATTCGGGGACGCCGATGCAGTGGTCGTCGAGTGTGTATCTTTTTTCCCAGGCCGATGCCAGGTGTGCATATTCGGTGGGGCTGATCATGACCATATCTGCCAGGCAGACCATGTAGCCGGAGCCGGTAGCCTGGCGGACGCCTGCCCGGATGGAGCTGGTCATGCCCTCTTCGTAGGCGGGGTTGTGTATGAACTGCAGGGGGAGCCCTTTCAGCGCGTCGACGATCGCGGGGGCTTCAAAGCCTGTGACGACGATGATCTCGTGCAGGCCGGCTGCCAGAAGGTTGGTTGCGGTAGAGGCGACGATAGTGTGGTCCTGCCAGGGCAGCAGTAGTTTGTTGCTGGCTCCCATGCGCCGCGATGAACCGGCTGCGAGGAGGATAGCGCTGAGCATAGGCCTAAGTTACAATATTTTGATTACTTTTATCCCCAACTAGAAAGACCGCATATGAAGCCTAACCCTGCTATTTTCAGAAATAGCGTTCTCTTACTTCTGATCTTTTTACTTGACGGACACCACCATTTACTTGCACAGCAGCAGCAAAAGCAACCCCCCTTTTGGAATGAGATCGCGGAATTCAAGAAGAAGGACAGCGTGCAGCATCCTCCTTCTGGCGCGATACTGTTCGTGGGCAGCTCGTCTTTTCGCAAGTGGACGAGCGTGCACGCTGACTTTCCGGGCTATACGATCATCAACCGGGGGTTTGGCGGGTCTACCTTGCCTGACGTGATACGTTATGCGAGTGAGATCATCTATCCTTATCATCCCAAGCAGATCGTTATTTATTGTGGGGACAATGACCTGGCGGACTCGAAGGTATCGGCGAAGAAAGTTTATAAGCGGTTCGTCAAGCTCTATGACCTTATACGTAAGCACTTACAGAATGTGGACATCGTCTATGTGTCGATAAAGCCGAGTCCGAGCCGGGAGAAGCTGATGCCTTTGATGGAGGAGACCAATGACCTGATCAGGGATTTTACGGCCAAACACAGCCATGTCGTATTTGTGGATGTGTATCACCTGATGCTGACGTCGCAGGGCCGGCCGATGGACGACCTGTTCGTGGGGGACAAGCTGCACATGAATGATAAGGGTTACAGGATATGGCAGCGGGCTTTATTGCCCTATCTGGATAAATGATGGCCGAGTGTGGATAAACGGCGTTGAATATTAACTAATTGTGATTTTTGGCATTAACAATTGGATGAGCGGGGATACTTAATATTTTTGCGGATTAATTGGGCAAGTTATTACCTTTACTCGCGAAAAGAGAGTGTGGTCAGGAGGGTAAACGTAATAAGCTAACGTATGTTGAAGGATACCATGGCGCTACGAAAGAAGATACTTTTCACGATAGGATCTCCGAACCAGACAAGCCAGATGCACCAGATAGCGTCCCAGCTATCTGACTATGATTGTTACTTCAGCCAGCTATACAGCAAGCACCCTGTCGTTCGGCTGGTGCAGCGTACGGGGCTGCTGGATACCACCATTCTTGCGGGTGAATTTAAACGAAAGGGTGATGCCTACCTGGACAAGCATCAGCTACGCAATGATTATGCCCGAAGCATTTACAACAATTCTTATGATCTGGTGTTGATGTGTTCCGATCTGCTGGTGACGAAGGAGCTGAGGAAGGTGAAGACGGTCTGGGTCCAGGAGGGGATGACCGATCCTATCACCAGCTGGGGCAGGATGACGCGGAACCTGGGGCTTCCCGGCTATTTTGCCAAGAATACGGCATACAACGGGAGCAGCAATATTTGTGATATTTATTGTGCCGCTTCGGAAGGATATAAGGATCAGTTCAGCCGTCTGGGTACCGATGCATCGAAGATCATCGTAACGGGGATCCCGAATTATGACAATGCGGCAATTTTTCTCAACAATGATTTCCCGCACAGGGACTATGTACTGGTAGCGACTTCGGATATCCGTGAGGCTTTCAACAGCGATGACCGGCCGGCCTTTATCCGCCGTTGTGTGGAGATCGCGGGCAGCAGGAAGCTGATCTTCAAGCTTCACCCGAATGAGAAGAAAGAGCGGGCTGTGGCGGAGATCAAGGCCATTGCGCCATCGGCCATTGTGTATACGGAGGGGAATACCGAGCATATGATCGCCAACTGTGAAGAGCTGATAACGCAGTATTCCACGGTGGTCTATATCGGGATCGCGCTGGGAAAGAAAGTACATTCTTATTTCAATATCGAGCAGCTAAGGCGGCTGGCTCCTATTCAGAACGGGGGAGTATCGGCGGCCAGGATCGCGGACATATGCCGGCAGTTTATCGAGTTCAAGGGGGCGCCAGGTGATTTTTTGCCCAGGTACAGATTACCCAAACTTCAAATCGCTTAAATGAATACAAGAGAAAGAAAGATCGTTACGGTTGTCCAGGTGAGAAGAGGTTCTTCGCGTCTGCCGGATAAGGTATTTCGTCCTTTGTCGGGAAAGTCCCTTTTCGTGAGGCAGGTCGAGCGTGTGAAAGCTTCCAGGCTATGCGGGCAGGTTGTAGTTGCGACGACGACGAATGCGGCGGATGACCTGGTATGGGAGGTTTGTCAGCAAGAGGGGCTGGAGTGTTTTCGCGGCCATGACCAGGATCTGCTCGACAGGCACTACCAGGCGGCTTTGAAATATGGGGCGGATATTGTCATTAAGATACCGGGCGATTGTCCGCTGATCGATCCGACCGTTATCGATGCCGTAATTGGATATTACCTGGAGAATGCGGACAAATATGACTATGTAAGCAATCTTCATCCGGCTACGTTCCCGGATGGGAATGACGTGGAAATAATGCCGATGAGCGTGATGGAAGAGGCCTGGAAGAACGCTACCCGGGCTTTTGAGCGGGAGCATACCACTCCTTATATATGGGAGCGGCCGGAGCGTTTTCGCATCGGCAATGTGGTTATGGACGGCGGACTGGACTATTCGATGACACACCGGCTCACGATCGATTATGAAGAGGACTATCAATTCATCAAGGCTGTTTGGGATGAGCTTTATCCAGGGGATCCCTTCTTTGGCGTGGGCGATATCCTGGCTCTGCTGCAAAAGCGGCCGGATATCTATGCTATCAACAGGTCGCTTGCGGGTGTCAACTGGTACCGCAATCACCTGGGCGAGCTGAAGACGGTGGATGGGGAGCAGACGCGGTTTGCTGCCGGGGATGTCAGGGCGGATACGGGTGCGTTGAATAATATTGCGCTGAAGGTAAGGGAGCATATAATCAGGATGACGGCTGGCGGCGGATGTTTTATCGGCGCTTCGCTGTCCTGTGTCGAGCTGATGGTCTATTTATATTCGAGCTATATCCGGAAGGGTGAGGGTGTCAGCGATCCGAACCGGGACTTTTTGTTCCTGTCGAAGGGGCATGACGTGCCGGCGCTGTATGGGACGTTTGTAGAGATGGGCATGCTCGATGCCAGCAGGCTGACCAATCATCTTTCGACTTCCGATAGCATTTACTGGCATCCCAACAGGAATATTCCCGGGGTCGAGTTCCACTCCGGTTCGCTGGGACATCTGCCTGCAGTTGCGGCGGGTGTGGCGCTGGACTGTAAGCTAAGAGGGGCTGACAATCGTGTGGTCGTGATCACGGGGGATGGAGAGCTCAACGAGGGCAGCGTGTGGGAGACTTTGCTGGTGGCCAATGCCTATAAGCTGGACAATCTGACGATCGTGGTCGACCGGAATCAATTCCAGGCGAATATCCGGACGGAGGACCTTATTCCGCTGGAGCCGCTGGAGGACAAGTTCAGGGCTTTCGGCTGTCATGTACAGCGGGTGGATGGTCATAGCTTTACGCGGCTGCAGGAAGCATTTGGCGGCGTTGTCAAGGGTAAGGTGAATGTTATCATCGCCGATACCGTCCGCGGGAAGGGGCTGCCCAGCATCGAGGCGAGGGCGGACAGGTGGTTCTGCGTATTCTCCGAGGCAGAGATCGCGCAGCTGCTGGAAGAGTTGCATGGGAATGCGGAGGCTTCTATTGAATCGGAAACATTGGTAGTAAGGTAAAAACCATCCGGCACATAATATTATGACTTACGAAGAATTATTGACAGAGACGGCGTTGAAAGACGAACGGTTTATTGTAATGACGGCCGAGAACAGGGCGCTGGTGCGCAATATGCCGAAGACGCTGGGACATCGATTCGTGGATACCGGCATAACCGAGCAGACGATGGTCGGTATGGCTGCGGGGCTGGCACTTCGCGGAAGGATCCCCGTGATCCATGCGCTGGCGCCGTTCCTGACGATGCGTGCATTTGAGTTCATCCGTACGGATGTAGGGATTGCCCGTCTTCCGGTGAAGCTCAGCGGTTTTATCCCCGGGTTTTTGTCGGATGGCAACGGGCCTACGCATCAGGCTATCGAGGACGTATCCATATTGAGGGGTATACCGGGAATGGAAGTCTATTGTCCGGCGGATGAGGACGACCTGGTGAAGATGCTGCCAGAGGTATGGGCGTCACCCGCGCCGGCCTATGTACGGATCAACCACAAGAAAGGCAGCTATGAGCACGAAGCCTTTACGCCCGGAAAGGCGGAGGTGGTGAGCGAGGGTAGGGATATTACCCTGCTGGTCTATGGGTTCCTGTTCGAGAATGCTTTGCGGACCAGGGAGCTGCTGGAGAAACAGGGGCTTTCGGTCGGTCTGGTCAATATGAGGAGCCTCAAGCCTGTGGATGAGGGGGCGATCGTGCGTGCTGTCGAGGGTTCGAAGCGTCTTGTGACGATAGAGGATCATTTCAGGACGGGTGGACTTTACTCCATCGTGGCCGAAGTGCTGCTAAGCCGCCGGATGACGGCGGATGTGCAGCCGCTCTCCCTTGGAGAGCGCTGGTTCAAGGCTGGTACGCTGAATCAGGTGCTGGAGACAGAAGGATTTACACCGGAACAAATGGCTGATAAAATAATCACATATGCCCAATAAGGTAACATTCAACGAAAACTATCCTGCTATAACGGAATCCAATAATCTATACGAAAGGGCCAGGCATATAATGACGCCTGTGACCCAGACGATGGCGAAGGGGCCTGGCCAGTATGTTAATGGCGTTGCTCCGAAATACCTGAAGAAGGGGGAAGGGGCCCGTGTATGGGATGTGGACGGTAATGAATATCTCGACTATAATGCGGCGATAGGGCCTCTGTCCCTGGGATATGCCTATCCCCGGGTGGATGCAGCTATTGTTGAGCAGCTGAAGGACGGGATCACTTTCTCTCAGATGCACGAGCTGGAGGTGACCCTTGCAGAGCTGATCCATAAAGTTATTCCCAATGCGGAGTCGATCAGGATCAGCAAGACGGGCGCCGACGTGACCAGTGCTGCGGTGCGTGTCGCCCGGGCTTTTACGGGACGCAATAAAGTGCTGTGCTGTGGGTACCATGGATGGCATGACTGGTATATTGGGGTAACCAGCCGCAACCAGGGGATACCTGAGGCGGTGAAGGAGCTGAGCGGCACTTTTGAATACAACGATATCAATTCTGTCAAGGACGCGCTGGATGAGGACGTGGCCTGTGTGATCCTGGAGCCTTTTGTGTTCGAGGCCCCGAAGAATAATTTTCTGCAGGAGCTGAAAGAGATTTGCGCGGCCAATGGGACGCTGCTGATCTTCGACGAGATGTGGACCGGTTTCCGGATCGCGGTCGGCGGAGCCCAGGAGTATTTCGGCGTGACGCCCGATCTGGCCTGCTATTCCAAGGCCTGCGCCAATGGGATGCCCATTGCGCTGCTGACCGGTCGCAGGGATGTCATGTCGCTGTTCGAAGGAGACGTATTCTTCTATACGACATTTGGGGGAGAGGCCTTGTCGCTGGCTGCTGCGGTGGCGACGATCCATGAGCTGATCGAGAAGAATGTCCCGGCTTATCTTGCCGAGAAAGGGAAGAAGCTGAAGGATGGCTATAATGCGCTGGCGGCTGAGCTGGGTATCAGCGGGTATACCCGGTGTACGGGATACGACTGCCGGTCGATGGTAGTCTTTGATGCTTCTGCCGGCAATCCGCTGGAGCTGAAGTCTTATGTGCAGCAGGAGATGATCAAGCGCGGCATCCTGTGGAGCGGTTTTCACAATATGATGTTCGCGCATACGGATGAGGATGTGGATTATACGCTCAAGGCTTACCGTGAGGTGCTGGGGCTTTTGAAGGAGGCTGTCGAAGCCAGGGACGTGGCTGCCCGGTTGAAGGGTAAGCCGGTCGAGGCGGTGTTCCGCAAGGTGAGCAATTTTAATATGAAACCCGTAACGAAGGCATAATGGATCTATTTTCACTGGATGGTAAAGTCGCCATTGTAACGGGGGCTTGCGGATTGATAGGTACGCATCACTGTGAGGCGCTTGCGGAGGCAGGAGCAAAAGTGGTGGTAGCGGATCTGAATGAAGAGGCGTGTAAGAAGGTTGCGGAGCGATTGGGTTCGGGGCATCTGGCGGTGGGAATGGATGTGACGAGCAGGGAGTCGCTGGAAATGGCGAAACAGCGGATACTGGCGGCTTTTGGGCGGATCGACGTACTGGTCAACAACGCGGCTATCAACGATATGTTCGAGAATCCGCTGCTTGCCGGGCAGCAGTCGATGTTCGAGCACTATCCGTTGGAGATGTGGGATAAGTCCTGGAAGGTAAATGTGAGCGGGGTCTTTCTTTGTTCGCAGGTGCTTGGGGGGGTGATGGCGGAGCAGGGTGGGGGAAGCATTATCAATATTGCCTCTACGTATGGGATAGTGGCGCCGGACCAGAGCATTTACAAGAACGAGGCGGGGGAGCAGACCTTTTATAAGTCTCCGTCCTATCCGGTGACCAAGTCGGCGGTGATCGGGTTTACGAAGTTCCTGGCCTCGTACTGGGGGCCGAAGAACGTAAGGGTCAATACGCTTTCACCGGGCGGGGTCGAGAATAATCAGGATATATTTTTTAAAGGCAACTATTCCCGGAAGACGCTGTTGGGCAGGATGGCCAATCCAACGGACTATAAAGGGGCGATCGTTTTTTTGGCGAGCGATGCTTCGGCTTATATGACGGGTGCAAACTTAGTCGTAGATGGGGGTTGGACGGCGATATAATTACTACGAATGAAAGAAAAGGCTGCAAAAATAAGACTGCTTTTGACCGATGTGGATGGGGTATTGACGGATAACGGTGTATTTTATGGAGAGAGCGGGGAGGTATTGAAACGTTTTTCCATCCGGGATGGGATGGGCGTAGAGCGGCTGAGGAAGCTGGCGGGTATCGAGACGGGTATCATCACGGGCGAGCTATCGCCTTCGGTGGCCCGGCGGGCGGAGAAGCTGAAAATTACCGAGCTGCATCTGGGTATAAAGGATAAATTAGGGCAGCTAAAGGAGATCATGGAGCGGCTGGGGATCGGCTGGGAGGAGATCGCCTATATCGGGGATGACGTCAACGACCTGGAGGTCATGGAAAGGGCGGGGCTCAGCGCCTGTCCGGCCGACGCGATGCCCCAGATCAGCGGCATCGTACACTATCACTGCGTGGAGAGAGGCGGTTATGGCGCTTTCCGCGAATTTGCCGAATGGCTGATAACACATAAAAACTATACTATATGAATACGAGTAAGTCGTTCCAGGTTAGTTCAACGAGGACTATCGGTGCCGGGCATCCCGTCTATATCATAGCGGAGATCGGCATCAATCATAATGGTTCGCTGGACATTGCCAAGAAGCTGATCGATGAGGCCGTACAGGCGGGCTGCGATGCCGTCAAATTCCAGAAGAGGACACCGGAGCTTTGTACACCCAAGGATCAGTGGCACCTGGAAAGGGATACTCCCTGGGGCCGCATGACCTATATCAACTACCGTAAGATGATCGAGCTGGGGTTTGATGAATATTCCCAGATCGACGCTTACTGTAAGGAAAAGGGTATCGACTGGTTTGTCTCCTGCTGGGACGAAGCATCGGTTGATTTTATGGAACAGTTCAATCCGGGTGTATACAAATTCGCTTCGGCTTCGCTGACCGATCACGCGCTGATCGAGAAGGTAAAGCAGACGGGCAGACCGTATATCCTTTCGACCGGCATGTCCACCATGGGGCAGATCAAGGATGCCATCGATAAATTTGGCACCGACAACCTAATGATCGCGCATAGTACCTCGGCCTATCCCTGTCCTCCGCAGGAGCTGAATCTTAGGATGATCGATACGTTGTCCGGGCTCTATCCGGGGACGCCGATCGGCTATTCCGGTCACGAGACAGGTCTGGCCACTACGGTGGCTGCTGTAGCCATGGGCGCTTGTTTTGTCGAAAGGCATTTCACGCTGGACCGGGCGATGTGGGGTTCGGATCATGCGGCTTCGGTTGAGCCTCAGGGCATGCAAAAGCTGGTGCGGGATATCCGGGACGTGGAGCTGGCGCTGGGTGACGGGGTCAAGCGGGTATATGAGAGCGAGATGGGCGCGATGAAGAGACTGCGGAGGGCCCAGAATACGGCGACGGCCGAAAAATAATCCAATGGGAACGATCGTCTATTATACGACCTGTATCCTGGTATTGAGCGTATTTGTCTTTATTTACCTGGAGCGGAAGTATCCATATACCAAGGGGATCGCTGTTCTGCGGGATGGATTCTGGGTAGATCTGATCTGGTATACTTTTATTCAGAGCTATTTCCTGAAGATCCTCATCTTCGACTATATCATCGAACCGATGAGGAGGGGCTGGCACCTGCAGTCGATGCACTGGCTGGATCACTGGCCCATTGCGCTGCAGGTGCTGCTTTTCCTGGTCATACACGATTTCTATATTTACTGGTTCCACCGGGCGCAGCATCATTCAAAACTATTGTGGAAGACGCATGAGGCCCATCATTCCAATAAGGAAGTGGACTGGCTGGCGGGGACCCGGTCGCATTCGCTGGAGATCCTGATCAATCAGACGATAGAGTTTGCGCCGATCATACTGCTGCTCGGCCCCAATTCTCCAGTCGTCGCTATCAAGGCGCTTATCGACGCCGTCTGGGGGATGTGGATCCATTCCAATATCGACGTGAGGTCGGGGAAGCTGCAATACGTCATCAACGGGCCTGAGATGCACCAGTGGCATCATGCCAATGACCGGGCGGTGTTCTATGCGAACTATTCGACGAAGTTCGCGATCTGGGACTGGCTTTTCGGGACGGCCTATCTGCCGGGGCGGAAGAAGCCGGCGGAGTTCGGGTTGTACTATGATTATCCGAAGGACTATTTCCTACAGCATCTGTTTGCCGTGAAGAAGGTGGACGAGCGGAAGCTGATGGATAAGTATTCCTGGTTCAGGGCCTATTATTTCTCTCGGTTGCGGGTGACGAACTGGATCTCGGCGCGTCTGGGGCTGAGAAAGATCGAAGGATTGGTGCCGAAGGAAGGCGCTCCTGCGAAAGGCCCCGAGGAGCCGGTGAATGGTTAAATTCCTTAATTTTATCTATGGCATGGCTCTATCTGCTGATCGCGTCTCTGTTCGAGATCGCCTGGACGTTCTCGCTTAAGTTCATGAATGTCAAAAAGCTGAGGGCAATCCAGTGGAAGGCTTATTTTTCGCATCCGTCCAACTGGGCGGTCCTGGCGCCGTTTGCAGGATATATCGTTTTTGGCGTCTGCAATATCATCTTCTTTTCGATGGCGATGAAAGAGATACCTGCGTCTACGGCGCTTGCCGTGTGGATGGGGACGGCGCTTATCGGGGTGAAGCTGGTGGAGCTGTTCTTCTTTAAGGGGAGTTTTGATCCGATGCAGTTTTTGTATATGAGTTTGATCCTGATCGGGATCGTGGGGTTGAAGAGGAATCCCTAGAAGGCTTCCCGCAGCTGGACCGTGAAGGCGTTGGAATGCTTTCCAACGCCATAGTCTACCCGCAGATTGAGTTTTTCTTCCTTACTTAGTGCGAATCTTGCTCCTCCGCCGTAGGCGTAGTGGAGGCCGTTCAGCTCAAAACGGCCGATCTTCGGGGCCACTTCACCGGTAGAAGCGAAGGCTACGACCCCGAGCCGCCAGAAGAGGAAGCGGCGGTATTCCGCCTGGTAGGCCATGAGGCATTTATCGGTGAACCGACCTCCATAGTAACCCCGCATCATATCGGCGCCACCGAGCTCTTCCAGTTTTCGGAAAGGCGTATTCCCGTCCGTGAATCCTGCCAGGCCCTGGAGGGCGAGCACGGATACGGGGGAAAGATAGAAGAACTTTCGCAGGTCGATGCTGAAGACGCGGAAGTCGAAGTCGCTGCCCAGGAAACGGGCGAAGGAGACGTATTGCATCTCGGCAAAGAAGCCGTGGTCGGGGCTGTAGGCGTTGTTACGGGTATCCCAGGAAAGAATGGGGCCGATGCCGGAGGTATTGCCGCCATAGCGGCCGGCTATATTCTCGCGGTCGAACAGGCCTCCGGGGGTATAGGTGACCGGACCGGTATGCTGAAACTCATAGGTAACGCCGAGGTATAGGTTACCGCGTATGCGTTTGAGGAACTGGGGGTTGATAAAATACTGTCGCTGGCTGAAGCCTTCCCCGTCGGTATGCAGGGTATTATTCCCCAGTCCCCAGAAATTATCCGGATAATAGCTATAAGAGGCCTGAAAACGGGCGATATGGTCTTCATGGGGGAAGAAGATCGTCGAGCTGAGGACGAGGATCAGCTGTTTGCGCAGCGTGTATAAGCCCAACAGATTGACGTCGGAGGTCCGGATGGTGGTGTCTTTCTTCTGCGCCTTGAAAAAGCGGGCGATAATGCCTCCAAAGCCCCAGTCTGTCTCCAGCGAACGAACGGCGAAGGGGAAGGCCAGCAGCTTCCGGGATTCTTTTTTGGTCGAGTCTTTTGCCGGCAGCCTGATGGTGAAGGGGACGAGGCCTTTTTTACCAGGGATACTGTCTACTGGTATTTTGCCAACGGGCATTTTTTGCCACGCGGAGGCGGATATGGTACAAAATAGAAATACCAGGCATGATAAATACGCTCGCTTCATATATCAAGGTGTTCTTCGGGAAAGCAAAATTGGGTGCAAAAATAGGACCCCCGGATGGACAAAAATCATTTTTTGGAAAGCTAATCCCAATCTGGGACGGCCGGCACGCTTATGTGCCAATAATGCCTATTGATATTCAAGTCTTTGGGAGTTGGTATGCCAATTGTCTTATACCAATCGTCCGCAGCGATACAGAAACACACGGTGACGGACAAACAAACTCAATCTTTACCCAAACGTGATAACTATGACAACTTCAGCTTCACAGAAATTAGAGCAAGCGACCTTAAAGAGTAAGATCATGGAGTTACAGAGCGCACTGTTTTTTACCGAGAGCCTGTCCATTATTAAGCTTCCGACGCACGTGATCTCTGATGTAGTTGTTGATGAAGCGGGTGATATCTGGTTTGTGATCCCGAAGCCTGCGATGCATATCGACGCATATGAGAGGGAGATGCCTGCGAAACTGGACTTCTTCAAGAAGGGGATGGATTTCTTTGTGAAGGCGAGGGGTACGGCTTATCTGCTGACGGATACATGTGCAGAAGGTCTGCCTGAGGAGATGAAGGTGAAGATGAGCGATGAGCAGGTGATCGGGGTGAAGGTGGTTGTTGCAAATTCTGACCTGGTTGACAATACGCCGAAGCCTGCACAGAACTGGCTGCAGGCTAGCAGGTCACAGTTGTCGAGCTGGTTCTTCTAGGACTTAAATTGTTCTCTGTTGGAACCGAAAATCTAGCATACTGCGCGTGTTACATATAGGAAGCTGAGTCCGCGACTTGTTCGCGGATTTCAGTTTTTATAGACTTTATGTTTTTTTTGTTTTTTGAATTGGGGCCGATGACGTAGGTCCAACGCCGCTGTTCGGCCTACTATCGTTGGGCGGTTGCAGGGGTTTCGGCAGAGGTGGGGATGGGCAGTAGGATGGGCGTTTGGCGACGGCCGAAAGGCGGCTTATGGACTACGTCACGGCCCTGGGTCCCTGAATGGGGAGGGTGGTTGAATGGGGTGTGGAGTGCGTGAAGGGGTTGGAGGAATGTGGGGGAGGAATGTGGGGGAGGTATTCTATAATTAGGGATGGGATGGAGACTTTTATGAAAGAAAAAAGGTCCACTGTAGAAACAGTCGACCTCTAACGATTGCTTGCCATATGAAAACTCTTTATCTGGATCGCCCTTTTTTGTGGGCTTAGATTGTCTCGCTTTTGATGATACAAATATAGGATGCTTTTTGGGCAGGAGAGAAACAACTTAACGTTAATTCTATTATCTCAAAGCGGTGAAATAAAATGTGAAATCCGTGATGGGTAAGGGTTTGAGAGGATTTTTAACATGAAGCCCAACACGGATCCGGCGATTTTTTCTACCTGGAATCGGGTGTTATTTCTTGTCTTTTTTACGGTTTTTGATGGACTGTCCTGAACTGTCCTGCCTCTTTTCTTATCTTTTTTGTATAGTTGTGAAAATAAAAAATGACCAACAGCAGTGCGCGTGTTGATCATTTTGTGATAGGATATGGCCTAATGACTATGGCCTTGATCAGTACAACCCCTTACGAGCGGGATGTCAAATTTGGGTGACCAAAGATAAGGAAAATTACTAAATATTTTGGCAAATGTGGGTGTTTTTTTAATTTGTCTTTTTATTGGACATAATTCCCCGATATTTACTGGGGCGGATAACTATAACGACCGGGAGATAGGGGGCGGAAAATATGGAGTAGTTGAGATGACCGGGTGATAGGGGGCGGAAGAATATGTGGTAGTTGCGATGACCGGGTGATTGGGCGCGGAAAATATGGAGTAGTTGCGATGACCGGGTGATAGAGCGCGGAAGAATATGGGGTAGTTGCGATGACCGGGAGATAGGGGGCGGAGGAGCAGGGGTTGGGGAATAACTTTTATAATAAGGAACCTTTGAATATGGCAAACAAGGAATTGAAAAGTGATATTGGACGGATAGTTCAGCAGACCATGCCGGATATTGTGGAGTCGAGGCTGAGGGAATACCTGAAGGAAAAATCGTTCAGGCCGGGGGATCCCCTCCCCAAGGAGGTCGATCTGGCGGAATCGCTGGGGGTGAGCAGGAACGTTGTCCGGGAGGCCCTGAGCCGGCTGAGGATGCTGGGAATGGTGGAGACGAAGAAGAAGAGGGGGATGGTGCTGACGAGTCCGGATATTCTCAGCTCGTTCGAGCGGGTGCTCGATCCCTCGATCATCGGGGAGAACACCTTGAAGGATATCTTCGAGCTGCGGCTGGTCCTGGAGATGGGGCTGGCAGAGCTTATTTATACCCGCAAGACCGCCGGAGACGTGGCCGAACTGAAGGAGATCGCGCTGCGGCAGATGGATGGAAAGAAGGACAATTTCAGGATCAAGAACGAGATCGAATTCCATGGAAAGCTCTATGAAATGAGCGGTAACGACACGCTGAAGCGGTTCCAGAACATGCTTCTCCCCATATTTGACTACGTAGTAAAGACCGAGCCCCGGTTCATCTCGGGGAAGGTCTCCCACCTGGACCTTGCAAATATCCTCGAGAAGGGTTCTAAAGAGGAGTTCAGGGAGGGGATGTATGAGCATCTCAAACCGCATTTTGATCGTTTGAAACGGTTGGGTTAACACCCGGTTCGCCGCGACTGCGACGGTCGTGACTCCGGTGTGTCGCGGGACGGTGCCGACCTCTTCGCCGCCGCAATGGTGGTGACTCCGGTGTATCGCTGGATGGTGCCGACCTCTTCGCCGCCGCGACGGTGACTCCGCGTGTATCGCGGGACGGTGCCGACCTCTTTGCCGCCGCGACGGTGGTGACTCCGGGTGTATCGCTGGATGGTGTTGACCTCTTCGCCGCCGCAATGGTGGTGACTCCGGTATATTGCGGGATGGTGCCCGACCTCTTCGCGCCGCGACGGTGGTGACGCGGGTGCAGCAACGGGGACGACGATTTTGCCTGTCCGGAATCCGGACGGGCTTTTTTTTTGAAAAAAGTTGGCAAGGAGGGATTTTTTCCTACATTTGTTATGTAGTACATAAGTACTATTGAACGTAATACTTGCCAATATGAGATCTTTTTTAAACCAAAACGGCTTCGCCAGCTATGCTGCCGGGGCCGGCTGCATTCTGGCAATGACCTTATCCATGGGCGCGTGTCAGAAGAAAAGCGCTGCCGCCGCTGCTGCGGACAGCCTTACTACAAAACCGTCGCCGACTGTGTCCCCGGCGTTGTCGGCGCCTATTCACAACAGCCTGGTCCTGTTCAATGGCGGCGATGAAGGCGCGGGCGGGGTAGCCACCTATCATTCTTTCCGGATCCCGTCGATTGTCCGGACGAGCAACGGGACGCTGGTGGCCTTTGCAGAGGGAAGGAGATGGAGCCCCAGCGACTATGGAGATATCAACCTCGTCTGCAAACGATCGACCGACAACGGCAACACCTGGTCCAGCTTGCGAGAAGTGTCCGCAGCCGGGGTGGGGACCTGGGGAAATCCAACTGCGGTATATGACAAGGACAGCGGACGGATCTGGCTTTTTATGAGCTGGAATGACGAGTACAAGACGCAACTATCGGATTTTACCCAGTGGGGTGACCGGCGGGTATTCACCACCTATAGTGACGACGATGGACAGACCTGGTCGACACCGGTAGACAGGACCAGCACGCTGACGCCATCCAATTATATCTGGGACGCCATGGGACCCGGCATCGGGATACAGACGGCGATGAGCCATCCTGGAAGGCTGGTCATCCCGGCCTATGGGCGCAATATATACAGCGATGACCACGGCAAGACCTGGTCGTATCAGCTGATCGCGGGCGGCAAGCACGAGAGCACGATCGTGGAGCTGATGAACGGAAATCTTCTGAGGAATGACAGGCCGAGCGACAGCGAATGGGCTACCGCGAACTATCGCAGGAAGGCGGTGGGAACGATCGATGCCGGTTTTGGCGCCTTTGTCTCTGATAACGGTCTGCCTGACCCGAAATGCGAGGGATCGATACTCCGCTACAACACCGACAATCCACAACGGATCATATTCCTGAATCCCAATAGCACCAGCAGGCGCTGCAATATGACCGCGCGGATCAGCTATGATGACGGGGCCACGTGGCCGATAAGCCGGGCCATCTATGACTGGAACACCTGCGACTACACCGCCATCGAGGCGGGGAATAATATCGCGAAAGGCGGGTATTCCAGCATGATCAAGACCTCGGACTTTGCGGTCGGTGCGTTGATCGAGATCAACGAAGGCCTCAGCAACAATAGCACCAGCCATAAATCCATTGAATTCCACAAGTTCAACCTGGGGTGGATCGTCAACGGCGCCACCGAACCTTAGACCTTATTGAGTGAACCTTACTCTATTCAGGGCCAGGGGCCCGGGTAATATTATTTTTTCAATGACTCCAAAAACGATGAAACTGCGTATGAAACCGGGAAATTTTTTTCTCTCATTACGATTGCTTGTGCTGACGGCGGTGTGCTTCTTTACGCTTACCGTCTCCTACGGTCAGACCCCATCTTCCGTCACGGGAAAAGTGACGGACAGCACCGGTAAGGGGATCGAAAATGTGACCGTTAAAATAAAGGGAAGCAAGGGTGCTACGGTAACGAATGCCGAGGGCGTCTTTCTTATCTCTGTCCCCAGAGCCGGCGCTACGCTGGTGTTCTCTGCTGTTGGCTTTGCCCCAAAAGAGGTGAGGGCGTCTTCGGGTACCCTCAATGTCGGCCTCGAGCGTGTTGTCGAGAACATGCAGGACGTGATCATCGTCGGGTATACACAGCAGAGCAGGGCCAAGACGACGGCGGCGGTAAGCAAACTGGGCCCCGATGAGCTGAAGGACGTGACGGGCGCCAACCCGGTGCTGGCCCTGGAGGGCAAGATGGCCGGTGTGAACGTACCCGTTAGTTCGGGCCAGCCGGGCGCTTCGCCGGCCAATATTATCATTCGAGGCGGCACCAAGCTGAATCCTTACGGTACCGGTATCGGCAACAGCGGCGGCGACGCGATCGGCAGCTCGGACGCTACGAGCCCGCTGGTGATCATCGACGGTATCTACCGCCCGATGGCTGACGTCAATCCCGAAAATATAGAGTCGATCCAGGTGATGAAGGATGCGGCGGCGACGGCGGTCTATGGTTTCAGGGGCGCTAACGGGGTGGTCGTGGTTAAGACGAAGACCGGCAGGTACAACACCAAACCCCGGCTTTCCCTGAATCACCGGACTACCTGGGAGACTGCTTCGCGGAGCCTGGACTATATGAATGCGACCCAGTACCTGAAGCTGGCCCGTACGACGGTATTCAATACGCACGACGCGCTGGATAAGAACAGCCTGTTGAACAATGGCGGTTTCTCGGCGGGTACCAAGGTCTATACCGCGCCGGGTCAATACGGCATCAATATCAACCTCACGGCGCTATACGACAATATCGTAGCCGTGGAAGGCCAGGCCTATGTGGACAACCTGATCAGGAACAAGGGGTTCATGACGATGGACGACCCCATCAAGCCCGGTACGAAGCTGTTGTATGCCGACAACCACTATCAGGACATGCTTTGGGTCACCGGTCTTACCAATAATGAAAATCTCTCCGTCGATGGGGGCAGCGACAAGGCCAATTATTTCATGTCCGCAGGATATACGGACCAGGCGGGGACGTTTGTCGGCACCAACTACAAGCGCTATGACGCCCTGGGCAATTTTGGTTTGAAGCCTGTCGACAATTTCAAGGTCGACCTGATGGTCAACTATCAGAATATCGAGCCCAACTATGTGGCGGGTTTTGTGAACGAGCTGGCGAGGGGAACGCGTATCACGCCCCTGATCCGCATCTTCAAGGACAACGGGGACCCCACGCCGGGAGAGCTGTATACGGTTCCCAACCGGTTCCACACGCTGAAGTATGACCAGACACGGGTGTCGACTGAGCAGTTCATCAGCCGGCTTGCGGGTGACTGGACCATTACCCGGGGCCTGCATTTCAAGCCGTCGGTCTCCTATTTCGCGAAGGACTATCGGTATCTATTCATGCGGAAGGGGACCCCTGCGAATGAGATTCAGCCATCTACGCAGCGGCAGAAGAACGAGTCGACGACCAATACCAGGCAGCTGATGATCGACCAGATACTGCAGTATGATTTCAACGTCAGGGACGACAATCATTTTACCGTTCTCGGCGGTTTTGAATACACCCGGAATACCGGCAATACGATCAATATCGGATCGCAGCGTGCGACCAACGACTATATCTTTACCATCAGCGAACCGCCGAACAGTACCATCAACGGGGTTACCACGACCAATGTCACGGATTTTTCGACCTCGCTGTCGGAGACCCGCAGTGCGAGCTTTTTCGGACAGCTGAACTATGATTTTGACGGCAAGTACCTGCTGAGCGGCGCGCTTCGGTATGACGGCTATTCCAACTTTGCCCCCGCAAATAAATACGCGTTCTTTCCGTCCGTATCGGCCGGGTGGAATATTGCGCGGGAGAAGTTCTGGCATATCGAACCCGTCAGCACGTTCAAGCTGCGGGCCAGCTGGGGTCAGGCCGGAAACAACGACCTGAGCATAACGGATACTTATGGCAACTACACGACGACCACCTATGCGCAGGCGTCGGGTATCACCAGGGGCAATCTTTCCAACCCCAATTTAAAATGGGAGGCTACTACCACGACCGATCTGGCTGCGGAGTTTGGATTATTCCGGGACAGGTTGAGCGTTGTCGTGGACTATTACAACAAGGTCACGAGCGACCGGCTGGCGTCCAAGCCGCTGCCTTCCGAAGCGCCGTTCGGCTCGATCCCTTATAATAATGGTGATCTGAGGAACAGGGGTGTGGAAGTCGAGCTGGGTTATACCCTTAAATCACATGCGGTCAGCTGGACGTCTAATTTCTCTTTTGCCGTCAACAAGACTGTTATCACCAAGCTGCCGGCCAATGGCCGTGCGAAGAACCGTCAGGGCGGTGACCTTATCTGGGACGCCAATTCCAAGCAGCTGGTCGAAGCCGGCGGTTATGCCGAAGGCGAGCGTGTAGGCGGGCTCTGGGGCTACAAGGCGTTGGGTGTGTTCTCCACCGATGCTGAGGCCGCTGCCTGGGGAGCCAGTCACAAGGACAATCTCGCCAGTCCGTCGGGTATCACGGTGGGCAAGCATGCAGGGGACTTTATCTGGCAGGACACCAATGGGGACGGCATCATCGATGCGAAGGACCAGGTGTTCATGGGGTGGCGCACTCCTGCGATAATGGGTGGTATGCAGAATACGGTCAGCTACAAGGGCTTCTCGCTGCGTGTAGCCGTCGATTTCGCGATGGGGCATATCATCAGCAATGGCGCGCTGGCCCGTTCGCTGGGACAGGGCCGGGCATTCAATGAGGGTGCACCCAAGGCTGCGCTGGGATCGGAGATCTGGCAGAAAGAAGGTGATGTGGGTAAGAAATACGCCCGGTTCTCTTTTGCCGACTATGATTTCGGGCAGCGCAACTATTTGAGGAACGCCTCTCTCGGCACCAATTACACCTATTCTTCCGATGCGTCGCCGATGCTCGAAAAGGGCGATTTCCTGGCCATCCGTGAGATCAAGCTTTCTTATAACCTGGCTCCGACGCTTGCCCGGAAAATGCGTGCGTCGGGCGTGAACGTTTACGCAAGCGTCAACAATGTGGGGTATATAACGAAGTATACGGGCTTTAATCCGGAGACCTACACGGGTGTGGACGGCGGCGGCTATCCCCGCCCGAGACAATATTCATTGGGAGCAACCCTGAAGTTCTAAAACGAATCAACCATGCAAAAGATATTGAATATACTGATAGCGCCGGCCTGTTTGCTTACTCTCCTGGTGGGGTCGGGCTGTAAGAAGATGATCGAAGTAACGCCTCAGTCGAGCATCACGGAACAGACCTATTTCAAGAGCGAGGGCGATTTCGAACCTTATCTGACGGGTATCTATCCGTCGATGCGGTCATTTGCCAACAACGTCACCTACGGTACCGAGCGCAGCGAAGAGCTGGTGCCGGCCCTGAACTCCCGATTCTCCACCGCCTGGTCGCAGATACTCTCTCCGTCTACGGGGGCGTTGAACTACAACGATTGGTACAAGGCGATCGGGAACTGCAATCTGCTGTTCGACAAGATAAAGGGTTTCTCTTTTTCCACGGCCCCTGATACCAGGGCGAGGATCCTGGCGGAGACCTACGCGTTGCGCGGCTATTTCTATTTTCACCTGACGAGGATCATCGGGGACGCGCCGATCATGCTGCAGGCGGTGGTCAACGAGAATGTGCCCCTGCTTGCGCGTTCACCTGCGAAGGACGTCATGAAGCAGGTGTTCAGCGACCTGGATTCGGCCGTCTACTATTTCAAGTCGATGAGCGGGTTCTCGGTGAAGACCTATCCGTCGAAATACCGTTGGGCATATGGAAGTGTGCAAGCTTTGAAGCTTGACGCCAAGCTGTGGAGCGCGAAGGTACTGGGCGGGGGCGCCGCGGACTTCAATGACGCCGTTGCGGCTGCGGGTGAAGTAGAGGCTTCGGGGCTGACGCTGAATACCGACTTTAGCAAGGTGACGTCGACGCGTGCGGCGAGCAATCCGGAAGTGGCGCTGGCGGCCTATTATCTGAGGGATGAGACGGGGGCGAACTATGCTTTGAATGCGTTGCCCTATCTGGTAGGCGGTGCGCAGGGAGCCGTCAATATCGACAGCCTGCCCTACGTACAGACCACGACGAACGGGCAGGGGGCTTACCAGATCAGCCCGAAGTCAAAAGCGCTTTTTACCAATTCCAAGGACAAACGGATCCCGTATACCTGGATCACCCAGCGAAATATCAATCCGACGACGAAGGATACCGTGAATGGCATCTCCTGGATCAACAAGTATTCCGGGACGAAATATGCGGATGACCGGGTGTCGGACAACGATATCATCATGTACCGTCTTGCCGATGTCTACCTGATGAAGGCGGAGGCATATGCCGGGCTGGGTAATACGACCGACGCTATTACCTATCTGAACAAGGTGCGTACCCGTGCCGGTACCGGCAACTATACCGGGGCGACGGATGAGCCTTCGGTGGAGCTGGAACTGCTGAATGAGCGGGGCCGCGAGCTGTTCTTCGAGAACAAGCGCTGGTATGACCTGGTTCGTTTTCATTCTGCAGGGACTATCAACGTATATACTTATGTACCCAACCTGGCTGGTAAGACCACTCCGTTATACTGGCCATTAAATACTACCGTACTTGCGAATAACAGCAAGCTGACCCAGACGCAAGGATATTAAAAATTGAATTATGAATAAAATTGAAGGATTGATCGCGGCGGCGTTTACCCCGTTCTATGAAGATGGCTCTATTAACAGCGAAATAATTCCCCTGCTGGTGAACAAGCTGGTTAAGGATGGCCTCAAAGGGATCTTTGTTTGCGGCAGCAATGGCGAGGGTCCGAATATGACCATCGAGGAGAGGAAGTTTGTTGCCGCTGAATTTGTGAAGGCCGCCGCGGGCAGGCTGAAGATCATTGTACACGTAGGGCACAGCAGCATTACCGAGGCCCGGGCGCTGGCGGCGCATGCCTCGGAGATAAAGGCAGATGCCTTTTCTTCGGTAGCGGCCTTTTATTTCAAACCCACCTCGGTCCAGAACCTGGTCAGCTGTATGGGTGATATCGCCAGTGCCGCTCCCGATCTTCCTTTTTACTACTATCATATTCCGCACCTGACCGGGGTGGGTATGGATATGATCAGATTCCTGGAGCTGGCTGAAGGGGTTATCCCGAACCTGGCCGGTATAAAATATACGGCTTCCACTCTCCAGGAATATCAGTCCTGTCTGAACTACAAAAAGGGGAAATTCGATATTTTGTTCGGTGTCGACGAGATGCTACTGCCGGCCCTGGCTGTGGGGGCCCGCGGCGCTATCGGCAGCACGTATACGTTGGCGGCGCCGTTGTATCTGGAGACGATGGAGGCGTTCAGGAAGGGGGATATGAAGGCGGCGCGGGAGTCCCATGCGTATATGGTAGAGGTGATCCGGGTATTGCTGAAGTATCCGCCTATTCCCGGCCAGAAGGCGATGATGAAGATGCTTGGCTGGGATCTCGGGCCGTGCCGGCTGCCGCTGGTGACTCTTAGCCAGGAAAGTCACGATCAATTTTATAATGAGCTGGCGGAGTTGTCTTTTTTTGAGAAATTGCCGGTAAAATCTCCCGAACTATGGCGGCATTGAGAAGCTGGCTCGTACCCTTTTTTTTAATTATGACAATGAAGACTATGGGTCAGGATCCGCCAGGTAAGACCTATTTCGCCTGGAGTCAGGCCAGTCCGGTGCCGGATGCCGATGGTTTTGCGGGTAGCTATGCCGGTGTCAGCAATGGCGCTCTTCTCGTCGCGGGTGGAGCGAATTTTCCCGGAGGTGGGCGCCCCTGGGAGGGAGGTGTGAAGACCTGGTATGATAAGGTCTTTGTGCTGGAGCGGCCCGACGGGCAATGGAAGGAGGCCGGGCGGCTTCCCCGACCGATGGGATATGGGGTCTCGCTTACTTATGGAGACGGGGTTGTTTGTTTGGGTGGGGGAAATGCCGATGGGAATTTTTCTGACGCGTTTATTTTGAGATATGTTGGGGGAAAGGTTTTGGTGAGCGCTTTGCCTTCGATGCCGGCCCCGGTCATTAATGGATGTGGGGTGATCGTGGGGCATGTGGTGTATATAGCGTCTGAGAATAATTTCTGGTGTCTGGATCTATCGACTGCTGACAGGAAGTGGCAGGTGCTGGCTCCGGTGCCGGGGCCGTCGCGGATGCTGGCGGCTGCGGGGGCATATGAAGACAGGGTATATGTTTTTGGAGGGGTGCATCTTGCGGCCAATTCGTCGCGGGAGTACCTCAAGGACTGCTGGGAGTATGCTCCCGGCAGGGGGTGGCGGCGGATCGCCGACCTGCCTCATGCCCTGGCTGCCGCGCCCTCGCCGGCTTATAATGCGGGACAAAGCCACCTGGTGCTCTTTGGCGGGGACGATGGCGCCCTTGCCTCGCAGGTGGCTGTATTAAAGGATAGCCATCCGGGTTTCAGGAAGGATGTTCTCGCGTACAATACACTGACGGACTCCTGGTCGGTGATGGGGACTGCTCCTTCTCCTGCCCCGGTGACGACGCCGCTGGTCGTCTGGGATGGAAATGTCGTTATCGCCGGTGGAGAGGCCCGGCCGGCTGTCCGAACCAATAAAGTGCTGATCGCCTCACCCAGTCAGCCTTCCGGGAAATTTGGCGGGCTTGACTGGACGGTCATTGCCCTGTACTTTGCCGTTATCATCGGGATCAGCGTGTTCGTATCGAAGCATATGGGTTCCACGACCGGCGATTTTTTTCTTGGTGGTCAGAAGATACCGTGGTGGGCTGCCGGTCTGAGCATCTTTGGGTCCAAGCTGAGCGCGCTGACCTTTATCGCGATACCTGCAAAGGCCTATGCGACGGACTGGGTATACGTAATGAATAATGTTATGGTGCTGGCTATCGCGCCCGTCGTGACCTGGTTCTATCTGCCTTATTTCAGAAAGCTGAAGCTTACCAGCGTTTATGAGTACCTGCAGATACGCTTTGACCGGCGGGTCAAGCTAGTGGGGAGCTTTACCTTTATCGTTTTTCAGCTGAGCCGGTTAGGTGTCGTCGTGTATCTGCCGGCGCTGGTGCTGAGCACCGTGACGGGCATCAACATCTTTGCCTGTATACTCGTTACGACGATCATCACTACTGCCTATAGCGTGGCCGGGGGTATCGAAGCCGTGGTCTGGACGGAGGTCATGCAGGTGTTCGTGCTGCTGGGCGGGGCGCTGGTGAGCTTCTTTTTTATCACGTCGCATACTTCGGGTGGACTGGGAGGGTTTGTACGGGAAGCATATGCCAATGACAAATTTAGAGTGGCTAACTTAGGCTGGAGCATATCGGAGCCGGTGCTTTGGGTAGTCGTCATCGGGACGCTGCTGACAAACTTAGTGACCTATACCTCTGACCAGGTGGTGGTTCAGCGTTATCTGACCACCGCCACGGAGAAGGAGGCGCGAAGGTCTGTTTATACCAATGCGCTGATGGTGATACCGGCTACCATCATCTTCTTTGGGGTAGGGACCGCGCTATGGTTTTACTACCGGCATCATCCCGGAAACCTGAATCCCAATGGCCGGGTCGACGATGTCTTTCCGTGGTTCATTTCACAGCAGCTGCCGGCGGGGCTTTCCGGTCTTGTTATTGCGGGTCTGTTCGCCGCGACCATGTCGACGATCGGGTCGAGCATGAATTCCATTGCGACGGTGCTGACGACGGATTTTTATAAGACCTTTCGCAAGACGGCTACGGACAGGCAGTGTCTCCGTTTTGCCAAGCGCTCTACCGTGGTCCTCGGTGCGCTGGGCAGCCTGATCGCGATGTATCTCGTCTATTTGCAGAATGCCTCTATATGGGACCAGTACCTGAAAATAATCGGACTATTCGGCGGCTGTCTGGCTGGGATGTTCGCAGCGGGCATCTTCTTTCCGCGGATCAATAGCACGGGCATACTGGTTGGCTTTTTCGTGAGCTGTGTGGGACTTTACTTTTTACAACGTTCTGATATGATCAATTTCTTTTTGTATCCGGTGTTCGCGGTGGCGGGGTGCCTGGTGATCGGGTGGGTCTTTAGTTTTTTTGGTTCGAGGAAGGTAGTGACAACGGTGGCGGTTTTGGTAGTGATGGTATCGGCGGCGTCCGCGCAGACATTTAATTATGTTTTTAAAAATGGCGATGACGGATACAAGTGTTTTCGGATACCTGCTATTGTGACCACGACGAAGGGAACGGTACTGGCCTTTGCAGAGGCGCGAAAAAATAATTGCGGTGATGCGGGTGACATTGACCTGGTGGTCAAGCGGTCGGAGGACGGGGGTAAGACCTGGGGCGCGCTTCAGGTGGTCTGGAACGATTCTGCGAATACCTGCGGCAATCCCGCGCCGGTAGTAGACGAGACGACCGGCGCCATTGTGCTGCTGTCTACCTGGAATTTCGGTACGGACAAGGAGAAGCTGGTCAAGGATCGAACGGGGAAGGATACCCGCCGGGTATTTGTGCTGACGTCTGTGGATGACGGACACAGCTGGTCGTCTGCCCGGGAGATCACGGGTGACGTAAAGCGCAGCGACTGGACCTGGTATGCTACGGGACCGGGAAGAGGGCTGCAGATCAGCAAGGGCAGGCATAGGGGTCGCCTGGTCATTCCCTGTAATCACGAAGAGGCGGCGACCAGGAATAATGCGTCTCATGTCATTTACTCCGATGATCATGGAGGGACCTGGGTATTGGGCGGCTCGGCGCAGGACAGCACCAATGAGTCGACGGTAGCTGAGCTGTCGAATGGCCGGCTGATGCTGAATATGCGGAATACGGGGCATAGCCGGTACAGGCAGATCGCCGTCAGCAGGAATGGAGGTTTGAAGTGGTCGGCGCTTTCTCCTGATACGGCGTTGGCCGAGCCCGTCTGTGAAGGCAATTTGATACGGTATCATTTTGCCGGTAAGAAGGATTGTCTTGTATTCTCCAACCCTGCCAGCAAGACGGCGAGGGTAGGAATGACGGTTAAGATCAGCTATGACGACGGAAGGACCTGGCCCTATAAGAAGGTGCTGTATGAAGGACCGTCGGCTTATTCCTGTCTGACCGTGCTGCCGGACGGGAATCCTGCCTGTCTGTATGAGGCGGGGTATCAGCGGCCCTATGAGGGGATCGTTCTTGAGGAAGTACCTATAGACAACCTGAAATAATGCTTACACCTAAGACCTTGAGAGGTAACTGGGGCACGTTGCTGTTGCCCATCAATACCGATGACAGTATCGACTATGGCCGGCTTTCGGAAGAGGTTGGTCAGCTGATTGACGCCGGGCTGGATGGGATCTATTCAAATGGAACGGCCGGCGAATTCCACAATCAGACGGAAACAGAATTTGACATGGTACAGGAGATTATGGCAGAGCGGTGCAGGGCTGCGGGGATGCCGTTCCAGATCGGCGCCAGTCATCCGAGTCCTGTTATTTCGCTGGAAAGGGTTCGGCGCTGTGTTGCCCTATCGCCGGATGCGTTCCAGGTGATCCTGCCGGACTGGGTGGTGGCGTCTGAGGAGGAGCAGGTGGAATTTCTTGGTCGTATTGCTGTCGTCGCGGGTGATATTCCGCTGGTGCTGTACAATCCGCCGCATGCCAAGCAGGTATTGACGCCTGCCGGTTTGGCGATGCTTCGGGGTGCTGTACCTTCGCTGATCGGCGTAAAGCTGGCTTCTGGCGATGCTTCCTGGTTTGCGGAGATGCGGGCGCTTGACATGGATATGTCGGTATTTGTTCCCGGTCATTTGCTGGCGACAGGTGTTCGTGAGCGTGTGGCGTCGGGGGCTTATTCCAATGTGGCCTGTCTTAGTCCGCGCGGATCGCAGGCGTGGTGGAACCTGATCGCTGCCGATCCTGGCAAGGCGCTGGGCGTGCAGGAGCGTATACTGCAGTTCTTTGCGGCCTGCATTGTTCCGTTGAAGAATCTGGGATATTCGAATCCGGCGCTGGATAAATTTTTGGCGGCGGTAGGCGGGTGGGGGCGTGTTGGGACAAGGCTACGCTGGCCTTATAAATGGATCGGCGAGAAGGAAGTTGCTTGGGCCAGGAAGGTGGCGATGAGACTTTTACCGGAATTTTTTTAAATGTCTGTTGATATGAAAAATAGAGTTCTTTTGTTTTTTCTGTTGTTGAGCGGGTTTTTTGCGAATGCGGAGATCGAGCTGCCCGCGGTGATATCCGATAGTATGGTGCTGCAGCAAAAGTCGGACGTGGAATTGTGGGGGTGGGCGAAGAAGGGTGCGAAGGTGACGGTTGTCACGTCCTGGAATAATAAGGCGTATGGTGTTGTCGCCGGTGCTGATGGCGGATGGAGGGTGATGGTTGGCACTCCGGCTGCCGGGGGACCGTACAGCATCTCGTTTGATGACGGGAAGAAGAAGGTGCTCAGGGATATTTTGATCGGGGAGGTATGGATATGTTCGGGGCAGTCCAATATGGAGATGCCGGTAAAGGGTTTCGGTAATCAGCCGGTGTTGCATTCGACCGGGCTATTGATGGATTCGCGTAATCCGCAGATACGTCTTTTCCGGCTGGAGAGGGCTATGGCGAGGAGTCCGAAGTCCGATTGTAAGGCTACCTCGTGGGAGGAGGCGGGGCCGGTGTCCGTCGGGAATTTCAGCGCTGTCGGCTATCAGTATGCGAAGATATTGCAGGAGAAGCTGAAGGTTCCTGTGGGTATGATCATGACCACCTGGGGAGGTACGGTTGTCGAGGCGTGGATGGACAGGCATGCGCTGGAAGCTTTTCCGGATATAAAGGTCGTTACGGACGGGGATACTGTGAAGATCAATAAGAACGAGCCGGCGGTTCTGTTCAATGCGATGGTCAATCCGCTGGTGGGATATGGGATCAAAGGGGTGATCTGGTACCAGGGGGAGCAAAACAGGCCGAATCCGCAGGTCTATGACCGTCTGCTTGCGGGCATGGTGAAGGAGTGGAGGGATCTTTGGAAGAGGGGCGACTGGCCGTTCTATTATGTACAGATAGCGCCATTTGTCTATAATGACAAGCTGGGGCCGGCGGCTCCTTTGCGGGAAGCGCAGCAGAGGGCGTTGGCGTTGATACCGCGTTCGGGTATGGTGGTTAGCATGGATGCTGGGGAGGAGAAGACGATACACCCGGCCAATAAGACGGTGATCAGCGAGCGGCTGGCTTGCTGGGCGCTGGCCGATACGTATGGGTGGGAGGGGCTGCCTTATGAAAGTCCTGTCTATAAGTCGATGAAGGTGGCCGGGGACACGGTTGTGGTTGCTTTTGATCATTCGGTGAATGGACTGACCTCGTGGGGGAAGCCGATGGAGGATTTTGAGGTCGCGGGTGGGGACAGGAAGTTCTATCCGGCGCATGCGCGTATCGTTGCGCATGGTGTGGAGCTGGTGTCGGATAGCGTAAAGGCGCCTGTGGCGGTGCGGTATGCGTATAAGAACTGGGTAGTGGGGGACCTGTATAATACGGAGGGGCTGCCGGTTGCGCCGTTCAGGACGGATAGTTGGTGATGGATGGGGTCAACCCTGTCGTCCTTAGCTGTAGCGGTCGTTGCGCCAGGGGTAGGCGGTGTTGGAGTATCCGCGCTCTTCCCAGAAGCCCAGTTTGTTCTCTGCCAGGAATTCCAGGCGGCTGATCCATTTTGATCCCTTCCACGCGTATAGCTGGGGGGTGATCATGCGGACGGGGCCGCCGTGTTCTTTTGGAAGGGGCTTGCCTTCATAGGTGTGGACCAGGAGCACGTCCGGCTTGAGGGCTTCTTCCAGCGAGACATTGGTGGTATAGTCGTCGTAGCCGTGACAGAGCAGGTGCGTGGCGGTATCTTTGGGTTGGACGAGGGCTGCGAGGTCGAGGAGGCGGACGCCTTTCCAGTTGATATCCAGTTTGGACCAGGTAGTGACGCAGTGGAAGTCGGAAGTATCGTCGGTTTGAGGCAGGGCCATAAATTCTTCCCAGTTGAGGGTGGTGGGGTGTTCGACCTCGCCATCGATCGTGAGTCGCCAGTCTTTTAGTGCGATATCGGGTTGTATCCCCAGGTCGAGCACGGGCCATTTTGTAGTAATGACCTGGCCGACGGGAAGTACGGGCATGCCGTGGCGGTTGGGTTTCCCAGAGCCCATCGGGCGGTCGTCTGCCACGGAAGGGGTCTGTCTTATCTTTTCTTCGAAGCGGGCCTTCAGTTTCATCCGGGCTTCGACGACGCGGTTGAGTTTTTCCGATTCCATACCATAAAGTTAACTAAAAGCCGGGATTTGGACGAGCAGGATGGCTGTGAGCGCGCCGGTGAGGGTATTGAGGAAGTTGACGGTGTTGTTGGTGAGGTACCCTTTTCGCTCGAATTTTGCGCCCAGGAGGGAGTCGGTGAGGTTGCCGATGGTACCGGCAATTACAACGATCCAGAAGTGATGACTGGCGATCAATGCGATAATGACCGAGCCGGCGATGCCGATCCCTGTTCCTTCCAGGCTGATCACGCCGTCTTGTCCTTTTTCATCGGGTTTTCCCGTCAGGATGTTGAAGTATTTTCGACCGTAGACCATACCGAGCTCGGAGGACAGGGTGTCGGCCATAGCGGAGGACATGCTGCCGGCAATTGCCAGCTGTAACAGGGGGCTTTGGGCCGGGAAGAGAATTGCTCCGAGGCCGGCGAGGGCGGCTACACCTGCGTTGGCGAAGACCTGACCGGTGGTTCGCCGGGACTGGTGGCCTGCGTTGGCGTGTGTGGTCTGTTTGCGGCGTTTACCCCAGGACGTGGCAGCGGTCCCAAGGATAAAGAAGGTGGCGAGTAGGGCGAGGCCGCGGATGTCGTCTCCTTTATAAATGACCCAGCCGAGGATGCCACCGGTGATGGCAGCTGGTGGTGTTAACTTTTTTAGGACGATGCTGGCGATGACGCCTGATATCAGGAAGAGGAGGATGAGCCAGTCGACGGCCATGGTAGTGATCTTTATTAAAACAGTGCTTTTTGCGTTTGTCCGTCGTCGTTGCCCAACGGAGGCAGGTCGGCGTAGGCGAAGGGCGCGCATTTGGGCTGTCCGTCGGGACGTTGTGCTCGTCCGCGGATGCTGAACACCGGGTTAGTGACGAGCTGGTCGGCGGGCATCTCGTAGGAGAGGATGCGGGCGATGGCGTCGTCGCTGAGGTCGGGCTGCAGCCACTCCAGCTCCATTTCCTTGGGGAGGAAAAGGGGCATGCGGAAGGCGTTGTCGCCGCTGTTGTGGATCTGGCGCATGACGGGATTGGCCGCGCGCGTGATCAGGGTGAACATCCCGCGCATCTCGCCCGTCTCGGGGTCGGAGGGTGTTTTGGTATTGTAATGAAAGAGACCCGGTAAGCAGAATATCGGCCGGTCTTTTAGTCCGATATGATAGGGGACCTTGTTCTTCCAGCCCTTGATCTCGCGGTGCTCGTAGATGCCGGTGACGGGGATAAGGCAGCGGGTCTTGCGGATCCGGTGCCAGAACGAGCGTTTGTCTTCGAGTATCTTTTCGCTGCGGGCGTTGACCATCGACCTGCGCATGGCCTTGATCTTTTCGGGAGTATCCATGTATTCGGCGATGATCCCCCATTCGAAATATTTCCTGTGGTAGCGGCCGTTCTCGACGGTGATCACGGGATAGCGGCTGTGGCCGAGGGCCATGAAGTGGATGCCCATGTCCAGGTCAAAATTGATATCGCCGTCGTGGATAAGGTCGGGGAAATAGCTGTCGATCAGCTGTAAGGCCGAGTAGTATGAGATGTCAAGGCACATATTAGAATTTTTCGATCAGGTCAAATGGTATGGTATCGTCTTCTCCGTCGTAGGTGAATTTAAGAAAAAATTGTCCGAACTCTTCGAAGAGTCCGATCTCGATCTTTTCTCCGGCTTTCTGGGGTATCCATGCGGGGTGGTGGGTTCGGATATAGTGCCTCATCTTCTGCTGGTAGTTGTCGGGGGGCCTCCATTCCACGCCTTTTCTTGCGGCGTAGAAGACCCTGTATCCTGTGGGCTGGCGTGCGGCGATGGCGAGTCTGTCGCGGTGTTCCTGCAGGATGGCGTCGTAGAGGAAGGCGTGTTTGTCCTTTTCGATGGCCTGCAGGTGCGCGCGTGCGGTCGCCTCCTCTTCGGCGGGGTAGGACCGGATCATGATGGCGGCCCTGAGGCTTGCCGTCATTCCCCTGGCGTAGGTCTGCCGGACAAACCAGCGTTTGCCCTTTTTGAGCTCGTCCTCCAAAAGGCCTGTGGACAATACAGGCAGCGGGTTGTACATGCTTGTAAGGTACGAAAAAAGCCGTCCCGGTGGAGACGGCTATGGACAGGTCTTTTAAGGTCTAAAGCTTGCCAAAAAAACAGGAAAGGTTCTGGCAATGGTTATGGTTGGTATTCAGGACTGTGCTTTTTTGTTTTTTTGGTTGTGCCGGACAAGGTTGTACCGTACGTCACGCATGTTCAAAGTAAGTTGAAAAAATGGGTTATTGCTGCTGATGGTCCCGTACATTCCGTTGGTTTGCCCTACTTATACCGTTAGCTGGCCTCATTCTTACTGTTGGCTGGACCCGATTTGTCCTTTTGGTGGTCCCGGGATCGGATGCCTACTTTTTCGATATCGGTTACTTCGATATTGATAGCGCCGAATTCTTCGATCACTTTTCCGGTGATCCTGTGGAAGCCGGCGCGGGGAGGATGGGCCGCGTGGATCTGGGGGAAGTGGACCGTGTCGATCCAGTCTTTATTGGCGTCGAGGAAGGTTCCGAAGCTCATGGTATCGCCTTTTACCGTCCGTACCGGTTTGTGGGTGACGTGGTAGCCGAGGATGGTAATAGTCTTGCCGATATGACCGGGCAGCTCGCGGGCCGGAAGATATCGGGACGGGTCGTCGTCGACAAGGGTGAAGGGATCGGCCACGGGGAAGCCCAGCAGCTCGATGTCGTCGTACCAGTCTTCCAGTGGATAGGCGGCCAGGCCGGGCAGGGTGAAGGAGAGCGGCGCTTCCCTGAACAGGGGTGGGGCGGCGGGACAGGTCTCGCGGGTCTTTTTCTGCAGGAAGTCGCCTTCCCAGAGCAGCTCTTTTTTGCTTTTCCCGGTAAATTGAAGGGCGCCGGTCCGGACCAGGATGTCCAGCTGTTCGGGTTTAGCCGCGGTCCTCTCGATAAAGTCGATCAGGCCGGTGTAGGGGCCGTTGCGGTCGCGTTCGGAGACGATCGAGCCGGCGAAGGTTTGTTCGAGCCCTTTGACGTGCACAAAGCCGACGTAGGCGTCCCTGCCGTGTATGTTCGTGTAGTAGTCACTGTTATTGACGCAGGGGCGGTGGACCGTGGCGCCGCTCTTCATCAATTCGTAGAAATAGAGCTCCCTGCCATAAAATCCGCCAAAATTGTTGATCACCGCAACGGCAAATTCAATAGGGAAATGGGTTTTCAGGTACAGGCTTTGATAGCTTTCGACGGCATAGCTCGCGGAATGCGCCTTGCAGAAACTATACTCTGCAAAGCCCTCGATCTGCTGCCAGATGTCATCGACGGCTTTTGGCGGATAGCCCAGGGCTTCGCAGCTTGAAAAGAACTTTTGTCTGAGTGCGGGAAGGTGCCCCTTGCCCCTGTACTTGGGGTTGATCGCGCGGCGGAGGAGGTCGGCGTCGGCCATGTCCAGGCCGGCCCATTCGTGCGCCATCTGGATGACCTGTTCCTGGTAGATCATCACCCCATAGGTAGATCCGAGTATCTCCTTTATCCCTGGGTGGGGATATTCGAACCTGTCCGGGTTGTGGTGCCGGTAAATATATTGTTGCATCATTCCGCTGCTTCCGACGCCGGGACGGATGATGGAGCTGGCTGCCACGAGCGTCTCGTAGTTGTCACAGTGCAGTTTTTTTATCAGCTGCCGCATTGCCGGGGATTCGATATAGAAGCAGCCGATCGTATTGCCGCTGCGAAGCTGCTGCTGTATCAGCGGGTCTTTCCTGAACGCCTCTGACTCGTGAATGTCGATATCGATCCGTCTGTTTTGTTTGACCAGGCTGACGCATTCTCTTATGTGTCCCAGGCCCCGCTGGCTGAGGACGTCCAATTTGTGCAGGCCGATGTTCTCTGCGACGAACATATCCATCATCGTCGTCGGGAATCCTTTTGGCGGGAGGTGTACGGCGCAGTAGCGGGCGATGGGCTCTTCGGAGATCAGTATGCCGCCGGGATGGATGCTCTGGCTCGAGGGGAAGTTTTGTAAAAGCCGTCCATACTGGAAGATAAGGCGGTGTATCCTGTCTTCGCCCTGATAGCCGTTTGCTGCCAGATGGTCGATCTCCTCCTTTGGAAGCCCGAAGACCTTGCCGAGCTCGCGTATCGTGGCGTTGTACTGGAATGTGGGGTACATGCCGAGCAGGGCGACGTGGTGTCGTCCGTACCTTTTTAGCATGTAGTCGATCACCTCGTCGCGGTCGCGGTAGGAAAAGTCGATGTCAAAATCGGGTGGGCTTGGGCGGTGGGGATTGAGGAAGCGTTCGAAATAAAGGTCGAGCTCTATAGGGTCTACGTCCGTTATGCGAAGGCAGTAGGCCACGAGTGAGTTAGCGCCGCTGCCACGGCCGACGTGGTAAAAGCCCCGTCCTTCGGCGTAGCGGATCATGTCCCAGGTGATCAGGAAATAAGCCGTAAATCCCAGCTCGTGGATGATGCGCAGCTCTTTGCTGAGGCGGTCCTGGTGGTTGCTTTCGTTGCCATACCGGCGGCGAAAGCCTTCCCGGGCGAGCTTCTCCAGCAATATCCGGTCGTCTTCGCGGCTGGCGGTGTACAGTTGTTTGTTCTTGTGCTCCTTGAGGTCCATCCGGATCGAGCAGGAGTCAAAGAGGCGATAGGTATTGGTGATCATGAAAGGGTATTGCCGGAAGGCGGTGAGGATGTCTACCTGGGGAAGAAGGAATTCCTGGTCTCCGGCGAGGTCATCCGGCTGCAGTTTGGTCAGCAGGGTATTGCGATCGATGGCCCGCAGCAGGCGGTGCAGGTTGTAGTATGTTTTGTTCTGGAATGTCACGGGCTGGCGGATCATGAACTTGTCCCTGCAGGCAGACAGCGGTTGCCGGAGCAATTTTCCTACTTCGGCGGGCTGTACTCCTATGCGCTCATTTTCCAGGAGGTCCCCGGGTGGACGTGACCCCAGGGGATAGACGATAAAGCCATCGGAGGGGTTGGTAAAGACCTGCGTGGCGCAATCCGGAAATGGCCGGCGCTTCAGCTGGTGTTCGGACAGGAACCCATTGATCTGTCTGAAGCCGTGATCGTTAGCCGCCAATAGTATGTATAGTAATTTATTGTCATTCCTAATCTCTGCGCCCAGAATGGGTTTGATATCCTGGTCGCGGCAATATTGGACGAAGTCCCAGGCGTCGCAGGTGGTGTTGATATTTGTCAACGCCAGTGCGGTCAGTCCCTCTTCTGCTGCTGCGTTGACGAGTTCGACTGTTGAGAAGGTGCCGTACTTAAAACTAAAATAGGTTTTACCGAGGTACATGGTGAGATCTTGTGGAAACAAAAGTAGGCAATGCTAAATTCTTTAGTTTGTAAAATGCTAATATTTTTAGTAATTTTGGAGGTTGGAACACTTTTTGTAAACCGCGCCGGAAGTTATGCCAGTACTGCTTTTTGTGGTTGTTGATAGGGAAAGAATGGGAGCGGGTAAAAGAAAAAACGGGAGTGAAAAACTAAAGAAACGGGCAGGATGCAGGGACGGAATGAGCAGGTAAAAAAGTCAAAACAGGTGTAACCAGGCCGGCAAGCGGGAATTTCATTTTTCTTTGGTGCTATGATCAAGAGAGACGAGCGATATACTATTGTCAGGACCATGTATGAGGCTGGTCATGTCGCTTCGTTCAACGACATTTTCAAATACATACCGAAAACTGTTGTTGCCAACGATCTGGGGAAGAAAGTGGACCGGTTCAACAAGCTAATGGAGAAGGTCGAGCGATTTACTCTTGAGGAGATCTATATGATCGGCAATTTTTTGGGGCTTACCGAAGAGCAGATCTATGACCTGGTGCGGGCTGAGTATGTCCATAGCAAGGGCAGGATCAAAAAAACAAAAAAGTCCTGATCGTGTGATCCCGGAGGAGTTGTACTTTTTCGGTTTTTTGGGGTAAGATCGGGTGTTTTTTCGGCAGGGCTTTGAGAGATGAGATTTTCTTACTTACTTTGTAATTCAAAGTACTTTTTATGACAAACAATAAGAAATTGTTGAAGACGATCCGGCGATGGATCGTGTTTTTCATCATAGCGTTGATATTGAGTGGAGTGACGGCTTTTGGGCTTGAGACGGAGTTGAGGTGGTTGTTGGATCACTGGGATCCGGGGCCCAGTCGGACCAGAGCCGAAATGTTCACCGGTGGTGGCGGGCTACGAGGCTGGGTATATGTGGTATATGAGGCGTTGAGGGAGACCAATGTCAACTGGCCTTTTCTGGCTTACGGCTATGACTGGCTGGCTTTTGCACATCTGGTCATTGCGGTGGCTTTTGTCGGTCCGTTGATCGACCCGGTGAGAAACAAATGGGTGATCCTGTTTGGGATGATCGCGTGTGTGATGGTGTTTCCGCTGGCGTTCATAGCGGGGGCGGTCAGGGGTATTCCGATCTACTGGCGGCTGATCGATTGTTCGTTCGGAATAGTGGGGTTGGTGCCGCTGGGGATTTGTTATTATAAGATTGGCAAGTTGGAGGAGGGGGTGACGTTTTAAACAAAGAAAGAATGACTTTTTGAACAAAGTCGCTTGTGGCTGTCCATTTTAGTTTTGCAGCATAAAGCAATACAAAATGGAAAATATGAACAACACTGGAACAGCACAGAAGCCCATCCGATCGGGTTTTTCGGAGACATCGACGACCGCGGATGTGATCAGGGGCATCGATCTCAGCGGTAAGGTCGCAATAGTGACGGGAGGGTATGCGGGCATTGGCCTGGAGACGGTAAAGACCCTGGTTGGGGCGGGCGCCGAAGTCTGGGTCCCGGCGAGAGACGTGGCAAAGGCGCAGGGGAGCCTGGAGCGGGTGGCTCGCGTGACGATCAGGCCGATGGACCTGATGGCTCCGGATACGATAGATGCATTTGCCGGCGCATTCCTGTCAACGGGTAAGCCGCTGCACATGCTGGTGAACAATGCGGGTATCATGTGGGTGCCGCTGCGTCGTGACGGGAGGGGATATGAGTCCCAGCTGTCGACCAATCACCTGGGGCATTTTCAGCTGACTGCGCGGCTCTGGCCTGCGTTGAAGCTTGCCGGGGGAGCGAGAGTGGTGATGGTGTCTTCCTTCGGGCACCAGATCGCGCCTTTCAATTTCGAGGACCCGAACTTTAATTATCGGGAATACGAGACCTTACAGGGCTATGGGCAGTCGAAGACAGCCAACAATCTGTTTGCGGTAGAGCTGGACAAGCGGGCGAAGGCGTATGGCGTCAGGGCCTATTCGCTGCATCCGGGGGCGGTGAAGGGAACGGATCTTGGGCGTGAAGCGTCGATAGAACTGTTCAAGCAAATGGGTATGTTCGACGAGAATGGGAATATTCGTCCCGAGCTGGAGAGGAAGCTGAAAACCGTTGCCCAGGGCGCTGCTAGAAGCGTCTGGTGCGCGACCAGCCCGATGTTGAACGACACCGGCGGTGTGTACTGCGAGAATGCGGATATTGCAGAGCTGGACAAGGGGAATATCCAGCACAGGTACGACGAGCCTTCTACTCAGCGTGGCGTTAAGGCATATTCCATCGATCCTGAGAATGCGCGCCGGCTTTGGGAGTTGACGGAAGAAATGACTAATATTGAATTCCCGGTTAGCTGACAATGGATCTTCAGACCAACTATATTACCCCCGATATCAAGCTTTCGGCGTACAATGGTGAGCTATACAAGGCGGAGGCCGCCTTTGACGATCATATTCTCGTGTGGCTGATCTCGGGGGAAACCAGGGTCATACAGGGTGGGGCGAACTATATGCTGGGGGCGGGGAGTATCTTTCTGATCCCGAGGAATCACGTTGCGACCTTTCTCAACTATTCTGCGAATGGGCATCTGCATCAATCGGCGACGATGCACCTGACGGTGCAGATGCTGCAGCGGTTCTATGCTGAGCATCCTCCTGTTGACGCCGGGCTATTGCCGGTAAAAGTTATGGATCTCGGAAAACATCCATTGCTGGAAAGCTGTCTGGCCTCGCTGATACCTTATTTTGATATGCGGGGATCTTTTCCGGCAAAGATTGCGGAGCTGAAAATAATAGAGGCGGTCAGCATCCTGAGGATCGTCGAGCCGGCTATCGACAGCATCCTGGCGAACTTCGAGACGCCCGGCAAGATCGACCTGGCTGGTTTTATGGAAAAGCATTTTATGTCCAATCTGCCGATGGGGCGTTTTGGCTATCTTACCGGTCGGAGCCTGTCTACTTTTCAGCGGGATTTCAAGCGGCAATTCCATACTACGCCGCAGCGATGGCTGACGCGGAAGAGGCTCGAGCTTGCGCATTATAAAATAGGGGAGAAAAAGGAGAGGCCGGTCGATGTATACCTGGAGGTGGGATTTGAGGATCTTTCGCATTTTTCGTTCGCGTTCAAAAAGCATTTTGGGTATTCTCCGGCGGAATTGGCTGAGCGGTCGGGTGCCTGAGGTAAAGAAGTTTTTTTGTATTGAATTTTATCTTAACTTTCTTTTGATTTCTTACCTGTCCAATCAAGCTTTTCCATTCCAGGATGTTCGGTCGCTTGAATCACTCATTTCTTCACCATAAAAACGCTATACGTATGTTTGAACAGATCCTTCAAGCCGTCAAAGACCATATTGCAAGTGATCCCCAATTGGCCGCATCGATCCCGCCGGAACAAGCGGAAGCGGTACACCAGGAGATCGCCGCTCACATACATGAGCAGGTACAGAATCATGCTGCGGCTCCGGCAGAAGCTGCTGCTCAGGTGCCGGCGGCGGAGTCCGGAGGCGGACTGGGTTCGCTCGGCAGCATGGCAGGGGGACTTCTTTCCAATATCGAGCACAGTCTGGCTTCGGGTGGTATTGGTACCAGTGTCGTAAGCGGGGGCCTGATCGGCGCGCTGTCGAGCAAACTGGGTTTGCCTTCGGCGGTTAGCGGCGCGATCGCTGCGGCTGTCCCCGGTCTTTTGCAAAAATTCATGCAGAAAAACGCTGCTACGACTTAGATCGATGGGTCAATAAGGAGTCGCGGACCTAATTGGTCCCGTAGAAATTTTGATAAAAGGCGGTCAAAGGCGAGGCAGTCAGAGTGCCGGCGCCCGTTCGGGCTGCGTTTGTAAATGCTGAGAAGAGATCCGGGGATGACTGATCTTTTTGTGCCAGTAGACATAAGACAGTATCCCGAAAACGACCCATATTAGCAGGGTAAGCATCATCGGATCGAATTTTCCTGCTGAAGCTACGCCGGAATAGATCGCGCCTGCCAGATCGAAAAAGAGGCCGGCGTAGGCCCATTCCTTGACCCTGTAGAAGTTGGGGACCAGGATGGCGATGACGCCAAGGATCTTGGCGACGCTGATGAACTGGATGAAGTAGACTGGGAAGCCCATATAGTCGTGCATGATCTTGATCGTGTCGGCAGTGGGCTGTAAGCCGCCCACCGAGGCGAACAGCATGAGGCCTGCAAAAAGGATGGTGAAGACCCAGTACAGGGTGTTGATAGTCGTTGGTTTCATGTTTTGTTATTTTTTTGTTTGAAAGCTTATCATCCAGTTGATGCCATATTTATCCGAGAACTCACCGAAGTAGGCGCCAAAGAACATATCCTGCAGGGGCATCGTTATAGTTCCGCCCTCGGACAGCTCGTTGAAGAGCCGGGTAGCCTCCTCACGGGTCGGCGGTTCGATGCAGATGTGCATGTTGTTGCCCTGTGTCAGGGTGAATCCCATTTCTTTCGGGGCGTCTGTTCCCATCAGGACGTGGCCGCCGGTGATGGGCAGCTCGACGTGCAGCACCATTTTCTTTATGGCATCGGCGATGGGTGGATGGCCGGCATCCGCTGGCAGGTCGCCAAAGTGCTGGATACCCTTGCCCGAAAATTCAGATCTAAAGACGGACCGGTAGAATTTGAAGGCTTCTTCTGTATTGCCGGGGAAGTTGAGATAGGTACAGACCCGGGCGGTGTTGTCCAGTCTGAGCTCGCTTTTGAGCTGGAAACGGGCTGCGAAATACTGGTCGAGGTTTTCGAGCGCCATCGTAAATCCTTCTTTAAATCCGAGTTCGATAATTTTTTCGAGGTCGGCGAGACTATTGTATCTGATGGTGATGCTGACTGCTGTGGTTTCCTTGTCGGCCTCGCGGAAATGGACGTTCCACAGGGATCTGGGAAACTCCGGGTTGACGGACCCTTGTTCGTTGCAGAAAGCGTCCAATCCTGAAAAGCTGATCTTATCGGATATCGATTTGTAATCGGCCCTGCACCAGTGGACGATGTTGTCGGGCGAGATCATCGCGTAGAGCCAGAAGCCGCCCTCCCGGAATTCCATTGTTTTTGTCCTGGTCTGGTATGGTTTTGGCGCCCACCAGAGGTCAAGCAGCTCGGGTTTTGTCCAGGCATCCCAGACCAGGTCGAGGCCGGCGGCAAACTCCCTTTGGACGTCGATGGTGTTCTTTTCTTTGTCGACCGTAAAGTCAAATTGCAGGCGAGGATTCATTTTTTATTGTTTTTTATAGCAGATAATACGTTATCGAGCTGGTTGAAGCGGGTCTCCCAGATCTTTCTGAACTGGTCGAGCCATTTGTCGATGTCTTTCATTTTTTCAATTTGTAGTTGGTAATGGATCTCCCGGCCCTGCTGCGTCTTTGTCAGCAGGTCGCATTCGGACAAAATGCGCAGGTGCTTCGATATAGATTGCCGGGTCGAGTCAAAATGTTCGGCAATGGCGTTGGGTGTCATGGCCTGCAGGGCGATCAGGGCGATGATGGCTCTTCTGGTCGGGTCTGCGATTGCCTGGAAAACGTCTCGTCTCATGTTGTCAAATTTTAATTAAGAAGCCAATCGGTTGCAAATATACGAGCAGCCAATCGGTTTCGCAAATTTTTTTTCCGTTTCGGCATGCGGGGGGTTATTTGACCCTGCAATATTCCAGAGTGCTGTCTATGATGGGAGATACCGCGGAGAAGTTGTGGACGAGGGTACGATCGTACTCTTTACTGACCCATACCAAGATCGAAAATAGAACTTAATTTCGCATAAATTTCCTTCATGAAGGCTGCAAAACATCCTGAATCTGAACTTCCCGCGCTGTCCAAAGCTCTGCTGGAGCAAGAGAGAAGGATGTTGCTGGACCTTGGCAACGATATCACGAGCGTTCGGGATAAGAATGATCTCCTGGTGCTTTTCTCCAAGCGGATCAAGAGCCTGTTCTACTTCACGCATACGATCGTCACGCTGATCGACTATAAGGACGAATACTATTATCCATTCCTGCTGGATAAGGAAAATTCTCCGATCAGGTATCATGCATTGTATGAAGAGCTGGTCAATTCCCGATTCAGCCTGAATGAGCCATTCATACAGGGGGTGCTGAACGCGGACGGCCCCGTCTCTTTCCAGCTGGCAGACGTAGTGGACAAGCCCGGAAGCCCGATTTTCCTGCGGGCCAACTTCGAGAAGGGGGTAAAGGAAGTATTGATGACGAGGCTCATAAAGGAAGGCAAGCCGATGGGGTTTATTCATATCTATTCGGACAGGCCGGGGAGCTTCACCGATGAATTCAGGAGCGTCATAAAAGGCATTGCTCCCCAGCTGTCGGGCGCGGTTTCCAATATCATCAAGAATGGGGAGATACTGAGCAAGGAAAGGGAGAAGTCCTTTTTGCTCGACTTCAGCAAAGAACTTGCGGCTGTCCGAACGAGGGAGGAGCTTGGGGTTGCTGTCAAGGCCTCTCTTGGTAAGATAAACCCCCTGCGGGGATATTTCATCCGAAAGATCAACGACGATGGGACTACGATGAGTGATCTGGACGAGCAGGCAAGGACGCGGTACCCGATCAACGACGGACTGCAGAACCGGGTGCTGGATAGTCCCATACCATTACTCTTCAATATCGACCGCGAGATAGAGCGCGGCGTTGGGAGCAGCTATCTGCAGACCTGGCGGCGGATGGGTTTTACCAGCTTTGTAGGGATCCGGTTGCGCAATGGGGAGACGAACCTGGGTCTTATGTGGCTGGGTATCGAGGAGGTCAATATTCAGCTGCTGCAGGGCATTACCAGCCAGATCTCCATTGCCATGGCCAATATCATCGCCAATGAGCAGGTGATCAGAAAACAGGAAGAGCAGGCCTTTTTGCTGGGGTTCAGCAACGATATCGCTCGGATAAGGACCAAGCCCGATCTGCAGACGGCTATTTCCAGGGTCCTTGACGGCGCCCTGCATACGAAGCTGGCGATGATCCGGGTGATCGATGATGACGGCATTCACGTATCCCCTTTCATGTTCGACAGGACCTTGTTTGCTAATGCGGAAGTGAATTTCGACAAAATGTCGACGACCAGGATCACGGTCGAAGAGCCTTACACCTCCCGGGTGCTGGCCAGCGAGGATGGGCTGATGTTCAATGTGGATGAGGAATTGAAGAGCGGCAACGCCTATGCGAAACTATGGAAGACCACCGGGTTGAAAAATATGTATGGTCTGCCATTGCGGGCAGGCGATAAGAATATAGGCACTATCTGGCTACTGGCGGACCGTCTGAGCAAGCTGATATTAAAGGGTATCTGTTCACAGATATCCATCGCCATCGCCAATATCCAGGCTAATGAAAAGCTGCTGGACTATAAGAAGAAGCTGGAAGTAGAGAATGCCTACCTGAAAGAGCAGATCGGTACAATTTATAATTTTTCGGAGATCATTGGCAGCGGCAAGGCTATGCAGGAGGTATATCGCCTCATGTCGCTGGTTGCTGAATCCAATACCTCTGTGCTGGTGCTTGGCGAAACGGGGACCGGCAAGGAGCTGATCGCCCGGGCGATCCACAACGCGTCTCCCCGCAAGGACAAGCTGATGGTAAAGGTGAATTGTGCTGCGCTGCCTGCCAATCTTATCGAAAGCGAACTGTTCGGCCATGAACGGGGCGCTTTTACGGGAGCTCTCGACCGGCGTATCGGCAAGTTCGAGCTGGCTGATCACAGCACGCTATTCCTGGACGAGATCGGAGACATGCCGCTGGAAGCGCAGGTAAAACTTTTAAGGGTAATACAGGAGCGTGAATTGGAGCGTGTCGGGGGTAAACAGACGATAAGGGTCGACGTCCGGCTGATCACGGCGACCAACCGGGACCTGGAAGCGGAGGTAAGGGCGGGCAGATTCCGGGAAGACCTGTATTACCGGCTGAATGTATTCCCGATCCACCTGCCTTCGCTGCGCGAGCGGCCGGAAGATATTGAGCCGCTGGTCGGTTTCTTTGTCGCGAAGTACAGCCGGAATGCGGGTAAGAAGATCAAAAGGATCGCGCCGAAGGTCATACAGCAGTTGCGCAGCTATACCTGGCCGGGGAATGTCCGGGAGCTGGAGCATCTCATAGAACGCAGCGTCCTGCTGACGGCCGGCGACACGCTGGAGGAAGTCTATATCCCGAGGGGCGCAATTGCCGAAAAGCAGCTGGCGGCCCAACCTGGCAGCCGATCACTGGAAGAAGTAGAACGCAGCTATATCATTGAGGTATTGAGACGTTGCGCCGGGAAGATATCAGGCGCGGGCGGGGCGGCCGAAATTCTGCAGATACCGGGCAATACCCTGCATTCCAAGATGAAAAAGCTTGGTATCTCCAAGTCCGATTATTTTGCCTCTAAATAGCCGGCGGTCTTTTGCTCACTCTATATGGTGATGGTTTTCACAATTTCACTAAATATGGTGACGCGTCGTTGTTTCCGAAGGTCTTATGTTGTTGGTTTTTAATTGTTTGAGTTTTTGGCATTTCGTTGGAACCTCCCGATAGGAAAACAAAAACGTCAAATTATGAAAATCGTAGTCATCGGAGGCACCGGCCTCATCGGAACTAAAGTAGTCGCCAGGCTTCGTCAACTGGGGCATCAGGTCATAGCGGCTTCTCCGAATACGGGTATTAACACGATCACAGGGGAGGGGCTGGCTGACGCCCTGAGCAATACGGATGTTGTGGTAGACCTTGCCAACTCGCCCGTGTGGGAGGATAAGGCCGTAATGGAATTCTTTCAGACTGCGGGTCACAATCTGCTGACGGCGGAGATCAATGCCGGAGTAAAGCATCACGTTGCGCTTTCAATTGTGGGTGTCGATCTTATGCAGGACAGCGGCTATATGCGCGCCAAGCTGGTACAGGAGGACCTGATCCGCAGATCGGGAGTGCCTTATACGATCGTCCGGAGCACGCAGTTCATGGAGTTCATCAAGGGGATCGCGGATCAGGCGACGGAAGAGAATATCGTACATATTTCCAACGTCGAGTTTCAGCCTATTGCTGCAGAGAATGTGGCCACTTTCGTGACGGAGGCAGCGGTGAAGCCGGCTGTCAATGGCATTGTAGAAATAGCGGGCCCGGATCGTATGCCCCTGCCGGAGTTTGTAGGTCGTTTTTTGAAGGCCACGAATGACCTGCGCAAGATCGTGCCTAACGAACACGGCAACTATTATGGCGCACAGATCGGCAATACTTCGCTGGTGCCGGCCGGTCAGGCAAAGCTGGGGTCCATCGGCTTTGAATCCTGGATGAGGAGCCAGCTGCAGCATACATCATGAACTTTTTTTTCATACATCCATTCAAGATCAAGCCTGTAGCGCAGCAGGAAGAACATCCGCTGGTTGCGCTGCACGAGACCCCGGATCAGAATACCAGCGAAGGGGGAGAGTTTCTCGACGACGCCTTACGAATGGAAGACATGGCGCTGACTTCTGCAGATAACTTTAAAACTGAAAATTCATGAAAACGTGTGCGTCACTTGCCGAGGCAATGGCCGACCTCAGGGGCAGAGGCTATGAAGAGGACTTTGACATAGAGCTTTTTGGTCTTTATTCCGGCGACGATCAGGACATGCAGGATGATCCGCAGGACTTCCGTGTCGATGAAGTTATCCTGGTCGAGGAATGCTCGCGGCCGGATAACAATACGGTAGTATACGCCGTCACCTATATTACGGGTCTAAAAGGTGTCGTGATAGGTGAGCACGAGGCCAATTCTTCCCTTCCCCGTTAAACTGCATTTTATGACTGAGTCAGAAAGCTATGTCGTTCGGGTACTGCCCGGCAGGTGGGGGGAGATAAAAAGCGATACGCTGATAAAACAGTTCAGCATGATCTTCAGCAGCTGGCCGGTCATTGAATTCCCGGATTGGGCGGGGGTGAGCAACGCTTCGGACTTCTGGGACGGGCTGTACACGGACGTGGTGAAGCCGCTTAAGAAGCGGGATATCCGGTTCATCTTTCACCTGGGGGATGTTTCGAAGAAGCTGTCCTTTGAGATAGACGAAGCGCTCGACATCATCGGTGACTATTCTTCAATTGGAAAGGTCCAGCTGAAGATGGATAGCCATGAGGCCGACAGCCTTTGGTGCAAGCTGAATGGTTGTGATGCTGCGACTCTTTCCGATGCCCGATCGTCGGCGGCCCGTGAGAGGTATCTTTTTCTGTTCAACATGATGAGTGTTGCCTCCTTATTGATCGTTGACGGGGGTGGGCCGTCTGCAGAGGTTATTTTTTTTTGTGAAGCCAGTAAGTGACTGCCGCGTCATGAACGACGAGCTCTTGTCCTCCTTTCTCAAACTCGAAGAAAAACCCGAACCTGGTATTTCGGAATTCATGGTCGGACATGGCTTCGAGGGTGAATTGCTGTCCTTTGGCCTCCAGGACGAGGCTGCCGTCAGTGATGGCGCTGGATACCTGGAGGCCATTGTCGCCTGCATACGTTCCGGTGTACGGCTGCAGCTGGTCCTGGCCTAGCTTTACCGGGACGAAGTTGGGCATCGCGGCCGGCTCGTTAAAGCATATTTTGAAGACCTCTGTGAGAATCCTGTCCTTTGGATATACTTCTCCGTTGGTGCAATAGCCGATGGCCAGCTTGTTTTCGGGATAGTATTGCAAGGATGAGGCAAATCCCTCTGTCTTGCCATTGTGTCCGTAGCCGGTGTGGAGGCTGTCGCCAAAAGAGAACATGCCCCACCCATAGCCGTCCTTTTCGATCCGCGTCATACGGGCCAGGTTCGCCTTGCTGATGAGCTTGCCGTCAAAAACGGCGGTTATAAATTTGCACATATCCTGCGGTGTGGAGATCATTGCACCTGCTCCTCCGAAATTGTCGAGGTATACCGCCTTTTCTTCCTGCCATTTGTTGTCGAAATATTTATAGGAAGGGGCTTCTTTTCCCTGAAAGCCTGCATGGTCACCGTAGGAGGTGGATTGCAGCCCCAGCCTGTGGATGATCTTTTCGTCGACGAGGTCTTTGTATGACCGGTGGAGGATCTTTTCCAGTGTGTAGCCCAGCAGCAGGAAATTGGAATTATTATAATCGGCTTTTGTTGCCGGCTTGAAATCCTGCGGCTGGCTTTTGATGAAGGCCACGAGCTGGTCGTGCGTATGTGGCTGGTCTTTCCAGGCGTCGAAGCCGGTGGCCGTGGCGGTGAAGTTGGCGAGTCCGCTACGGTGGCCGAGCATGTCGGCGATGGTGATGCTGCCGGCGTCGGGCAGGTCGGGGAAGAATTCGCTAAGGGTATCGTTGAGGGAGAGCTGTTTCCTGTCGATCAGGTCGTATATCATTACGGCTGTAAAAAGTTTGGTGATGGAACCGAGGCGGTAGGTTGTGGCCTGGGTCTGGTTGGGGCCATTGATATGGGAGTTGCCAAAGGACCGCTGGTAAACTGGTTGGCCTTTTTGGGTGATCGTGATGCTGCCGATGGCCAGGTTTTGGGCTGTCAGGTTGTCGAACAGGCTGTCGAGCCTTGCTTTGTCAATGGGCTGTGTGAAGCCGTTAATTGCGATGAGGGTCAGGAGGATAACCAACGGTCTTTTCATGCGAACAAGGGGTTTTGCCTGTTGATACAAGATACGTATATTCGACATATGGCAGAGGAAAAAATTACCAAACATACTGGTGACGCGACAGGCTTTCCAGCCTATTGCTGCTTTCCTGGGAAGACGGCGCGGATAAAAATGGGTACAGCAGCAACCTGGAGCTGTTCAGAGAAAAAAGGGCATTGTTCATAGGAGAGTGTTCGTTGACGGCAGTGTTCAGGATGCGGTCGAATGCGGCCCTAAAAATAACCGTGAACTGGCCACCTGTACAGGTATCTATCCAAAACAGGTTTGAGCTGACAGGGATTGCAGCACCGAAGTCGTCGACCCCACCCAGCAGATAGCCGCTGCCCTTGGCGTGCGCCAGTGAGATGTTCCTGAACAGGAGCTCTTTTGAGTAATGTACCGTAAATTCGTGCCGGTCCATGCAAATGATGATCGCGTCATCATCGTTGTCCATTGCCATTTCTATCGCCCGTCTGATACTCATCCATTCTCCCGGATCATGATGGGGGGCTTCGATCACGGTTATTTCAAATTCCTTTTTTTCTTTGAACTGGTCCAGGACCCGCCGCTTCCACTGGCCTCTTTCGGGATGAACGATAATATAGGTCGAAATAAGGACATCATCGTCGATAGAGTCGTCCGGCTCTTTTTCCATTTCCTGCTGTAATATCTTGTAGTGTTGCCTGATTTGCCTTACATGGCCTATGCTTGTGTCGGCCGTCCTAAAGAGGTTTTCTACGTGTCCGGGGGTATTGTTGGGCATGGTTGCGTCGGAATAGCCAAATTCTTTTTGAATGGAGATAAAGGGATGGATAAGAAAGATATTGTCTGTCAGGGAGCAGAATTTCAGGTCCGGCGTTTCGCTTTCTGCGAGCGTTGCGGTCATTAGTATGGGTAGGAACTTTCGGAACAGCACGATAAACTGCGTGCCGGAAAAATTGCTATCGATCCAGAAAAGGCTATCTGTGAGCTGAAGGGCGTTCCTGCACCAACTTATACCGCCGCATAAAATATCGGCCTGACGATGTCTGGCCTCCTGTATACTTCTAAAAAGGCCTTCTTTAGTGTAGGAATCTGTGAACTGATGGTCATCTTCACATATCAGAACATACTCGTCGGAACTTTCCGATAGACCTTTGATGATCTTTATGATGCTATTCCATAACCCGATATAGCCTCTGGGGTGTTCACAGGCTTCAATGACCGTCAGGCTGAATTCCTCTTTTCCGGAGAACTCCGCCAGGATATGCGCTTTTCGCTCGGTCCTACGCTGCAGGTTGATGATAAAGGTTTTTATGGGCTCATTACTTTGCATAGGCTGCGTATTGCGTTGTCAAATTCTCTGGCTTTTTCTTCGAGGAAGAGGGTCCGTTCCGGTGGTTCCTGCAGGCGGCCAGGTGTCGCATGTTCCGGCGTTGTTGGTTGCAGGAAGTGATAGAGGTATTTTTCAAGCTCCCTTTGGGATATGCACGGTTCGTTTGCGACGGTTGAGAGCGGGAGCAGGGAAAGCTGTTTTTCAAACCTTTTCCTGATCCATCGGGGTGCCGCATGGGTCGTTGTTATAACCTGTTGACCGCTGATAAGCACGTTTAGCAGAAAGTTGTCCTTCAGTTCGATTCCCGGGAGGGTTACCATGATATCGGAGACGGCCATGATCTCAGCGAAGGAACTGCTTTCTATCCTGCCGGTAAATATAAAATTGGCCCAATCAGGTGCGCAATCAGCGAGCAGCTGCGGCATGTTGCTATATTCATCCGTCAGGATGATCCTGGTCGCGGGAAAATGTCTTAACAGGGAGTGGATGGCAGCAAGGAACTGACGCACCCCCCAGTCATTTTCTTCACGGTTGAAATAGGTAATGACCTTCGTCCCTTGCCCAAGGAGCATTTTTTGCCTGAGCCGTTCTATAGCGGTCCGACCAGGGTCTTTCGGCGGGTTGCCGATACGGAGGTATTGCCCGCCGTATCTCCAGACCATTAGCTTGCTGTTTTCTGTACCATATGTCTCTTCGATATGGCGTTTTGCATCTTCGGTATAGCATAAGACAAGATCTGATATCCTGAATAGTTGTAGCTCGCCGTGGTCTCTGGCGGAATGGGCTCCACCTTCACTGGCGGGGAGGAGCGGTTCGCAGGCGAAGGAGTTACAGAAGGTGATGACCATGCAATTTGGGTTTTCTTTCACCTTTTCGGCGAGGTAGCCCAGCCCAAAATTGTTGAAAACAAAAATGGTTGTCCGGTCTTCCCCGACGATCGATTCAAGGGTCAGGAGGTCCATGATCCTTTGTCCGAATGTCTTTTTCTTCCAGTGATCTGTCGCGTCAATGTTGTTTTTGGTGACGGTAGCTATGGAAAGCCGGGGAGCGCTATCCTGGAATGAATGTAAGGTCAGCTCGCTATGTCCAACCTGTAGGATCAAAACAGAGCAGGTGGCATGGTTGAGGTGGGGAATGACGGCGCCCAGATATCGGGCATTGTCATTTTCGCCAAAGCAAAAGACTATAGTTGTTCTATTCATCGACTGTTATTATTTTCCGATTTGATTGCCGTCCTTATTCTTTTCTCGATCTCGGGAAGGTTCCGTATGTACTCTTTGGGATCCCATTGGTATTCCAGGTATTCCGACATCGGCTCAAGCCAGACGGTGGCTCTTCTTTTGTCAAGGTTCTCCGGATCCTCAACTGGTTGTACATACCGCTTGCCATCGGACCTGTCCAGCCAGGTCTGACTGCCATACAACTGTAATTTGCCCTGGCGAACCGCTACCCTGTCCTCGAGGAATGCGAGGTCCCTGGCGAGCGCTTTTCCTTCCTTGACGGCCTGCCGCATTGCGGGCAGGTATTTTTCCTGTGTTGGCAGCGTGGAGTGCTGGATAACCAAAAAAAGCGTTTGTGTCCCCATGAAGCCTATTTTGTCCGGGCCCAGCCATCCGTCTTTGTCGAGTATCTGACTGACCGTGATGAGGTTGATCGAATCCCTATATCTCATAAGGGCTTTAAGTGTTTGCATTTCCCAGGCCGTACCGGCGGTATCTTTTCTTGTCCGGATCGCATCATAGATATTCCTGTATTTCTGGTCGTCTTCCCTGATGAGCCGGAGTCTTTCGATCAGCGGCTGATCCAGTCTGGCTTCCGATCGCTGTTTGTTTGTCGTTGCGATACTACAAAGGTCTGCCCACCTGCCATCCTGGTGAAGGCTAGTGAGGTCTTTATCGCTTTTCATCAGCTCTACATCGTTGAACCGTCCGGTTGGAATGATCAGGTTCAGGGCGGCGAAGGCGGAATCCGGCTTGCCGGAGATCGCCCAACAGCAGGCTGCGTTGTAGGCCGCTTCGTAACGGATGTTTTCGTACCCGTTGTATTCCCTGAGGATAATGGAGAAGGCTCTTGAGAAGAAAGTGGCGCCTTTGAGATAGTCCTTATTCTTATAATAGTCGAATCCTGTCGCGGCCAGCTTTTTATAGGTAAATTCATTTTCCTGAGCCGGGCTATTGATAGCCGCGAGGGCGCCGATGGCCATGAAGATCAATTTAGTGGCCGGTCGCGTAATTCGGATCTGCTGCATAGTCGTGGTGTTTTAAAAGTGGTTGCCGGATAGGATTGCCTGGTCGGCCCATTTTCCGGTATAGGGATTATAGCTGCATTTGGCGGGCTTGGAATAGATGTTGTTCTTTTCCTCAACGTAGGCCCTGCAATCTGTACATATCCTTCTGAATTCACAGTCCTTACAGATGTCGATCTGGTCCTTGGTGATATGCCAAAGTCTTGTGAACTCTTCGTGCTTTATGACGTCCCGGAGGCTTGTTTCCATGATATCACCAAATCCTCTTTGCATGGACGGGCAATTTTTGACCTGGCCGGATTCGTCGATGGATATCTTCCTGTTGAGACAGCCGTTGAAATTCATGTTCTCAAGAAAGCCTTTTAAGGAGGGAATGTAGAGCGATTGAAGGTTGATCACGCCACAGGCCTCGCAGGAGCTGATCTCCTGGCTGATAAAGCATACGTTTTGATAAAAATTATCGCTTTTTATCTTTTTCAGATAAGTTTCGGGTGTTGCATAGATCGAGAGGAGGGCGATCGGGAATTGATGGGTGAACTGTTTGAGCCGTCGTATTTCCGTAACCCCTTTTTCATATCTGATCAGGACCTGGATACCTCTGAAGCATTTGCCTTTCGTTTGGGCGAATATATCCGTTAGTGCGGCGAGGTCGGTCTTTCCAAAACTTCTGATCTGGATATAATAGCAGTTGAGGTCGTCCAGTTCGTTAAATATCTTTTGAAAATCGTGCGGTTTGTCCCTGATATCGATGATCGCATTGGTAATGGGAGAGGGGTGGTCCCAATCGGGCTGGATCCGGGGAAACAGCGACAGGTCGTCTACGAACTCTCCCAGGTCGTTTTTTAGCAGGAACCGTACGAATTTATCAAATTCTCCGTAGTCGTCTTCTCCTTCAAGCATGTCGATCACCTCGCCGATGGTATTTTCGTTAAGTGCGTTGATGAGCTCATAATAGGAGTTGTCGACGAAGAATAGCCTTCTCCGCTGAATGTCGCAGATCATGGTCCTGGTATGTCCCCGAACGGGAAAGCAATTGGCAAAGAAATAGAGGTATTTGTCCTTGTATTCTGCCAGGTCGAAGTAGATCCCATTGTTCTCCATATGTGGTTATTTTGATGGGTCAATAATTTTGGAGATGAGCTTATCTGCCTGGGAAAAGTTGATCAGCGCGCTGAACTTTTGATTGTAGCTCGTGGCATGATAAGGGTCGTTTGGGATAAGCTCGTTGTGGAGGATGTAGTTGTAGAATAAGGGAAGGCTTTTAAGCTGCTGCTTCCTTATTTTTAGCTTTAGCAGTTTCATATGCGTATGTTTTTTTACAGTAGTTGTGCGATCTTTTTTTCCAGCTGGTAGTTGCAGGGGCCTGAGGTCATGCCGAATTGGCCGACCGGGTTGATCTCAAGAAAGATGTAGTTGTTGTTTTGGTCTACGATAAGGTCGGCGGAGCCGGTATTTAGGGAAAGCGCCTTAAATAGCCTGGAGAGCTTTTGTTTGATATCCGCTGGCAGGGAGTAGGGAACGGTCCTGTTTGGTTTCTGGTGATTGTATTTTCGGAAGTCGGTGGTCGTCTTTTTATCCCGCTGCGAAAATATGGCCATTGTGTAAAATTCTTCCTTAATAAAGAACACCCGTAATTCATATTTCTTTTTTATCTCTGATTGTATCAGGGAAGGAAAGAATTTGTCCGGCAATTTGCCGAGGTCCTTCAGCGTTATCCGCTCGGTGTAGGAATAGTAGCCGTATTTTGCCGCGATCATATAGACGCCTTCGCCTATTGCTTTTGTAACGACCGGAGAGCCTTCCTCTTCGAGGATCTTTTTTAACTGTGCTTTATTGGTTATGATCCTTCCTTTTGGGATCTGCAGGCCGTATTTTTGGGCGATATTCAATACGGTGAGCTTATTAAGGCTGCTTCTTCCGTAGTTGCCGATCACATTGTCACATGCTTCGATCGTAGAATAGAGGAAGTCGATCAATATCTGCGTTTCACCTTGAATGTGCGCCTTGTGGTCGTGGTCGCCCAGGAACACCTGCTTTTCAAGTTCTGCGGGTGAAATATCGAAGCTGTCTATAGAAAGCCCTCTTCGTCTGTGCCAGACGGAAGCTCTTTCCAGCAAGTTAATTTCCCTTCCGTTCTGTCTGACGATGAGTTCGGCTTTGTTAATGTCATAGCGAACAAATTTGCTTCTCGGGTTGTCTCCGTCGATGCGGACGTATTTTTTTCCCATGGCTACGAGCCACTCGATCACGTCCGAAGTGCTGGGATCGCTTTGTCTGCTTATAATCAGTATCATATTGAGAATAGTTTGGTTTAATGGACTTTGCTGTATACACTTTCGAACAGCCGTTGCAGAATGTTCTTGTCGTTGGTGACGATGTCGGCTGTACCCAGGATCTCGGGCATATTTGCGATTTTCCGTCGCCTGGTCGTTGTCAGGCCGTTTTCCAGCGTCAGATCGACGATATAGCTGCTGTCCAGGGCGACGTTTGTAAAGCTGGCGACGTCTGCCTGCAGCATGCCAAATTCCTCGTAAGGATATTGTGCCAGCTTTATCAGCGCTTTTTGCCCTTTTTTTATTTTTCCCGCTTTATAAACGGGCAGCTGAGCCCTGACCTCATATTGCTCCAGGTCGGGGACGATGATAAAGACGGGGGTGCCTGCGGTGACGTATTGATTTTCTTTTCTTACCTGGAAGAATACCAGCTTTCCTTTTAGTGGCGACTGGAAGACATAGAGCTTTTCCCAGTTGGCGATCTCTCCTTTCAACCGTTTTGCGACGTCTTTGATGGCCAGGATGCTGTTCTTGAGGTCTATATTAAATTGCTGCTGGACGTCGGTGAGGTTCTTCTGATATTCGCTGCCCTGCTGGTCGTTCTGCAAAAGGGAGGTAGTGTTGCTTGAGCTGTTCAGGCGCTGGCTCATCAGGTTTCTTTCCATATCGTTGTACTCCGCCTGGGAGATTATCTTTTCCGAGAGCAATATCCTGTTGACGCTGTCTTTCCATTTGTCCAGCTTTAGCTGTTCGTTTAAGATACGGGCCCTTTCTTCGATGTTCTGCCTGATCTTCCCGCTGCTGTATCTCTGGGCTATCAGGCTGCTCCTTTTTTGGTTATAATAGCGGTTTTTATTGAAGAAATCATAGTTGATCATTGCCTGGTAAAGGGCTGCGTAATCCGACTGAAGGTCTCCAACCTGCATGTCCGGCAACAGGGAGATGCTTCTGATCGTTGCGGGCAGATTTATGTCCAGAGCGGTATCCAATACTTCTACTGCTGCTTTCAGCAGCACCATGTCGTTGGTTTTGGCCGGATTGTCGACGACGGCGATGATCTGTCCTTTTTCTATTATTTGATCGTCCTTTGTGCGTAGTTCAGCGATCCTGCCGCTGGACTGAGCGACCAGCTTGACGGGTGGGTTGAAGGAGGTGATCCGGGCCGGCGCCGAAACAATATCCGGATATCGGATAGCCCAGGCGCCTGTCAGGAGGACAAGTACCAGGAACGTGATCACGATATTTCCCCTACGGCAGATCCAGGAAGGTGGGCGTCCGATGATGTCCTGCACTTCTTCGCTGTGGTAGGATGAAATATTTAGTTCGTCCGGCATATTCTTTTATTCGGTTTAACTACCCATTTCCAATTGGTTTTTTACCAGTCGGTAATACTTACCCCTGAGCGCTGTCAGAGAGGTGTGATTGCCCGTTTCGACGATCCTTCCGTCCTCGAGAACTACTATTTGATCGGCATATTTGACCGTACTCAGCCGGTGGGCGATGATCACGACGGTTCGTCCTTCGAAAAAGCGGTCGAGGTTTTCGATGATCGTACGTTCGTTATTGGCGTCAAGGGTGCTTGTTGCCTCGTCCAGGAGGAGGATCTTCGGTTGTTTGTAGATGGCCCTGGCGATCAGGATGCGCTGGCGCTGGCCTGAGCTGATCCCGTTGCCGGTATTTCCAATCCTGGTCGAAAGGCCCAGGGGGAGCTCGTGTATGAACGATTCGATATTGGCCAGCTTTATGGCTTCGAGCAGCTGTTGCTGGTCGATGTCTTCATGGACTGAAATATTCCTGGCGATGGTATTGGAGAAGATATAGCCATCGGCCATTACAACCCCGCATTGGTTACGCCACCATTTTGGCGATATCATGCGCAGGGGCGTGGATCCCATGGCAATGGTTCCCTTTGTCGGCTCATAAAACTTCAACAAAAGCTTCATCAGGGTGGTTTTGCCGCTGCCGCTGGTGCCTACGATCGCCGTAATCTTCCCAAATGGGATGGTGAGGTTGATGTCACTCAATACCATAGGAGAACCGGGGCCTGCATATTGGAAGGAGACGTTTTCCAGACTGATACCCTGCTCTTTATCCGTCTCGGATAATAGCTGCAGCCCGTGGTTGGGATGAAGGCCTTCCTTATTCTCCTCGTCTTCCAGTACGTGTACTTCGCTGAGGCGGTCGATGCTGATCTTTGCGTCCTGTGCAACGCGAAAAAAGGACAGCAGCTGGTCGATGGGGCCATTCATCTGGCCGACGATGTACGAGACGCTGAGCATCACGCCAATGGAGATGTTGCCCGTGAGGACCTCGCGTGCTGCCACGAAGGAGATCAGGATGCTTTTCAGCTGGGAGAAAAAGCCTGAACCGAGCATCTGGTATTGCTCGAGCGTGAGGCTTTTGATATTGATCTTAAACAATTTTGCCTGTATCCTCTCCCAGCTCCATCGATGAGAGGTTTCGCTGTCGTTCATTTTTATTTCCTGCATGCCTGTTATGATCTCAAAAATGCTGTTCTGATTGTCGCTCATGCGTTGAAACCTTGCGTAGTCGAGCTCTTTCCTTTTCTTCAAAAAGATGAAGATCCACAGGATCGAGAGGCATGAGCCGATGAAGAACAGGGTAAGGATGGGGATGCTGTAGATAGCCAGGACGGCGGAGAATATGACGAGATTGACCAGGGAGAACAGGGTACTAAGGGATGTTCCTGTCAAAAACTGCTCTATCCGGTTGTGATCTGTGATCCGTTGTGTGATGTCACCGACCATCTTGGTGTCGAAGTACCTGATCGGAAGTTTCATCAATTTGATCAGAAAATCGGAGATAATGGAAATGTTTATTCGCGCGCTCATATGCAGCAGGAGCCAGCTGCGGACCAATCCTATCGCCATGTTTCCGGCGAACAGGGCGAGCTGTGAAAAGAGGATGAGGTATATGAATCCCGGATTGTGCTGGTTGATGCCGACGTCCACCAGGCTCTGTGTCAGAAATGGGGCTATGAGGGAAAGTACGCTTCCGACGATCATTCCCAGGAACAGCTGTATGATATACCTTTTGTATGGGGCGAGATAGCCAAATATGAAGGATATGTCGCGTTTGCCTTTCGGGTCTTCGTCCTGGTCGAAGAATGACGGAGAAGGGTCCAGGAGCAGGGCTACGCCCTCAGCATTTTCTCCGGTAGCCCAGCATTTTAAAAAAGTTTCCTTGCCGACTTTCACCATTCCGTGAGCGGGGTCCGCTATAGTGATCTTATGGTTCTTATTGTGCCGGTTGTAGGTCTGAGGGGGCAGGACCACAAAATGTGTCTGGTTCCAATGAAGAATGCAGGGCAGGGTAGCTTCTTCGTCCAGCTGCTCAAAGGACAGTTTAGCCCCCAGTGTTCTGAATCCCACTTTGGATGCGGCTTCGCTGAGCCCTTTTAGGTTTGATCCTTCGCGTGTCGTGTAAGAAAAGTTCCTCAGTGTGTCGACCGAGTAATGCTTGCCATAGAATTTGGCGATCATTCTGAGGCAGGTAGGCCCACAGTCCCTTTGGTCCAGCTGATGATAGAACGTGAAGCTTTTCATTTGCGGCGGTCAATTTAAATTACCAACACGATCTATTTGAAATTAATTTATTTAATCAAACCACGGCTACATATGACTGTGTTTTTTTAATCTCAGACGTTTAATCACTGTTAGCAATAGGTGTTTAGCAAGAGTCTTACGGAATATTGGATGGGCGTTGTGTTTATGTCAAATTGTAATATGTAGTTGCTGCAAAATGACCTTGCAGTATCTGTTGATGCAGGAATTCTGCAGGAAATATTTTGCGTACGTCGACGCTGTATGGATCGCGGTGATTTACGAACTAATAATTGCACATATTGGTACATGAAAGATCGATGATTAAGGGTGCGAAATGTCAAATGCCGGCCCAGTATGTGTTTGGGGCCGTCATTTATATTTTGGAGAATATAAATCTTGCGTTAATTTCAATTAGCCTGCCCTTTGGATTCAATCCCCTCAACCTCAGCCTTCAACTTTTTCCTCTTATATTTTTCTCAACAAAAAAACCTTTTAGTATGAAAAGAAAGAAATTAAAATTGGCGAGGCTGCAGGTCTCCGAACTACCGGATGTACACCTCAATAGAATTTTTGGGGGTGAAAGCGGTTCGGGGACACAGACCACGACTTCCACCAGTTCTGGAACCAGCATTACAGATAATGATGATGATGCCGACTCGTCGAGCAGCACTACCACGTCTGAAGCGGGCGGCGGAACCCAGAATGATCACGACAGCGATTATTAATAACGGACTTAAATTATCAAACCTGAAATAATTCAAATATGAACAAGAAAAAATTGAAGCTGAGCAAGCTGAAGATATCCGAAATGCCGGAATTGCACCTGAACGCTATTTTTGGGGGCTCCAGCGGCAGCAGTACAAATACGGAGACCTCTAGCGGCAGCACCTCCATTATCACGGACGACGACCAGGATGCTGATGCTTCATCACAGACAACCACGTCTGCGGCAGGGGACTCAGGAAGTTCTGACAAGGATTCTGATTAATCAAATCTTACATTAGTCATATGCAACGGAAAAAATTAAAGCTTAGCAAGCTGAGGGTCTCTGAGATGACCGATCCTCAGCTAAGAAGGATCTTCGGCGGTTCGGATCCGGGAACGTCAACCACGACGTCTTCGTCGGGGAGCACCAGCCTGAGTGACGAAGACAGCGATGCTGATACTTCGTCCCACACGTCAACTTCTGCTGCCGGTGGAGGTGACACGTCGGATACCGACAGCGATCAAACTTAGTCTGTATTCCTTTTTATTTTTATAAGAGGAAAGCGGAGGCTGCCAAATATAAGTTTTGGTCAGCCTCTTTTTAGCTCAATAGAATGGCTTCGTCCCAACCGGAGATCTCGGGGTGGAGCCTGCCTAGCAGCGACAGGCCGATCCCGGCAAGGCCGCCTACGCCCAAATTAAGGTGATTGTCTTCATAGACGAAGGAAGCCATTTTAATGTTCTCAGGGATTATATATTCCGGGGAGCTGGCGATTCTGTTGACACAGGCGTGTGTGGTTATTTTCGCCAGGGCCGAAGTATTGTCTGTAATTGCAGTGGCTGGGATATGAAGGGGGGCGACCAGGAGGGGGGCTTCATCCGGGTAGCCCAGACAGCGGGTCAATTGCGACCAGGCATTGACGGATACAAGATAGGCGAGATGGAGGCGATCGTCTTTTAGCCTCAAGGCAGAATAATGGTTTTCAATGATTGCCCGGATGCATCGTGCTATTTGCCGGAGATGCGCGTGGATCTGAGACAGCAGGTTTGTTACAATGGAGGGGTACAGGTGGCGATGGTAAGCTTTGATGACGACCATGGTGGCCTGGGTGTAAAGCTTTATCAGGGTGGCAAAGTCCAGCTGCCGGTCATTCCAGGATTTGAGGAATACCTCTTCCGACTCCAGGAATTTTGAAAGGTCGTTGTGGAAATGGCTGATCTCATCGATGACGAAAATGACTTTTTCCTGCATGATCGACCAGTCGATCTCATCGTCGATGGTGTCAGGAGCTGTGGCGGGCAGGACCGACAGGATATAGGAGGCAACCCCATAGACCTCGGTGTCCCTTCCGGAGAGCATACCCCTGTTGAGAATGGCCCTGTTCATCGTGGAAAAGATATCCTCGTCGTCGGAGTCGTCAATGAAGCCATTGCGCATCAAATGCCGGATACCCCAGCCAATACCTGCCAGGCCATTTATATAGAAAGCGTCGCTCCTGCTGAGGTTTTCGGTCGTTTCCATGACGAGTTCGTCTGCGAGGTCCAGATACACAGGATTGGTGTTATATCTTTCGTAATAGTACAGGAATATTGCCGCCCCCATTTTCCCGGAGTACAGGCCGGTATTTTTTTCGAAGCTGGCGTTCAGCAGAATGGTCTTTGCGATGGTTTCGAGAGTGGTGTCCATATGATCTGTTTTAGGTAAATCTTTCCCATGTGGATATGTAGGCGTCAAGCTCATCCCTGTCCATGTTACATACCTTTAGATATTCCCTGTGGCTATTGGCCTCTTCGTTGCGATCGAAATACCAGGAATGAGTTCCCCTGGAATGATCGAGGTGGAATAGCGGCCCCTCCTGACGGGTAACCTTGTAGCCAAGGATATTGGTCCGCCTGAAAAGCTCCTGATCCTCGAGACCCCATCCGTTGAAGTTGGTATTTTCCATGCCCATCCTTGTATAGGCGCTTTTTCTGAGGACGATACACCCGCCATATGACGGATAATAGCGTCCGAAGGAGGACCTGTATCTTGAAAGGACTCTTATGTCCAGGGACCGCATAAAATGTTCTTTGTGAATGCGTGGCACCATTAGAAAATCGCCGTCAAAGGGATAACAAACATCGACGTTGTCCTTCCGGATGGCGGTTACGGCGTTGTATATCTGTGAGGGGGCGAGTATGACATCAGCGTCATACTTTATCACAATGTCTGTGTCACAAAGCCCGACCAGATGGTTATAATATCGCTGCCGGTGAAATATAGGCTGGTTATCGGTAACATACAGATACTTAACTCCCCGCGGAATATTTTCCGGTTGAAGACGGGGCGAACTGTCTGCTTCGATCAGGAGAATGTTGGTTCGGAAATGTTTTGTCAGGTAATTCAGGATAGTGGTGACGTTGTCGATGCGATCCTGGGAGTCTACTCTCAGCGTGATCAGGAAGGTGACGTCGGGAAGGGAATAAATTTTATGCCTGGCCGCCTGGTAGATGAGCTGGACGTAGTGGTAGCAACAGCTGGATCTGGTTATGAACGAGAAGTCGTCATACCAGGGCTCTCTGCTGGTATAGTTTGCTTTATAGAAGAACCGGTCGCTCTGGGACCGGTCAATACCGGCGTTATGAAATATTTTGCAGCGTGTCCAGGCGGATGCAGGGTCGCTGGGCCAGCAAAAATCGAGCTCGGACGTACACCTTACGGTCCTGGTCTTAAAGCAAAGCCAGAGCAATGCCCACATGTCTGCGTACCAGCTATTGATCTTCCGATAGGCATCTATGGACACTCCGTTATCTTTTGAGAATGACTGCGCGTATTTTGCAGCGTTATCTTCCAGGTGGGCGAATAGGCGTTCTGCGTTGGATTCTACGGTGTCCCAGAAGGTCCAGTCGACGTTTTTCAGCAGATACTGCGCTCCTCCTGCATTTTCGTCATTGCCTTCTACCAGCTGTTCGCTGATCTGCAGGAGCGTACACATTTCGGCAAATACCAGTGGTCCGAAGTACTTGATGGCCGGCGAGCTCAGATAGTTGCGGGTATCGGAGAAGTAGAAGATGTCGTCCTTTGACAGCTGCTCAAAGTCCGGGAGCGTGTGTGTAAAGACTATATCGGAGTCGTGGTAGAAGACAATTTCCCCCTCCAGCCGGGGAAAGGCCTGGAAATGTTTCTTGATAACATGCGGTCTTATTGCAGGGACGTACCGTTTGCCGATCCTTGTGTCGGGGTAGAAAAAAAAACTTGCCTTCTCCCGGGCGGCTTCCACGAAGTCTGCGAACCGGCTGTTGATGCCGGTAGAGGGATTATACCCTATTAGGATATGTATATCGTTGGGGGGTATTTGAAAAGAATGAAAATTGCAGAGCTGCACTTCGATTTGCCATATAAAATATGGGCTATCCGGAACTGCGGATAAGAAGATCATGGGATAAAAGTTAATGCTTGCGGGATAAGCCAGCTACTCAATAATAACAAATTTTTTTTTATTCGCTCCCCTTTTTGGAGAGATTTTGATTTTTAAATTCATTAAATTAGGGTATCACGTCGTTAACATTGTGAGCTTGCCAGAAAAACTCCGAAATGATCAATATGCCCAGGAAGCAATAAGGTTCCGGATTGTGGAGAATTGCAAAAGAGGCACATTCACGCAAAAACAAATTGCCGAGGCGCTGGGGGTTACGGAACGGACTGTCAACAAGATATGGTCTAAATACAAAAAAGCGGGCAAAAAGGCGCTGGTAGCAAGGAAAAGAGGGGCGAGAAAAGGAAAGAAGCTGAATGAGGGTATGACGGTGGAGATCCGGAGAGTTATTCAAACCAGTCTTCCCGATCATGGCCAGATTCCGTCCCTACTGTGGACAAGGCAGGGGATAGCGCAGCTGATAGCGAAAATTTATAAGATCGAGCTTTCCACCTGGCAGGTAGGCCGGTATCTTAACGCCTGGGGATATACGCAGCAGGCGCCGGCAGCCGGATCTTCCGGACATTATCCGGCGGAAATGAGAGAGTGGTTCGAGGGACAGTATCCTGTAATTAAAGCGGATGCCAGGCGAAGTGACGCCATCATTTACTTTGCGGAGATCCGGGCGATAAAGGACGGTCACCGTCTTGTCAAAATGATCTCCGGGGTTAACAACCGTGGTCACCAGCAGTTCATGTTTACGGAGGAAAGGATGGATTCGGATCTATTTCTAATTTTTCTGAAGCGGATCGTCAAAAATACCGGGCAAAGGATATGTTTGGTGACGGCATTCTTACCGGTGCTTGGAACAAAGAAGATAAGGGACTGGCTCGCGGTCAATGAAAGGCGGATCGCCATTTATCTGAGGCCTCCCGGAAATTAAGCAGGCATGACAATAACTTATCTTATTCTTGCGCATAGCTTTCCCGGTCAGCTGGAAAGAATGGTGCTTGCGCTGGATCACCCGAATGTCCGATTCATTATTCACGTAGACAGGAGGTCGGATCCCGGGGAATTCTATACCCCTAGGCTTCGGAGCTTAAGAAATCTTGTTTTTATGAAAAGGCGGTTGCCGATCAACTGGGGCGGGTTCAATATGGTCCAGGCAACATTGAATATGATGGTGAAAGCCGTCAATGGAGGAGAGAAAGGATACCTGGTGTTGCTCAGTGGCCAGGATTATCCCGTCAAGCCAGCCAGCTATATTTACCAATTCCTGGAAGAGAACTATGGAAATGAGTACTTCGAGCATTTTGAGATCCCTGCGGGAGTATGGGCGATGAATGGTGGTATGGACCGGATATCCTATTACTGGTTTATTGACAGGATAGGGCTTGATGAGAGCATTCGGCTTTATGACTTGCAGAAGACGGGGGTAAGAACAAGACCTTATTTTGCGGATTTTATCCCTTATGGGGGCGCGCAATGGTGGGCGCTTACCCAGGAATGTGCTGACTATATTCTGCGCTATCTCGCGTTCAATCCCATATATAAGGATTTTTATGAATCTACATATATCCCCGACGAGATGTTCTTTCAGTCAATTGTCCTCAACTCGCCTTTAAGGGGTAATGCGGTGAATAACAGTCTCCGGTATATAGACTGGAAAACGGGTCCGGAATATCCGAGGGTGCTGACTGTCGAAGATGTGAAGGCGATGTCCGATTCGAATAAGCTTTGGGCCAGAAAATTTAGTGGTGTGAAGGATCCGCTGGTCCTGGATCGGATCGGAGAGATGTTGTCTTAAATGGTCACCAATACCGGCCCCTAGCTGGAGTGGTCGTGGAGGATCTTCCAGCCATCTTTTGTAAAGATCATCACGAGGGAGTAGCGGCCGGAGCGTTCAGCTGCTGTTTGGGCATTTTCCCATTAAAATAGTGGTTCTGGTAGAGGTCCCGGATGGCGTTTAGTCCGACGGGGCCGGTAGGCATCATCATCGTGGATGTACCGGTATACATTTTCATGAAGCTGTCGAGGTCGCCGTTGTTCCAGTCGTTCTCGGAATTTTTCATGGCGGTGATGATCGCCGACTCTTTGGAGGTCGGGGGATCTTGTGTGGTGTTTTGGGCTCCTGCGTGGATGGAGAGGAGGGAGGAGATGAGGAAGACGAGCAGGCGGCTGTTGGTGAATTGGTTAGTCATATTGAGAAGGGTTTTGTTATTTGAGGGCTACGAGGAGCTCGGTTTCCAGCCCGGTCTCGTCATCGGTCATGTGACCGTAGATCTCGATGTATGGCATTGCTGATTCGTAGCCCATTTTTTGGAGCTCTTTCCGCATGTTCTGACCGGCTTGTTTTATCATGGAATAGGGGCCGATGTGTTTGTAGCTGGCGTATTTTGTGAGGAGGATGGTTTTTTGTTCGAGGCCGAGGGTTGGATCGGGGGTGTCGGTGAGCGCGACGCCGGAAAAGACGTTGTCGCCCCGGTCGAAGACCCAGACATTGAAGCCGTCGTTCTTCAGGTTGTTTGATCTGACAACCTTCCACATCCTGTCCATCAGCTGAAAAGCCGTCGGGACATATTCTTTGTTGAGAGCGATGCCGGAGAAACCGTAAAGGTTCAGCGTGAAATTTGTATTGAAGATCTCCACTGTCATTGGTACAAAAATAGAGAATGTTGGGATATGAGCTAAGAAACAGGTTTTCAAAATGTTGACAGCTCCGCAGTCGGTCGAAGGGTTAATGACTATGACCCCGCCCACGCCCAGTAAAATGGTTTTGTCGATCGGGCCGCGGGTAAACCCTCCCAAGGTCGGGTAGACGTTTCATTAGTTTGGATCAATATTAATAAATATTTATTTTACATTTATGCAGTATTTGATCGGTCGTTATTTTGTATACTTTCGCCGGAAGGACGACATATATTTATATCAACTTGATTAAATTTAATAAAGTTGCTTAGCGTTAAGGAATTAAAGGATGGTGATGAATATTACTTCAGACAAGTATTTGACCAATACCATCAGAAACTTTATTTCTTCATCCTTTATAAAACGAAATCCGAATATATAGCGGAGGAAGTGGCGCAGATGGCATTTACCAAGCTTTGGCAGTGCCGCCAGACCTTACACGAAGAATACACTATTTCCACGCAGCTGTTCAGGATCGCGACTACGGTACTTATTGATTTTTTGCGAAAGTATAATAACAAGGATGCGGTAACTGCCCGTCTTGACGCGGTGGATGTTGAAGAAGGAATTGATAGTACAACTGAAAAAATGAGGGGTGTCGAGTTACAAAAGAGGATACTGGAGGCCGTCAATGAACTGCCGCCCGTGAGGAAGCAGGTATTTGAAATGAGCCGTGAGCAGGGGATGTCCCACAGAGAAATAGCAGCAACTCTGTCGGTTTCTTCCAGGACGGTAGAAACGCATATATACAAGGCGCTGAAGCAGATAAGAAAGCATATCAGCGTAGTCATCGATTAAATTGAACAGAATTTGGTAACAGAAGCTCTCATAATAAAATTTTTTGAAGGCAAGTGCAATGCCGGGGAAGCGGCTGTTGTGGAAGCATGGCTCAAAGAGAACCCGGCTAAACTGAAAGAATATTTGGGGATCGAAGAATGGGAAGACTTTGAGCCGGCTCATGTTCTATCGACCGATGTGTCCGGCAGATTATGGAATAACATCAGGAAAGACGCTACTTCTATCCCCGTGCCCAATCTGTATTTGAGATGGGCGGCCATAGCGGCGTCGGTTGTACTGGTCGTAGGCCTGTTGTGGCAGTTCATTTCAATTGGACAGAAAACAGGTAAAACGGCAGCTTCGACGGCTGCTACGGCAAAGAATATCGTCAATACTACCGCTCAAAAAATGACGCTTACGCTGAGCGATGGTTCTATGGTAGATCTGTCGCCTGGCAGCACGCTTTCTTATTCCGAAAACTTTAATTCTTCAAAAAGAGAAGTGGTATTGGATGGCGAAGCCGAATTTAATATTGCCAAAGACGCCGCCAGGCCCTTTTTCGTATACAGCAAATCCGTTGAAATCTCTGTCCTGGGAACCCGATTTACGGTTAACTCCGATACGACGGATAAGGCCACCAAAGTCATTTTGCATGAAGGAAAGGTAATGGTAAAGGTCTCTGATCCTTCCAGGGACAATAAAAATGAATACTATCTTGCTCCGGGCGATATTTTTATATCGAGAAAGGTAAACAGGCAGGCCCCCCGTATCCTGCATCTCGAAAAAGACAAAGACGACTGCTACGTATTCAATAACTACCCGCTGGATGTAGTGTTTGACCAGCTGCAGATCATTTACAATACGAAGATCGTATATAATAAGGAAGAACTGGGGAACAGGACCTTTATCGGCAAAGTAGATAAGAAAGATTCGTTTGACCATATACTTCAGAGCATCGCGCTGCTCAACAACTTCCATTTGCGCAAGCAAGGTGACACATGCATTATAAGTAATTGATATGTGTGCGATGGCACGGCAGCCCACATTAAGTTAATATTAACAGTAAGTGGTCGATCGGGGTCTTGCGTATAATAAGGAAATTAAATTGCCATAACCATGCGGATCCCGCTGCTTCTCTCACTAGCTCTATTTTTTATCCGGACCATTAATGCACAGAGTTTCAATGAAATAAAGGGACAGGTTTACGACGAGAGGGGGCAACCCGTCACTTATGCTTCCGTCACTGCAAAAAGTCAGAGTTCCAATACGGTCTCTACTACCCAAACGGATTCCCTTGGAATTTTTACGTATCACAATCTGCCTGCCGGAGGTCCCTATTCATTTGTTGTCTCGCACGTGGGTTATCAGACGCAGACAATTTCCGGATACGATATAAAGGCCGATGCCAACATATCGTTGCTGATCAAGCTGAAAGCGGTTGAGAACGGGTTAAATGAAGTCATTGTTACCGGTCGCGCCGGTGCTTTAAATCGTACAAAGCTTCAGACAAGCTACTCTGTTACCAGCATCGGGTATAATGCGCTCAGCTTACAGGGTCCTACAAGCGTTACCGAAACTTTAAAGTCGGTACCGGGATTCTGGGTTGAAGCGACCGGAGGCGAAGCGAGCGGTAATGTGAGAGCCAGGGGCGTTCCTGTGGATGGTTTCGGATCAATACAACTGATGGAAGACGGAGTCCCTGTACAGCATGATCCGGCCCTGGGCTATCTGAATGCCGACCAGGCGTTTCGTTTCGATGAGACCATTCAGTCTATCGAGGTCGTTCGCGGCGGTCCTTCTGCCGTTTTTTATTCGAACGCACCGGCAGGAGCTGTCAACTATATTCCCCGGGCCGTTGGTGATAAAACAGAGGGTATATTTAAATTGACCGTAGGGGATAATAATCTTAACAGGGCCGATTTCTGGCTGGGCGCTCCCATCGGTGACGGCTGGAAATTTGCTGCCGGAGGATTTTACCGAACGGGGACCGGGGTGCGGAATCCGGGTTACACTGGTAATCATGGCGGACAGATCAGGGCTTCTCTTGGCAAGAGCTGGGAGAAATCGTCGTTCAATATCGACTTTAAGCAATTAAATGATAATGTGGTGTTTTACACCGATTATCCTATGACCTATGACAGCAAGGGGAAGATAGTGGCGGTACCGGGTTTTGATGGTAACTATGGAGCGCTTGCGGGCCCGGAAACCCAAAGAATGAATATGATCCAGGGGGACAACAGTCTTTACCATTATGATAATTCGGTTGGAACGGCTGTCAACAGAAGCCAGGTATCCGTGAAATTCCAGACTGAATTTGCGGAGGGCTGGGTCCTGAAGAATGCACTTCGGTACAGCAATACACAAACTCAGCGCAACGGTCTGTTTGCGCTGAACGTGCTAACGGCAGATTCCTTTTACAGAGCCCAGTCAAGCCTTTTGACGCAGGCTCCCGGCGCTACGCAGCTGGGGTTTCAATATGCTACCGACGGCGCGACTTTCGTCTCTAATCAGAATGGGAATGGTCTTGTCATTCAGGGTGGGCTAAGGGGCATTACGATGCCGATGACGGAAGTAGCAAATGATCTTCATCTGTCGCATGTTTTTTATACCGGTAGGTCCAAGCATGATTTTAATTTCGGATACTACTACGCGCACTTCAATCAGAACTTCAGCAGGTATTCTTCGAAAGTGTATCTGGATGTTCAAAATAATTCGAGGCTGCTGAATATTGTGGCCATGGATGGCACCGGAAAGGCAGTAAAGACATTTTCCGATAACGGAGTATCGCAGTATGGCTATGAGTGGGCGGATGCCAACGGCGAACAGACAACGAATGCGTTGTATGCCAGTGATGAGTGGCAGATAACACCCGCCTTCCGCATCGATGGCGGCGTGCGTTGGGAATATACGCAGACAGACGGGGTCGTTGAACAATCGAAAACCGTCAACTTAGGTACCTACGCGACGTCCCAGATAACCACCGGCAACGGATCATGGAAAGGCTATAATCATCATTTTGATTATACGACCTGGACACTGGGAGCGGACTATCAGCTTTCGGAGAATATGGGTCTGTTCGGCAGGTATACTGCCGCGGCGCGTATTCCGGGATTTGCTACTTACTATACCAATGTTAACTCGACAGCCGTTACCCAGACGATGCAGCTCGGTGAAGTTGGATTCAAATATGCCCGCAGGCTATACGCTTTGTATGCTACAGGATTCTATACGAGGTATAATAACGTCGGTTTTACCAATACGGTCAGCACCTTGAACGGCTTCACCCAGGTAAACGCATTTGCAAATACAAATACATTTGGTCTTGAGCTGGAAGGCAGCATATTTTCCGTGAAATGGTTCGATGTTTCGGCGACGGCGACGTTGCAGCATGGAGAATACCAGGGACTTGTTGCGGAGGCTGTCAGCGGCGGTACTTTAACGCAGAAATACAATTACAACGGAAACAAGCTGATCAGAGTTCCGCAGGCCTCTTTAAGGGTTGTTCCGGGCGTCAATCTTTTTAACAACCATTTCCGACTGCAAGCCCCGATAGAATACGAAGGAAAACGTTATACGGACGTCGCCAACTCCCAGATACTCCCCAGCTATACGGTAGTCAGCCTGGACGCCCAGGTAAATATCACGAAAGAGATATCCTTATTCGGGGTTGTCGATAATCTTACCAATTCCCTGGGACTTACGGAAGGTAACCCACGCCAGGGCGAGATACAGAGTGCTGCAGCAGGCCAGTATATATTCCTGGCGCGCCCGCTGTTTGGCAGGAGCTTCAAAGTCTCTTTGAGATATAAGTTCTAGTCATGAAGAGCAGGGGTATTGTCTGGTTATTGTTAGTGCTATCGGACTTCTGGATCCGGTACGTTTTCGCGGATGGAGCGGAGGGGCGCGAAATGCTTTTACGATCAGCGAGGAGGATGCGACTCCTGGATATCTGCCGGGACCGCTGCCGGCCGGGGAATGGAAGCTATTGCTCGGGATACCGAATATCCGGGAAGGGGTAGTTGTCCTCCGCCGCGGATGCGGACGAAATAGTGCGGCAATCTTTAAAAATAATACGCCGCAAATTTGCGAATGGCCGGCGTCTGGTCTGCCGCTGTAATTTTTAACCTCAACTCCGTAGTTACGATGTCAGGAGTGGTCTGTATCCTTTTGTGTCCGATCGATATACCATTCCCCACAACCTGCCATTTCCCGTTGACCCGCGCCTCCAAAGAATAGGCGCGCACGTTTTCACCTGTCGAGAGGTCTTCCATCAGTATTATATGGTTCACTTTCGAGGGGGACGGAAGCTTGAGCAGCAGTTGTCTGCCTGTCCCCGAGGTCTCGGCGATGCTTTTTTTAAGCTGCTCTCTGATCTTGCGGCCGAATGCCGCAAAGCGAGCCTCGTCTTCGCGGGGAAAAGCACCCGACGTGTCGATGGCCATGCCGATCAGCATATTGCTGTTATTGCCTACCGTGGAATAGTACAGCTGCACCAATTCCTCTGACGTCAGCACCTTATCTTCTTCGCCCGATCTCCAAAACCACCCTCCACCCCATGCAGAGTGCTGTCGGTTGGGGAAGTCGGATTCCGCCGGGCACCAGATCGCTCCGTCGGGGTTGCCATGGAGATCATTTATCTTCACCAGGCCATTGGAAGCTGTGACCGCGTCGGCCCTGCTCCAAAGCGGATAAGGCGCATTTCCCGATTCATTTCCTACCCACCGGATCAAGTTGCCGCATGACGAGGGGCCCTGGAACAGGATCGCCTGCGGTTGATAGCGTTTTACCAATTCTGCTGCCTGGTCCGAAATGCCTCCCTTCGACGTGGCCAGCACTCCGCCGTCGAACCAGATCTCGAACAGCGGACCGTAGTGGCTCCATAACTCGGCCAATTGACCCAGCACGATCTTGTTATAAGCCCGGAGGGAATCAGTGGAAGTAAGATCGTTGTTATGCACACCCAGATAAGTATTGAAACCCGTACTGCAATAGATGCCCGGTTTGAGACCGTATTTCCTGCATGACCGGATAAAATCTGCGACTACGTCTCCGTGACCGTTCTTCCATGGAGTATGACTGATATTATAGTCATATTGCCGGGTCGGCCACAGGCCGAAACCTGTAGAGTGCTTGGCGACAAGGACGGCATAGCTGGCGCCGGCCTCTTTTGCTGCGCGGATCCATTGATCCGTGTTCAGCTGTGAAGGGTGAAATACCTCCAATGGCGGCAGCGTTTCCCGGCGATTGTAGTCAAAGGAATCCGGCGAGAAGATATTTATGTCGAAGTGGATGATAACTCCGACCTCTTTGTCTGCCCATGCCAGCTGGGAGGCGGTAGGCCGCACCTGGGCGAGTACGGAATTCCTGCAGGCCGACAGGATGAACAATATAATTAACGATACGATCGTGGTCAACCCTTTCCGGTACATGCGAATAGCTTTAGGTAAATAGCTAAAGACGCACGGACGGGGCCAAAGGACTAGTTGTTTATTATTTTTTTTCCGGTTGTTTAAATGACGCCATTTCATAACTTTATCATCAGTTAAGGTTCAACCCCATCGCTAATTGCGAATCATCGTGTCATGAGAAAAAACGCCTGCCAGAGTGAAAAAGAGCTCCTGCAAAGAATAGCGGCTGGAGACATCTCCGCATTCAACGAGATGGTGGATCATTATACGCCGATGATCTACGGGGCTGCATTGGCCTATATCAAGATCGCCGAAAGCGCGGAAGACGCTACCCAGGAAGTCTTCTACAAAGTGTGGAAGAACAGGACCCGGCTATCGGCGGTGGAAAGTCTGAAGGACTACCTTTTTATTGTTACGCGGAACGAAGTGCTCAGCGGCATGCGAAGAAAAGGCCCTCGGTTCCCCGTCGGGGAATTTTTGGAGAATTCGCTGGAAGAACAGGACATGCTTCCCGGCCAGACCCTGGTTTTCCGGCAATGCCATCAGGCCTTGCAAAAGGCGATCACCCTGCTGCCCCCTCAGCAAAAACAGGCCTATCTGCTTAGCAGGGAAGCGGGCCTGCCTCATAGCGCTATTGCCGAAAAAATGAACCTTTCCAGGAATACCGTCAAGAACCATATCATCGCTGCGATGAATTTTATCCGGCAATATGTTCAGGACAACGCAGACATCGTATTCCTTTTGATCGTGGTCTTCCATCCGATACTTCCCAAACTGACCGGGTCCTGAAATTTTTTTTGCAGGCTAGTCCTTTCCCGACACTCACGCGTCTTTAACCCTGACAATGGACAACTACCGACTATTCGATCAACTGCTCGCAAAGTACCTTCTCGAGACCATCACCGAAGAAGAGACCCGGCAATTCTTTGACCTGCTCGAGGACCCTTCCTGCCAGGCGCTGCTGACGGAAGATATCGGTCGGCACCTGGCGGCGGAAAAATCCGACAGCGCAACGGACCGGCAGGTCGCTATGCGTATAAAAGCGCGGCTGGCTGCCAGAAGACGCAGCGATAGAAAGGGCGCCGTTATCCGGATCAGCAGGTTTGTCGCCACGGCAGCCGCCGTCCTCTTTATCGCAGCAGGTCTTACCATTTGGGTAAGAACCCGGAAGTCCCCGCCGGGTCTCGCCGCTCGAGGGCTGGAGATGAAAAAGACCGACATCGCACCCGGCAGGGACGGCGCTATTCTCACCCTCGCAGATGGCAGTACGATCGATCTTGATAGCACACGCAACGGCAAGATCATTCAACAGGGCATTACAAGCATCGTCAAGAGGGGGGGCGTGCTCTCTTATGAAGGGGGCGGTCATCACGCCTCTGCCGGACAGGGCGATCAGCCATCCGCCGTATTGTACAATACGGTCACCGTTACCGCCGCACACCAGATACAGCTGCTGCTGCCTGATGGTTCCAAAGTCTGGCTGAATGCATCTTCCACGCTTAGTTTTCCCACGGCGTTCACCGGCCGTGAAAGAAGGGTTCGGCTGACGGGTGAAGGTTATTTCGAGATCGCACATAAGGCCGGCCAGCCCTTTGTCGTCACGGCCGCCGGTATCGAGGTACAGGATATCGGGACGCAGTTCGACGTCATGGCCTATTCCGACGAGCCGGCAATACAAACGACGCTGGTCGAAGGCTCGGCAAGAGTGGCCAGCGGCGTCCGGAGTGCGCTGCTCCGGCCGAACGAACAGGCCAGCATCGTCGGCGGGGCGATCGCTGTGCAACAGAATGTGAATGTGGAGGAAGCCATCGCCTGGAAGAACGGCCTCTTCCTGGTCAATGGCGCCGGAATGTCTTCCGTGCTGCGGCAGATCGGCAGATGGTATGACGTGGAGATCGTCTTTAAAGGCGAGATACCCAAAGGACATATGATCGCAGACATCCCGCGGAGCATGAGCCTGTTGGGTGTAATGGACCTTCTGCGGCAATTCGGCATCGGGTGCAGGTTGGAAGGCAGACAACTGATCATTACCGGCTGACCCTAAATAAAACCGCTTCGAGAGCAAGTCGAAGCGGCAGCGTCGGGTCGACCTTCTGATAATCCAGCGAAGGAATATTTATTGTAAACCCAAACAAAGCAAAACTATGCTATTTACTGCTTATGGCAAAACCGTGTCCATAAGGATGGGGCGATGCTGTTACTACCATTCAAAACTACTGCTTGTGATGAAAATCTCCGTCTTCCTTCTGCTTACAACGATGCTGCAGGCAAGCGCGAACGGATATGGACAGAATGTATCGCTTTCCCTGCATGAGGTTCCATTTGAAAAAGCGCTGAAATCGATCAAAGAGCAAAGCGGCTATCATCTGGCCTATCTAAAGGAATGGATGCAGGACACGAAGAAAGTAACGCTCCGGTTGAGCAACGTACCGCTGGCAGAAGCGCTGGAAGCCTGCTTCAGAGACCAGCCGGTGACGTACACCATCATCGAGAAGACCATCGTCGTCCGGCTGCGTCCGGCGCCTGAACAGCCATTGGGGCAGGCCGCCCCTCCGCCTGCACCCAGGATCGAGGTGGGCGGAATCGTCACCAACGAAAAAGGAGAGCCTCTGGCGGGTGTAAGCATTACGATAAAAGGCCGGTCTGGAGGTAGCGCTGCGCCACGCGGGACGACTACGGACAGCAGCGGCGCCTTTGTCATCGGTGTCAATTCAGGAGAAACTCTCGTATTCTCTTTTGTCGACTATCTGCCCCAGGAAATAAAAGTGAGCAATGGCGGCCATCTTTCCATTACACTTCTGCGGGGTAACAAATCGCTTGAGGACATTGTAGTCGTGGGTTATGGTACTCAAAAGAAGGTTAATCTCACGGGCGCTGTCGCAATTGTCGAGTCGGACAAACTGGAGAACCGGCCTAATGTGAACCTCGGGGATGCCCTGGTGGGGCTCGTGCCCAATCTGAATGTGAATCTGGGTAGTGGCCAGCCGGGTACGGCTGCGTCATTCAATATCCGGGGATATACCACCATTTCGGGTGGGAGCAGCGCTCCGCTGGTGCTGGTGGATGGCGTACAGCGCGATCCCAACCTGATAGACCCCAACAACGTGGAAAGCGTGACGGTGTTGAAGGATGCCGCTTCCGCCGCGGTTTATGGGGGTAGGGCGGCTTATGGCGTCATCCTGATCACTACCAAGAATGCCAGGAAAGGAAGCCGGCCGCGGGTCAGCTATAGCGGCAACTACACCACCTCCCGACCTACCAATCTCCCCGACTATGTCAATTCGGATGGCTATATCAAGCTGTTCAACAGCGCGCAGCGCACCGGCGCCGCCTCGGGCGGCTATACCAGCACCAATCCCCTGACGACGCTGGATTCTACGATGGCGGCGGCCTACCGCAATGATCCGGCCCACAACCCGGACGCCTATCCGGATCCGGGCAATCCCCAGAAATACCGCTATGTCGGCAACACCGACTGGGTCAAAGTGCTCTACCCTGGCTGGGCGCCGCAGCAGGATCATTTCCTCTCCGTCTCCAGCGGGGAGGGCAAGACCACCTATTCCGCCAGCATGGGCTATTTCCGGCAGGACGGCATGGAAAGGGTGGCCAACCAGGTCTTTCAACGATATACGCCAGCCGTGAAGATCAACTCCGATATCACGGGCTGGCTTACGCTGGCCCTCGATATGTCGATGACCCATACTGACAACAATAACGGGGCCGCCAGCCGCATCGGTCAGGGCGGACCCATCAACGGCAGCTGGATCCCCGGCGACCTGCGTCCTCTTCAGCCGGTATACCACCCCGATGGCCATTTCTCCGGCCAGGGCGACTATACCAACCCGATAGCCGTTCTCCGGCTGTCGGGCAGGGACATCGACTACCGTAACGATTTCTGGACCACCGGCCGGGTCCTGCTCAAACCTGTAAAACATCTTACCATCACCTCGGACTTTACCTGGAACAGCTTCTCCGATTTCGACAAGGCCAACCTCATCCCCTTCAACGAGTATGGCGTCAATGGGGTATTCCTGGATATCTTCCCCTGGACCAATCCCTCGCAGGTATACGAGACGAAACAGAACAACAACTACAATGCCCTTAACGCCTATATCACCTATGAGAATACCTTCGACAAGCACTATCTGAAGGCCATGGTCGGGTACAACCAGGAATCCCAGCACTACCAGATCGGGACTGAGCTGGCCAGGGACCTGATCGATCCCAACCTGGCCGCTATCGGAGCCAATAACGACCCCAAGCCTCAACTGACCAGTACAGAGACCGAATACGCCCTGGTAGGCAGCTTCTTCCGGCTGAACTATATCTTCGACAAGCGCTATCTGCTGGAGGTGAACGGGCGCTATGATGGGACCTCCCGGTTTCAGCCCGATAAGCGCTATGTCTTTTCGCCTTCCATATCGGCGGGCTGGAACCTGGCCGAGGAGGGGTTTATGCAACGGCTGAAAGGGGCTGTCAGCGAGCTGAAACTGCGGGGCTCCTATGGTGTCCTGCCTAACCAGCTGGCTCCGCCCAACACTATATCTTCCGGCGCCCAGTATCCCTATATCGCTACCATGCCTACCGGCACCGTGGGCTATCTTTTTAACGACCAGCCCGGCAACACCGTTGATACGCCGGCTCTCATCAGCAGCAGCTTTACCTGGGAGAAGGTGCAGACGACCAATTTCGGCCTCGATTATGCGATGCTGAACGGCCGGCTATCGGGCAGCATCGATTATTTTGTCACCTATACGAAAGATATGCTCATAAAGAGCCAGCAGCTGCCGGCGGTACTGGGAACCAGCGCCCCACCTACCAACTCGGCGGACCTCCGCACCCGGGGATGGGAGCTGAGCGTTACCTGGAAGGACAAACTGCTGAACAATCAACTCTACTACAGTGCTACGCTGGGACTCTCTGATAATTCCAGCACGATCACCCGCTATAACGGGAACCCTACTTACAGCACCGCCGACCACTATCCCGGCGAGAAGCTGGGCTCCATCTGGGGCTTCCATACGGCCGGCTTCTACCAGTCGGATGCGGAAGCCGCAGCGGTCAACAACTCGGCCCTGGCCGGATATACCTGGCTCGCCGGCGACATAAAATATGCCGATCTGAACAAAGACGGCAAGATCGATTACGGCGCCAGGACCGTATCGAATCCCGGTGATATGAGCATCATCGGCAATAGGACCCCGCGCTACAAGATCGGACTCAACCTCAACCTTGCGTACAAGGACTTCGATTTCGCAGCCTTCTTCCAGGGCGTGCTGAAAGCCAATTATGATCCTACAGGTAGTAACGTGTTCAATCCTTTCCCTGGCAACGAATGGGGCATCCCCTACAAATATGCCATGAATTACTGGACGCCGCAAAATCCAAATGCTTATTTTGGCCGTCCTCGATTTGCGGGGTATGGCAACGAACAAACGCAGACGAAGTTCCTGCAGAATGCCGCCTTCGTCCGGGCCAAACAGCTCACCCTGGGCTACAGCCTGCCAAAATCTTTGTTAAACAACTGGAAGATACAACGTATAAGGGTCTACGTTACAGGAGCCAACCTGGTCACCTTCACGTCCCTGTTCAAAGGGTTCGATCCCGAGATCGTCAACTACCAGGGTGGATTCCAAACCTATCCCATCAATAAATCAGTTGCATTCGGCCTCCAGCTGACCCTATAGGCCGGAAGATCATAAAAAATATTGCAAAATGAAAAAGAAATTTATTTCTATATTAGTTTGCTGCGGGATGCTGGTGATGGTTTCCTGTAAGAAAGACTCTTTCCTGAACCGCGTACCACTCAGCGATATCAGCCAGCAGAACTTCTTCACGACCGAGACCGATCTGCAGCTGTATTGCAACCAGTACTATTCCCAGTTCGATATCCAGGATTTCGTAAAGTTGGACGATAATTCCGACGACAAGGCTAATCTTTCGATCGACCGGCTGCTGGCCGGCACCCTGACGGTGCCCAGCTCGGTAAGCGACCAGTCCACCGCCGGCACCCCTGCCTGGGATTTCAGCTTTATCCGCACCTGTAATTTCTTTCTCGCCAATTACCAGAAGGCGGATATCAGCGACAGCGTCAGAAACATCTATGTGGCGGAGACGCGGCTGTTCCGCGCCCAGGACTTTTGGAAGAAAGTGAAAGCCTTCGGAGACGTGCCTTATATCAACGTTTATCTCACGGATACCTCCAAAAGCATGCTTTTTGGGCCGCGGATGCCGCACAAGCAAGTTATGGATTCAGTGCTGAGCGATATCAATTTTGCGGTCGCGCATCTTCCTGCCCCGGCCAGCGCCGCCGATGGCCGGATCAACCACGACCAGGCTCTCGCTCTTAAGGCCCGTATCTGTCTCTGGGAGGGAACGTATCGCAAATATTGGGGCGCGGGAGACGAAGTGTCCTACCTGCAGGCGGCTTCGGATGCTGCCGAACAGCTGATGGCAACCGGCTCTTACGGCATTTATACCACTGGCCATCCGCGTACGGACTATTACAATCTCTTCATCCAGCAGGAGCTGAAAGGAAATCCGGAAGCGATCATGCCCATGCGGTACCTCACTACGGTGCTTACCAACGGCGTGGATCGCACGCTGGGGGAATCGGGCGATGGCTACAGCAAGGATTTTGTCCGGGGCTTCCTCTGCACGGATGGCCTGCCGACGGCCCTCAGCTCTCTCTATAAGGGAGATGACTCCCTGGACTCGGAAGTGAAGAACCGTGATCCGCGTTTTGCCCAGCAGATCGCTACCCGGGGGTTCGATTTTCTGGGATCGGACACTATTTCTCTGCCGCGAATCGGTACCACGGTGACCTCTACGGGTTACCAGTGTATCAAGGGCCGTTCGGCCAACCTGGCCGATTGGAATGCCAGCGCATCGACCCTCGACTTCTTCATTTTCCGTTACGCCGAGACCCTGCTGATCGAGGCCGAAGCCCGGGCGGAACTGGGCACATGTACGCAGACCGTCCTTGACAACACGATCAACAGGCTCCGTGACAGGGTGGGAATGCCGCATATGGTGATTGCCAATCTCGTAAGGGATCCCCAGTCGCATTTTCCGAATCTTCCCGTCCTTATCGATGAGATCCGGCGCGAGCGGCGGGTCGAATTGGGAGCGGAGGGCTTCCGGCTTGACGATCTCAAGAGATGGCACGCGGGCTCCCTGATCAATAATCCCGAAACCATTCTGGGAGTCAAATTGCTGCCTTCGGTCCGGGCAGAATATCCGCCCGACCAGGTGAACAGCATTGTCGTCGATGCCAACAACTACGTGAGGGTCTATCCCAGCATTACGGCGAGAGTCTGGGTCGATAAGTATTATCTTTATCCTCTTCCGACACAGGAATTGACGCTAAACCCCAGTCTCAAACAAAACTCCGGTTGGTAATGAAAACGATAATGCAAAACCTTGTTGTCCTGCTGTTCCATGCACTGTTCTTCTTTCCGGCCCTCCGCGCACAAGAGGTGACGCCCTATGGCCCCCTGCCGACGTCTCGTCAGCTGGCATGGGAAGAAAAGGAATTCTACCTTTTCACGCATTTCGGGCCGAATACGTTCACCGATCTGGAATGGGGGAAAGGCACCGAACGAGAAGAAGTCTTCAATCCCACCGAATTGGACTGCCGCCAGTGGTGCCGCATCGCAAAAGCGGCCGGCGCCAAAGGGATCATCATCACGGCGAAGCATCATGACGGCTTCTGCCTCTGGCCGAGCCGATACTCGGCGCATACCGTAGCACAGAGCCGCTGGCGCGACGGGAAGGGTGATGTGCTGAAAGATCTTAGGGATGCCTGTAAAGAATATGGGCTGAAGATGGGCATCTATCTTTCGCCCTGGGACCGCAACCATCCCAAGTACGGGACGGCGGAGTATAACGAAGTTTTCATCAACATGATGAAGGAAGTAGTGGCGCGGTATGGCCCCCTGTTCGAGTTCTGGTGGGATGGCGCCAATGGGGAAGGCCCTAACGGGAAGCGCCAGGTATATGAGTGGCATAAGTTCGAGGCGACCATGCGCGGCATTGCTGCCAATACTCCCATCTTCAGTGATATCGGACCTGATATTCGCTGGGTGGGCAACGAGAACGGTATTGCGGGCGCCACTAACTGGGATCTTCTCGATACGGCCGGCTTTTCCCGCGGCGGGGGCGCCCCACCAACGGATACGCTCAACCGCGGCAATGTGAACGGGGCCATCTGGCTGCCGGCAGAATGCGATGTCAGCATCCGGCCCGGCTGGTTCTATCATTCCAAAGAAGACTCTGCCGTGAAGACACCCGAACAACTTTTCAGCCTCTACCTGCGCTCAGTAGGGCGGGGAGGCAACCTGCTGCTCAATGTCCCGCCCGACAGAAGGGGACTGTTCACCGCCTTCGATTCGGCGGCCCTCATCGGATTTAGGCGGCTGCGCGACGCCAGCTTTAGCCAGTCGCTTCTTCGGTGGCCGGGCGTCACCGTCAAGTTGGGCCGCGGCGACAGGCCGGCACCGCAACTAATGGATGCCAGCCCCGAAACCTTTACGGATCTCGGCGCCGATTATGTCAACAACTACATCGAGATCCGTTGGCCCCAACCGACACAGGTGGACTGCATCGTCCTGCAGGAGCCTATTCGCATGGGACAAAGGGTCCGACGCTTCTCCGTCGAAGTTCTGCAGGCGGATGGCGCGTCCTTCCGGCTCACGCAGACTACCATTGGCCACAAACGTATCATCACCTTCCCGTCGCGACAGGCACGGTCCATCCGCATCCGGATACTGGACGCAAAGGCCGCTCCGCTCGTGGGTACGGTGGATGCATTTATGATCGACGAAAACCTGGTGGAAAAAGACTAAATATGAAGCGGGCGGCTGGGGTTGGCAGTTGGGGCACCCGAGGGTGAAAGGAATTCGGCAAACTGCCATTTAAGGTCGCTGGCTCGATCGGATCTTTTGATGAGGCGGACTTTTATTCCCAGCACCTGGTATGACGCAGGTGTGAATTCTTGCTCATTTACGATCAATGCGATGGGAACCGCGGGCATTGGCGTGTTATCTTTCACGTCGCCAATGACGTCTTCCAATATTGGAAAGGCGAACTGGCCTTCGAAAAGGGCGGCGGCCAGCGGGAGGTGTCCACGACCGGAGAAGAATTGCTTTAGGGAGGCAGTTTCGGGAGCGTGGTGGCATTTGTACTGCCGGTTCAGCTGACAAAGGATCTCGGCGTAGAAACGGTAGTCCGCATAGCTGGTGAATGCTATAAGGATCGACTCAATCGCTTTCATATTCAAGTCCAAAGTAGTGGAATCCCGTTGACCCACGGCATTGCCGGAGTAACGGGATTCGCTTGTATATAGATACTACGTCTTAGGGAGGGGGAGGATCGTTAATAGTCCATGCCCATTCCAGGGGCTGCCGGCGCGGGGATACTCTCTTTCTTCGGCTTGTCCGAAATAACACATTCGGTTGTCAACAGCAGTCCGGCAATGGATGAGGCATTTTCGAGGGCGATCCTGGTGACTTTTGTGGGATCGATCACACCTGCCTTTGACAGGGGCTCATACTGTTCGGTGCGGGCATTGAACCCGTCGTCGTTCTTACCCTGGCGTACCTGTTGGACTACGATGCTGCCTTCGAGGCCGCAGTTGCGGACGATCTGCCGGAGCGGTTCTTCGATGGCCCTGCGAACTATAGCAATACCCGTGGTTTCGTCCGGATTACTGCCCGTCAGGCTGTCCAGCGCTTCGAGAGCGCGGATGTAGGCCACCCCGCCTCCGGGAACAATCCCTTCTTCTATTGCTGCCCGGGTCGCGTGCAGTGCGTCGTCTACTCTATCTTTCTTTTCCTTCATTTCCACTTCGGTAGCGGCGCCGACATACAACACGGCAACCCCGCCGCTCAATTTTGCCAGCCGTTCCTGGAGCTTTTCTTTGTCGTAATCGGATGTGGTCGTGGCGATCTGGGACTTGATCTGGGCCGTCCTGGCCTGGATGTCATTCTTTTTGCCCTTTCCGCCGATGATGGTGGTATTGTCTTTATCGATGGTTACTGCATCGGCTGTACCGAGGTAGCTGATATCGGCATTCTCGAGCTTGTATCCCCGGTCTTCACTGATGACTATACCTCCCGTAAGGACTGCGATGTCTTCCAGCATTTCCTTGCGCCGGTCGCCAAAGCCGGGGGCCTTCACCGCTGCAACCTTCAATGTTCCTCTCAGCTTGTTCACTACCAGTGTTGCCAGCGCCTCCCCGTCGAGGTCTTCGGCAATGATCAATAGCGGCCTTCCGCTCTGCGCGGTTTTCTCCAGGAGCTGAAGGATATCCTTCATCACGCTGATCTTTTTGTCATAGATCAGCACGTAAGGGTTCTGCAATTCGGCTTCCATTTTGTCAGGATTCGTTACAAAGTAGGGCGAGATATAGCCGCGGTCGAATTCCATACCTTCTACGACTTCGACGGTCGTTGACGTGCCCTTGGCCTCTTCTACGGTGATCACGCCTTCTTTACCTACTTTTGTAAAGGCCTCGGCAATGAGGCTGCCGATGTTCTCGTCGTTATTGGCGGACACCGTAGCTACCTGGCGGATCTTGTCCGTATTGTTGCCTACGGTTTGCGATTGCTGCTTGAGGTGTTCGATCACGGCTGCGGTCGCTTTATCGATACCTCTTTTGAGATCCATGGGATTGGCGCCGGCGGCGACGTTTTTCATTCCCTCGGAAATGATGGCCTGCGCTAATACTGTGGCAGTTGTGGTGCCGTCACCGGCAGCGTCGGCTGTTTTGGAAGCTACCTCTTTTACCATTTGGGCGCCCATGTTCTCGATGGGGTCTTCCAGTTCGATCTCTTTTGCCACGCTTACGCCGTCCTTGGTGATGGTCGATGCTCCGAATTTCTTTTCCAGGACGACATTCCGTCCTTGCGGGCCAAGTGTGACCTTAACTGAATTGGCGAGAATATCAACGCCTTTTTTCATTTGATTTCTTGCATCAGTGTCAAAGAAAAGCTGTTTTGCCATTGTAAACGAGTTTACGATTAGACAATTACGTTTTAAAAATTAGATTTGGCAGGTCAAACGATCGCCAGGATATCCGATTCCCGAAGGATCAGCAGGTCCTGGCCGTCGACCCTGATCTCCGTTCCGGAATACTTGCCATACAAAACCGTGTCGCCTTCTTTTACGGTCACCGGCTCATCTTTTTTGCCGGGGCCGGCAGCAACTACAGTTCCGCGTTGGGGTTTTTCCTTTGCTGTGTCGGGGATGATGATGCCGCCGGCAGTCTTTTCTTCTGCAGCCGCGGGCTTAATGACGACTCTGTCATGAAGTGGTTTGAGATGAGGTGTGACTGACATAATTTATGATTTTGATTTTTGTGGTAAATTATTGCACCTCGATCTTGCGCGAAGTGCGCCTGGCTTCTTCCCTTTTGGGTAGCGTGAGCGACAGTATCCCATTGTCATAACGGGCTTTCGCTTTGTCTGCGTCTACTGTATTGTCCACTGTGAAGCTGCGGGAAAATGACCTGGAGCGGTATTCACGGCGGAGCCATTTTTGTTGGTCACCTTCCGATGTCTGGTCGTTGTGCTCGAAGGAGATCGTCAGCGTGTTGCCTGAGAACGCCAAATGAAAATCCTCTTTCTTCAAGCCCGGCGCGATCACCTGGACCTCGTAGGCGGCGTCGGTCTCGACGATGTTCACGGGTACGCGGGTATCCGTCTCCAGACCGTTGAAACCCCAAAGGCGATCGTCAAAAAAACGATTTAAATTACTCTGGAAGAGTTCATCTACAACACTTCCAAATGTGGCCGGACGATTGTCCGCTCTTTTGATGATGTTGTTCATAATTTTTCGTTTTTAAGGTTAATTTTCGCAGCTCAACTTAAATGCCAGCCGGTTTTTGTGTGAAAAACTGGCAGTCTTCCGGCAAAAAATTCAGTCGAAACGATCTTATGACAGGATGTTAAGGATTTGTAAAAAAACTGATCGAAATTTTTTTGTAATTTTTCTCTTTTTATAAATTTGTGAGGCTCTCAACTGAAAAAATATCCTGTATAGATGAAGTTTTAGGAAACAGTTTATATAATATATTTTCTCATGACTATGCTTATAAGATTGACTCGCCAGTTACTTCTTGCGGCGGTGCCCTCCCTATTGTCAGCCGTAATTTCCAGCCCTTGCGCCGCCCAGTCCTTTTCGTTGTACACGCCTTATACCGAGATCTCCGTGCCCCCGGGAGAATCGATCGACTATCCGATCGATGTGATCAACAAGGGTGGGGGAGTGAAGTCTGCGGAGATCGGCATTGAAGGATTGCCTCATGGATGGACCTATACTCTGAAGTCCGGCGGCTGGAACATCGGCCGGATAGCGGTGCTTGCCGGGGAAAAAAAGAGCTTTTCGCTGCAGGTGCAGGTTCCCCTGAAAGTTAACAAGGGAGCTTATCACTTTACAGTATCAGCAAAAGGACTAAGCGACCTGCCGCTGACGGTCGTAGTGTCGCAACAAGGCACCTTCAAGACGGAGCTTACGACCGACCAGGCCAATATGGTAGGTGCCGCGAATTCCACCTTTACCTTCAATGCAAAGCTGCGGAATTCCACCGATGCGAGCCAGGCCTATGCGTTGAATGCTGCCGCACCGCCGGGGTGGAAGGTGAATTTCAAAGCCAGCTACAAACAAGTGTCTTCTGTCAATATCGAACCGGGTCATACCCAGGACGTCACGATCGAGATCGATCCCCCCGACGAGACCCCGGCGGGAACGTATAAAATTCCCGTCACTGCTTCTACGGGAGCGACGTCGGCGGACCTTTCCCTGGAAGTCGGCATTACGGGCTCTTACGCGCTGCAGCTGACAACGCCCACGGGTTTGTTGAGCACCAACGCGACGGCAGGCGGCGATAGACGGCTCGACCTGGTAGTAAAGAATACGGGATCTGCAGATGTGAAGAATATCGATCTGCTCTCGTCGCCCCCTCCCAATTGGAATGTCAGCTTTGAGCCCAAAAAGATAGAGAGCCTGTCGGCCGGACAAAGCACGCAGGTGACAGCGACCATCACTCCTGACGACAAAGCGATCGCCGGCGACTATATGGCCAATCTAACGGCCAAAGCGGCAGAGGCCAGCGCCCTGGTCCCTCTGCGGGTATCGGTGGAAACTTCGATGCTTTGGGGCTGGGCGGGTGCCCTGTTCATTCTGCTGGCCATGGGCAGCGTCTATTTTCTATTTCGCAAATACGGGAGGAGGTGAGCCATGAAAGAACCGATGATCACTATCACCGGCCTCAGCAAGCGCTATGGAGATCTGGTGGCCGTGGATAAGCTCGACCTCACCATTTACAGGGGCGAGGTGTTCGGGCTGCTTGGACCCAATGGCGCAGGGAAATCGACGACCATTCTGCTGTTGCTTGGGCTCACCGAAGCATCGGCGGGCAAGGCAAGCGTATGCGGCTTTGACCCCTTGCTGCAGCCCCTCGAAGTAAAAAAGCGGATAGGATATCTGCCAGACGATGTCGGCTTTTACGAGAACCGCAGCGGGCTGGAGAACCTGCTTTTCACCGCGCGCCTTAACCGCATTCCAAAAGAGGAAGCTCTTCGCCGGGCCCGGCGATTGCTCGGTGAAGTGGGCCTTTCCGCTGACGGAGAAAAGAAGGCCGGAACTTATTCCCGGGGTATGCGGCAGCGGCTGGGGCTTGCCGACGTCCTCATCAAGGCTCCTTCCGTCATCATCCTGGACGAGCCGACGTTGGGTATCGATCCGCAGGGGGTGAGAGAATTTCTGGACCTTATCGTTCGACTGAGCAAAGAGGAGGGTATCACGGTGCTGCTCAGCAGCCATCACCTGCACCAGGTACAGCAGGTTTGCGACAGGGTGGGGCTATTCGTTGGCGGAAAGCTGATAGCGGAAGGCGAGATCGGCGCTTTGTCGGCGAAACTATTCGCAAGCGAGCCATACGTGGTGGAAGCGGGGATTGCCAATGCGGACGGGACGCCTCTTTCCGGCAGGGGAGAGCCGCCGCTGCTTGCCGAGTCGTTGCGCCGTATCGAAGGGGTGGCATCGGTAAGCTTTGCCGATGGGATGTTCAGGGTAGGATGCGACGGAGACCATGCACCGGCCATCGCCAGGGCTGTGATAGATAGGGGGTATGGGCTGACGCTCCTGCAGAAGAGGAAATATGGATTGGACGAAATTTATCACCGCTATTTCGAAGGAGGATCGACGTATGGAAAAACTGCTTAATCCAGTGCGGCTGTTGCTGACGCGCGTTCAGCAGGAAGTGACTACCGGTCGAGCCGAGACGCACCTGCACCCGTTGTGGGTCATCGTCGGCAAGGAGATGAAGGATCATGTCCGCAGCTGGCGTTTTGTCATTCTGCTGTCGTTGATCGGGCTCACCTGTTGTGGTTCGCTATATACCGCGCTGAACAATATTGGGACACCAAAGGCAGCTGCGCCGGGTCAGGCCGGTTTCTTGTTCTTACAACTCTTCACCGCGACCGATGGAACACTGCCTTCTTTTATAGTTTTTCTCAATTTTCTCGGACCTCTGCTGGGTATCGCCATGGGTTTTGACGCCGTCAACACGGAATGGAACAGGGGGACCCTTAGCCGGCTATTGTCACAGCCGGTGCACCGGGACTATCTGCTCAATGGGAAATTTGTGGCGTCTCTGCTGGTGATCGCTGTCCTCTTTTTCTCTCTTTCCTTTCTGATGATCGGGTTTGGGCTCATTTTTATCGGCGTTCCGCCGACGATGGGGGAGTTCTTCCGCATCCTTTCCTTTACTCTGCTGACCGTGCTCTATGTGGCTTTCTGGCTGAATATTGCGATCCTTTTTTCCGTTCGTTTTCGTCAGCCTGCGACCTCGGCGCTCACTGCCATAGCCGTGTGGCTGTTCCTCACCGTCTTTTATCCGATCCTGATCCGACTGGCTGCGAAAGCTTTTGCCCCGGACCCCGGGTCAATGGCCGTTCTGGACGGAAGCCTGGTGGGGTATCAGCGTACGGTGCTTAACCTGCTGCGGTTTGCGCCGGGGCAGCTTTTCAGCGATGCGACCACGACATTGCTGATGCCGGCGGTGCGCAGCCTCGGCCCGCTGACAATTGAACAGGTGACCGGCGCCATTCCAAACCCGTTGCCGCTGGGGGAAAGCGTGCTGGTCGTATGGCCGCAGCTTACGGGGCTGATCGCAGCCACGGTGGGGTGTTTCGCTCTGTCCTATGTATCATTCATGCGCAAGGAGATCCGCGCACGATGAAGAGACATAAATCGAGTGTTATGAGAACTACATTCTACGTTATACTTCGATTACGGACGGCCGATGGATTTGAGGCATATGGGTCGTTCAACCTGGGAAACGACCGGGAATTTGCCTATCGCACCTTCGGTCAGCTGAAGGGCCGGGAATTGCCGCAAGAGACTGATATGCTGCAAATGGATCTGATGGAAACGAAAGCAGGGCTGCCGGTCAACCTCCGGGTAATCAGCTGCAGCGCGGAGGAAATTGCGGCAAATGTGAGGTGCATTACCCGGGAGATGTTCAAGCTGCTAAACCTGGAATCGAACTAATATCCGGTACAACGCTTGGGGTTATTAACAAAAAAAGCCCCGGTGGACCGGGGCTTTAGTTCAATTTAACAGTTATTAATACCTGTTTTTGTTGTAGCTGTTGCCGTTGTTGAAATTGCGGCCGCTATCATTGCGGGCCGGGCGAGCCTCTCTGGGCTTTGCTTCATTGACTTTAATGGTCCTGTTCTCGACGGTTGCCCCATCAAGTTCAGCGATCGCTTTCTTTGAAGCAGCTTCATCAGGCATTTCAACAAAACCGAATCCGCGGGACTGGCTCGTTATTTTATCCATGATCACTTTCGCGGAGGTTACTTCGCCATAGGGAGCAAAAAATTCTCTTAGGTCTTCATCCTGTACGTTGAAGCTCAAATTTGAAACATAAATGTTCATACTTAACAATTAAAAATGTAAATGATATGAGAAAAGCAAACAATGTAGAGGAAAAGAAATCCAGTTCGTGAGGCGGGATAAATTAACAAATACAAATGCAGAACTCAATTAACCCTGTAAAGATACATCTTCTGCCCGGATTGACCAAATAAATTATCCCGTTGCAAAGAACGGGATAATTAAAATGAATCGATGATACTCAGTTCAGCAGATTATCGAGCGGTATGGATTCCAGGTAAGGGGTCAAAAAGTCGATGTTGTCAAACATCCAATACTCTTCGATAGCCTTATTGTCAGGATTGCAATATGCTTCAACATAATAACTGCCGAGCTGGAACAAAAATACCATTGATTCGAAGCTGCTTCTCTTGCCGAGAAGCACACCCCTGTGGAGGACAGTCGATTTTTTTTCTTGCTCATTCAATAAAATAAACTCAGAAAGTCTCATAGTTAACATTTTAAAAAGTGAACGTTTAAAATTATTTACTAAAAACCTTATGCTGAAAATGTAATCGTTGCCGCGAAAGCAGTGGTGATGGATGTAATGTAACCTTATTAAATGACTATCGTCGTATTATTTTGAAGTGTGTTAAAGGATCAGGTCTGCTCGCGAATATGCACTTCCACGGAGTGAATTTTTCCGTCATCGGCGAGCTTTATCATATTTCCCGTGCCTTGCAGGCCGTCCAGTTGCCATCGCGAAGGAGAGTCTTCGGCCAGCTGGAAAACTGTAATCCGGTACTCGGATCTACCGTAGCGATATGTCAGCCGGATCGAGGGCCAGCTCGCAGGAAAGCATGGCCGGAAGGTTAACGAATCCGACTGGCGGTCCAGCCCGATCAAAGAATCCAGGATAAATTGATACATCCAGCCGGCAGAGCCTGTGTACCATGTCCAACCGCCCATACCTTTATGTGACGGATTTGCGTATACATCTGCCGCCATCACATAGGGCTCTACCTTGTAGACTTTGATGGACTCTTCATCGTTGGTATGGTTGATGGGGTGGATCAATTCCAGCAGTTCCCGCAGCTTTTCCCGCTGGCCCAACTTCGCAAATGCCATTAAGGTCCAAATAGCGGCGTGGGTGTATTGGCCGCCGTTCTCCCGAACTCCGGGCACATAGCCTTTGATGTATCCCGGGTTCAGCTCCTTTGAATTGAAAGGAGGGTCCAGGAGCTGGATCAATCCCAGGTCTTTTCTGACGAGCTTTTCTTCGAGGGAAGCCATGGCCATGATAGCCCTTTTATCGCTTGCCGCTCCTGACAGGACGGCCCAGCTTTGGGAAACGGCATCGATGCGGCATTCTTTATTTTCCCGGGAGCCTAAAGGCGTGCCGTCATCGAAGTAAGCGCGCTTATACCATTCGCCGTCCCAGCCTGCCGATTCGATCCTGGACTGCAGGCTCGCCGCTTCCGTTCTGCACATCTCTGCAAAGAGGTGATCTCCGTAGGTATTTGCCGTATCGGTAAACCGGCGCAGAACATCGTAAAGGAAAAAAGCGAGCCAGACGCTTTCGCCCATGCCTTTGTTGCCTACCTTGTCCATTCCGTCGTTCCAGTCGCCGGTGCCGATGAGCGGCAGGCCATGTGCACCAAAGCGCAAACTGTGTCTGATGGCCCTTACGCAGTGTTCAAACAGCGTCCCGCTGATGTTGCCGCTCGCAGGCAGGTCATAGAGGGATTCTTCTTCCTGATGAAGGAGCCTGCTTTCGAGGTAGCCGATGGTAGTGTTCAGTACGGCCGTGTCGCCAGTGACCTTGATATACCTGGCTACCACATAGGGCAGCCAAAGCATATCGTCGGAACAACGGGTTCTGACACCCCGTCCTTCGGGCGGATGCCACCAGTGCTGTACATCGCCTTCAACGAATTGCCTGGACGCATGTAAGAGGAGCTGTTCGCGGGCCAGATCAGGCCTGGAGTGGAGCAAGGCCAGTACGTCCTGCAGCTGGTCCCTGAACCCGAAAGCGCCGCCCGATTGATAAAACCCGCTGCGGCCGAATAACCTGGAGGAAATGGTTTGATAAAGGAGCCAGCCATTACCGTATATATTCAAGGCGGTATCGGGCGTCGTGATCTGCGTGGCTCCCAGGATCTCCTTCCAGTGATCTTTGACCCGGACAAGCGAAGATTGGGCTGCGCGCGGGCCGGATAGCTTCCCGATCAGCCCGGCCGCCTCCGCGGCATTCGGGGCGCTTCCAAGGGCAAATACCAGCTCTTTTTCGCCGCCTGGCGACAGTTCGAATACTACTTGTAAGGCCGCGCAGGGGTCCATGCCCGCACCGGTTCTGCCCGATAGCCTTTTGCGATACATCGCCTGCGGATCCTGCAGATTTCTATTCCTGCCGATAAATTCAAGGCGGTCCGTGGTGAAAGCCACAGGGCCGGCTTCGTCGATCTTGAAAAAATTAACCCGGTCTGCAAACGCCGTGTTGTATCTATTCATAAAAAACAGCGCTCCGCTTTCGGTATCCTGTTGGGAGACAACATGCATGCCCGTCCGGCTTGCGACATCGCCAAGGATGATCTCCAGGTACCCTGTGGCGGAGAACTTGCGTCGCCGGCCCGACTGATTTTTTATCTTTAATAGCGTCCACTTTACGGGCAGGTCGCTGTCTACAAATACGCACATTTCCGTAGAAATGCCTTGCTCGTCATGTTGAAAGCTGCTATAGCCGAATCCGTGCGTGGCTATGTAAGGGGTAGCGCCCGCAGCGGGGAAAGGAACGGGAGACCAAAAATATCCGGATTCTTCGTCCCGTATATAGAATGCTTCTCCACCGGCATCCGTCACGGGATCGTTGCTCCATGGTGTAAGGCGGTATTCATGGGCGTTAATGCACCACGTGTAGGCGGAGCCACTTTCGGATATCACGGTACCCATATCCCGGTTGGCGATGACATTGACCCAGGGTGCAGGTGTCGTCCTGTTGGTTCCCGTAAGCATCTTATATTCGCTGCCGTCGGTTGTGAAACCGCCGGTACCATTGTTAAAGGCAAGATTTTCTGGCAGCGTGAGGTTATCCAAAGGATCTTCTGCCTGCCGGGGGACTGTTTGAACGAAGGGCAAAGGTGTATTTCCCAGGTATATCTGGTTCACCTGTTCTGAAAGCGTTCCTTTATGGTCATAGATGACGACCCTGGCAACACTTTCAAAAAGGATACGGTCTTCAGGAGAGACCTGGTCCGCGGACCGGACGAATATTTTGCCGGGTTTTTGATAGAGCTGGGTCCCGGCATCCGCATTGACAAGGCCCTGTATCTGGTCCTGCAGGAGGTGTCGGTACGATCCATGGTCTTCATTCCAGATCACGAGGTCTACGGACAGACCTTTCAGGTGCCAGTAGGCATGCGCCTGGATCATTTCCTGCGCGAGCCCGAGGTTTTCCTGTTCGGTCATGTGAAGCAATACGATCGGAAGGTCCCCGGACACGCTATGGCTCCAAAGGCCGGATTGCCCTCTGAAATTATTGACGATCATGGCTTCTTCACCACGAAATGCCGGGTTGGCATAGATCAGAGAGGAGGCAAGCTCGTCGTAAAGCCGGGCATTGGCTTCTGTCGCATTGATCTGGCGCAGCAAGACCTGGTTATGGGTCCACGAGAGCTCGAACGCCCGGCTTTTCAGATTTTCATCCCGGTATTTGTTCATCAATGCCTCACAGGCTTCCTTCGTTTCGCTGATCCCGTAGACCAAATCGATGGTTGCTGTATGATTGGACTTTATCACAATGCGATAGCGAATTGCCATGATCGGATCGAGCACGGCGCCCTGGCTGCCGGAGAGCTCCTCTATGTCCATAGCCTGTGGGTGGACCAGCGACCTGCCCCGCCCTATAAAGGGCAGCCGCGCGGTCTCATAGGATGTGCCTTCTATGGCGGCCCCACGGACATGCATCAGGTGGAACATCCAGGGCGGCGTCTCCTCTTCGGAGCGCGGTCGGCGGGTACAGACAACCGCTGTGTGATCAGGAAGGATCTCCGTCTCCACGAACAGGTTGCTGAAAGCGGGATGCGCCTCATCCGCGGCCTGGGTCGCCATGACCACTTCTGCATAGCTCGTTATCTCCAGCACCTTTGAAAATGCAGTTGTATTGGTGATCTTTACCCTCCGCATTTCCATATCATCTTCCGGCGAGACCACTATTTCCGTCCTGGTATCGATCCCATGATCGACCCTGCGGATCTCAACATGCGCCTGTGAAAATATTACCTCATACTTTTTGGCGGTTCGCAACGTAGGTTCATAGGTATTCGACCAAAAATTGCCGCTGCCTACGTCCTTAATATAACAAAAGATACCCCGGTCGTCCCTGGTAGGGTCTTCTCTCCAGCGGGTGACCGCGAGGCCTTTCCAGCGGCTGTATCCGGCTCCGGAATTGGCGATCATGACCTGGTAGCGACCATTGCTCAGCAGCTGTATTTCCGGTATCCTTGTAAGAGGAGTATTGATGATCCGGACTTGTGCGGCAGCCTCCGATGTATGCGATTCGAGCATGTCCTCCGTATGCGCATAGAACAGAGTGGCGCGGGGGACGCGTTCCTGTAAAAGCAACAGGGTCGCCTGAAAACGAAGTTCCGATATAAACCTTTGCTGCATCGGCTTGTTCAACAGGACATAGGCCAACGAAAGCAGCCCCATTCCCTGGTGGTGGACCATATAAGATTGGATGATCACCGAAGTCTTGCCCCTGGGCAGCCGGGAAGCCGTGTAGTCCACCGCCTCACGAAAACCATATTCACCTTCCAGTCCTTTCTCCGATAAGATCTGCAGATTGGCTACGGCGTTCTCGGGCAGGACCATCAATGCCAGCATGCAGGCATAGGGTGCAATGACAAGATTCTCTTCCAATCCACGAGTGAGTCCGAGTCCGGGTATTCCGAACGCCCGATACTGATAGTTGAGACCGGCATCTAACAAATTGTAAGCGGATTCTGAGATGCCCCAGGGTTTGCCCAGTTGCGACGCATACCCGATCTGCCGTTGGACCACCGCTCTACTGGTTTGTGCAAGCAGCGTATTTTCATACATGGGCATCACCAGCTGGGGCATCAGATATTCAAACATCGATCCGCTCCAGGACAGTAAGATAGGGGCTTCGTCTGAGTCGGTGA